>Ga0208764_10000918_pt1 | contig 19084 bp, 13 predicted proteins | sample ETNtaG_18_FD_185762 | JGI IMG/M metagenome (GOLD analysis project Ga0208764, IMG submission 185762) | Marine microbial and viral communities from oxygen minimum zone, Eastern Pacific Ocean - ETNP201302SV91 (SPAdes) (version 2) | ecosystem: Environmental > Aquatic > Marine > Oceanic ... | reverse complement strand
ACCGGGAGGCACCTCGGGCGCCTCTGGCTCGGGCATGGCCTCAGGCTCGGGCATGGCCTCAGGCTCGGGCATGGCCTCAGGCTCGGGCATGGCCTCAGGCTCGGGCATGGCCTCAGGCTCGGGCATCGGAGGGGGTGGCTGTTCGAATATTTCCTTGGCGCCCCCATACATGGAATTGGCGACTTCATCGGATGAAGGCAGTGATGGGGCCTGAGGAACCTCGCTTCCAGACCAACCACTTCCGGAGACTGTCATCTCATAGTCGTCAAGAGTCGATATCTCCTCAAGGGGAGAAGTTGCGGATCTTAGGGTTCTAGCAGCAACGAACAATACTCCCAGCATGACAATCACGCCTAGTACGAGGAACAACACATTGCCGCCGAACAATGCAGCCTCTTTAGCAGTGGGTCCATCGTCAATCGGCACTGGCCTCACCAGGGTTATCATGACAGTCCTGGAAATCTTGTCTATGTCAGAGTCCACATCCAATGTTAACTCGAAAGTCATCTGATCCTCGGCAAGTGAGTCGAGGTTTTCCTCGGTGACATGGAGAGTCACAGTTACAGCTCGAGTCGCCCCGGTATCCAAGACGAAGTCCCTGTCCTCTTGCTCGATCCTGGCATTTACGATGTTGAAGAATAGATCTGAGTCCCTGTCGACATCCGTCCTGACCAGTTGCGAGTCGGTCGGATGGTTATTCTTGACTGAGAAAGTTAGCTGTATGTCATTATCCTCTTCCGAGATGGTTACATCCGAAGGAGGGAGGAGCACTATCCAACCTTGGTCCCCCACATGGAATTCGGCTATTCCTGAGCTTGATGAGGATGATCCGCTAATGGCCGCTTCCTTGCTGGTGGCAGTCATTGTAATCGAACGGTCTCCGAAGGCCTCATCGGCGAATGAGTATAGGACGGTGATGTTGAATGAGCCCCCGGCTGGAATGAACGGGGTTCTATCGCCATTGCCATCTGTTACGAGATTGGAGGCGTCGACTGAAACGTCTGAGAGATGTTCGAAATCTATGTAGAAGGCGTCATCGACGTTACCATTGTTTGTAACCTCCCAACTTACGGAACGAGGTGGGTCGCCACCCCTGAAAACTTCCTCAAGCATGTCAAGGTCCTCCACATCGACCAGATGTGTCTCGGGCACAGCAAGGTAGACTTTCTTCTGCTCGCCATAGCCTGGATCGCTAACACTCCTTGCATTGATGGTGATCTCATATGTTTCTGGTTCAATTCCATACGGCATCGGCAGCTGAAGGAAAACCGTTGTGTCGCCCCCAAACGGAGTTATGCCAAGGGTTCTCTGGGTGTTCAGAGACAGATCCAAGTGCCAATTCGCGTCCAGGTACAGATCATAGGACTCTTCCGAGTTGCCATGATTGACAATCAATATCTCGATTGACCTGAAGAATCCGTCTGCTGGTGCCTCATACTGAGTTACAAAGGGAATGATCTCTATGTCATAGCTAACCGGGACCTCTATGTTCAGATTCCAAACGGACATGAAATTGGCAGGTGCCCTACCACTGGCGATCAGGGTGATCTCGTAGACCCCGGGTGAAATCTGGTCTGGAGCGATTATCTTTGCATCCAATGAGATTTCCTCGTTGACCTGTAGCTCTATGCTAGTCACGAGTTGTCCTGTGGAGTCATACCACTCCATGTTCTCCATCCCCCAGGTAGTATCGGCAAAGGATGCCCCGAGATTCCAAGTTGCGACTTGGTTTCCTGTATTCTTGAATACCATTGGAATTGTCCCATTGGCCCCTGGCTCTAGAGTTGCAGCTGGATTAGAAATGGTCACGGGTTCGAGTTTGCACGAGTAGGCCGCCTGAACTGAAACGGGAATTGTCAACGAGGCCTTGGAGAAATTTGTGGTCCCATCATTGATATCAACATACCATTCCATTTCTTGGACTTCGGCCCCATCTGGTATGGATAGGTTGAACCATGCATCCATGACAGTTAGTGCTTTGACTATATCAGTAACAACGTAGTTGTCGTGATCCACGTTATTGTTGGAGTCGATTCTAAGTGGGTAACCATACATCCAGGACTGGTTTGAGACCTCTGTGAACAGTCTCAGGGTGACATCGACATACCCATTGTTCCTAATTCTGCAGTGAAGGGAGGGGGGATGAGGATCCGCTGGTATTACGAGGTATGCATTCGGGAGCGGATCATCACAGTCCGCCTCAATCGTATACTCGGGAACTCTCTGGATTGCAAACATCAGGAATGAGTCGATGTGGATTCCCTCAGTCGCCGAGGAGCCATCTGAATCAAACTTGAGGGCCATGGTGAATTCACCTGACTCGTGGAGACCTGTCATATTCCATATCTGGCGCGACCAGTCTGAGTCGGTTGTTGAAAGATTGAGTGCAGAATAGTCGAAGTACTCTACTGATGAGGCTGCGTCTGCCTCTATTCTGAGGGTGTCATTTTGCGACATCTGCCCCCATGCAGATGTTATCAGGTGCATGGATATGAAGTCAAATCCCCTGATTTTAATTTTGCAGAATCTAGAGCCGTATGCAGTCGTAACCGAGGAGTCCAATGTCCCGTATCCAAGTCCGTGACCGGGGTCGTCACAGCTATCGAAAGGAGTGAACCATCCCCACCATAGCCTGTCATGCCTGTTACTCGCGTAGTCTGCCCCGGGCCTTGAGACCCTCCAGTGATTCTCGCCCTCGCTCGAGGAGGCATTGGTCATTCTCCAATGTCCGTATGTGTCCGGATCCGAAGAGAGTGAGTTGTCCGCCTCATATCCGGCACCTACCCAAATAGGGGCGTTTGCGTATGGGATGTTTGGGCAATCGTTCACATTGTCCCCATCTACATCTCCACAAAACCCGTTCTCCATTGGGTCATGCCAAACAGCTACAGGGATGTCCCTGGAAAGCTCGTTATTCTGGTCATTATCATCGGCCAGACCGCCATCAATAATCCCAAGGAGTGTGATTCCACCATACAAGTAACCATTCTCGTCGATGGCACTGTGGGCAGCAGAGGGAGTCCAGATGAATTCCTCCCTCACGGACTGCAAACCAGAGAGTGTCATGTTAACTTGGAATTGCGCAATTATGAATCCTACTGGATGCCAAATCTGCAGCCAGCCGTCTGCGGTAGCTGGCTGGCTCGACGTTCCCGCCTGGGTGAATGTGACATTGATTTGCACCGTCTCATCGCGAATGATATACTCTGCTATCTCCCCATTGGGCTGCTCCCAATCCATGGCATCCCTTGATGAGTTGCCGACCTCTATGGACGTCACCTCGAAGTCAATCAGAGCCCTAGGTTGGGCACCCCTTTCTACCGTGTCAAAATCCAGAGAATTACCGATCAAGGCGGGCGACATGCTAGTGGCAATTAGCAAGAAGCACAAGAAGAGCGGATATTGACTGCGCATGATGAACAGTTTTGGGGTCTTAACTACCTGTATGAAGGTTGGGACACCAAGTTCGTCGTAGAGATAGTGGAAATTCCGCTCCCATAATTTTACACAATAAAATACGTGATAACTAGTATGAGGGAATGAAGGACTTATGATTGCATGAGTTTGCGTGTGCACATGAGCGATACGGAATCCCTACGTCACAGGGTCGCGCTGTCGTTCCTCGTATTTCTCCAAGTCACTCTCGTACCCATCTTCGGGTTCTCGGCCACCTACCTTCTCAAAATTGACAGGGGGGCTTTCTCAGTCTCCGTCAGGACCGAGTTGATTGAGTGGATAATTATCGCTGGTCTGCTTTATGGCATATTCTCACTATCTCTCGCTCTGCTACTTGGTGGCTACAAGCCACTTTCAGTCGTAAAGAGAGGGGGGTGGCTTCCCGTTCTTGGCCTAAGCAGGAGAAAAGGGGATCCAGAATTGGTTGACCTCTCCAGAATATCCCTATACTCCAGCCCATATGGGAGGATGACCAGATTGGTTGACAAAAAGGTGAGATCAGAGGGGATTGATCTCATTTCGGTTCATGGGGGTTTACAACTAATTGCCGTTCCAATACAGGTCCTCCTGATAGCGATTCCTTTGGCCATTATGGAAGGTGTTCCAGAGTCCGTGATGAGGCCTGAGAGGGCTTTCGAATTGGGGATGGCTGGATACCTAGTATCCCTTTGGCTGGCAGTTAGAATGCAACCATTCATCTCCCAGCATCTGGTTGTTTTCGCAGCGATGTTCAGGACTGTTATTTGGAGAGTCTCGAGGTTTTCATGGATACTCCCGATACTGATATTCTGGTTCACAGCTAGATTTCTCCTAGAGGCATCTCTGGATTGGTTGGAGGTCGACTTTTCCAAATGGAACGAGATTCATATCGAGTCCCTCGTGCTTGACAGAATTGCACCGGATGCTGAAGTCCCTCCCAAGGCGATAATCGACTTCCTGATTGCCATCTCAGTATTGCCTCTCGCCACTTTCACATCGATTTCGGTACTGGGTGGTTCCAATGGGATCCCCAAATGGATGCTTTCCACGGAAGATAGGATGGAAAATCTGCAGATGGACCTTCTTGAGGCCCCTGATGAGGAGGTCCCAACTCTAGACGATCTTGGTGTCGGTGGAATCCTACATGAGGATGAAGGAGAGGGGGACGATGACGGTGGAATGATAGATATTCCATTCGAGTTGTTTGATGGGAGCTAGACTGGAAGAATCATGTCAACTGTCCTGTTCAAGAAGTACCATCCTGAGCCAATGATCAGGCCGAAACCCAGAGAACTTGGCCCCCACTCCCATAACAAGGCGGAAGAAAGGAAGACGATGAAAAGGGAGGGTGCTAATTCCCTAGTGGCATTCATTGAACCATGATCCCCCAGCAATGATGATAGGTACCATGACAATGCCAAGGAAGCAACGAAAGTAACCAGGGTTACTAGCATCTCCAGACCTCAGTCTCCACGTAAATCCGAGAGTACGCTCTCGACCCGATCCATTCCACGTGAGATGTCGTCTCTGGAAATTGTGTATGCAAATCTGAGGTGGCCCTCTCCAGCGGCCCCGAATGCGGTACCTGGGGAACACAAGACGCCCCCCTCCAACAATGCCATGGCGATTTCCTCACTAGTCATGCCAGGAACTTCGACTTTAGGGAATACGTAGAATGCCCCCGTCGGCACATGACAGGAAACCCCTGGCATTGCATTGAGTCTTTCACAAATCAGATCTCTCCGGGCTTTGAACTCGGCACACATTGATTCGGGGTAGTCAGGAGCTTTTTCCAATGCCTGAAGTACTGCGTGCTGCATTGCGTCATTACTGCAAGCCGTGACATAGTACTGCATCTTTGTCAATTGTGCCATTGCCTCGTCGTCTGGAGATAGCAGGTACCCTATCCTCCACCCAGTCATTGCGAATGTCTTGGAAAATGACTGAACCATGATCACCTTGTCATATCCGGCTCCCACGAATGAAACGTGTGGTGCGTCATAGACAATTCTGTCATACACCTCATCCGTAATTACCCAGAGGTCATTTTCTTTGGCAAACGCAATTAATTCGTCCCTCTGCTCTTCGTTGACGTTCCCCCCCGTTGGGTTGCTTGGGAAGTTGTACAGAATCGCGACTGTGTTTTCGTCCAACCTCTCCTCCAGATCAGCCACAGAGGGGACGAAGCCATTCTCGAATCTGCAGGGGTAGAGATTTGGTTCGCCTCCGCAAATCTCAACATCGGGAGGGTAGAGTGGGAAGTATGGCTCTGGAATTAGGACATTGTCGCCGGGATTGACAAGGGCCAGGAAGATGTCCAGAAGGCCATTGGTCCCACTCATAGTGATGCAGACGTTGGACTCGTCAATGTCGGGCAGCAAGTGGTGCCAGAGAGTTGCAATCTTGGCTCGCAACTCTGGATGACCTGCTGTCGTAGTGTACTTGTTCCTGCCATCCCTCATGGCCTGGTCAAATGCCTCGATTGCCAAAGGGGGCGGTTGGAAGTCGGGCTCTCCGAGGCCGAACTGGATAGCATCGTCCCCAGCCATGTCGAACATGCGCCTCACCCCAGTAGGACGGATGCTGTTCGCACGGTCGGAGAATCGCACCATGGCCTGCGGAGGGAAGACCTATGATTTGAACAAGGCGGCTCGGAGGCCTCTATACTGCTCTACGACGGGTTTTCTTCGACTATCTCTGCGACCATGACTTCGCCCTCTGCGGTTGTGTCTGATTTCCCGCTCAGTTTGGATATCATTGACTCTATTTCCTCGTCCGACCTCAGCCTAATGAATGCCAATGCTGCAACCCAAATTACGAAGGCTCCGACGACCAGGGCGATTGCTGCTGGAGGAATCGCCATCGAGTCGCCTCCACCCCCAGTTCCATGAACAGTTGCCATGACTGGAAGTGAGTAGCTCGTGCCGGAAACCGCCCTAACTTCAATCTCATGGGATCCTAGTTCGAGTTTCTGGGGATTGAGAATTACGTGCCAAAGGAATGGGGCGAGCGGCCCTATCTCCGAAAGTGTTGCAGAGTATTCTGCTTCAATCCATTCTCCGGAGTCGACCCTGTACTCGACTCTGTCAATGCTACCCATCTGCCCCCACGAATGACCCGTGGCATTGATCGTTCCATTTGAGTCCACCAAGTTGAGCAGGTGATTCTGTATAGAGGGGTCTATTTCCGCTAGGTTTTCGGCTTCGTTGAGGACTAGTGCGAGAGACACTGCCGCATAGGCGTCCACCATCCCATAGCCGAAGTCCCTGTTCCAGTACGGATCGACTTCAGGTGCGCTCGGCTCGCCCCTCCTCTCCGAAGTTTGCTTGAGGACTTCCTTTATCTGGAGGGGCGTGAGATTCTCGTTGGCCTCCATGACTAGGGCTATGACGCCTGTAACTGATGGCGTGGCATAGGATGTTCCGCTGCCCCTCCCTGTGTAGGTGTTCCCAGATGCGTCGCCACCAAGGAAGTTACTGCACCCCCCACTGGAGACACACCCCTCGGCCTGAACAATATTGGACCCTGGGGCACTTATTTCTGGAATCAGCTCGTTCACGGGATTTCCATCGCCATTGTCCCTCCTTGGGCCCCTTGATGAGTATGAGGCGATGGTGTCATCGTCCCGGTTCACTGTGTTCTGGTCATCTGTAGCAGCTACTGTAATCGATAGCGAAGACGCGCTCATGCCAGAAAGTCCGTCATTGTCGGGTCCCGAGTTTCCTGCTGCGTTCGAGACGGTGACGCCTGCCTGCATAGCATCGTCCAGAATTCGACTATGCATATCCGAGCCATCCGATTCACCATTTTCGTGGCTCGTTATCCCCCATGACAGGGAAATGATGTCGATTCCGTGATTCGCCTCGTCCACCCCTGGCCAAGCATCGTCCCTATGATCGATGATCCATTGTAGGCCGTTCATCGCTGACTCATAGAATTCTTGCTCCAACACGTAGTTCTCGAATGGGCCCGCGCCGACGTCAGTACCAATCCTGACGTCTACCAGGGAAGCGTTAGGGGCCGAGCCGTAGAAATCCGATTGGCTCCCATCCGACTCAATTCCAGTTGCGCTGGCCATCCCCATGCACGCAGTCCCATGCTGATTTCCGTCATCGGGGTCGAAAGATCCGTCCTCGACCCTGCCCCCCGACAGTACGCATTGTGGATCGGAATGGACAAAGCAAACTGCATCATAACCTGCAACAAACTTGCCAGATAGCCCCGGGTGCTCGTTATCCACCCCTGTATCAGTTAGAGCAATGTTGACTCCCTTACCACTGAAACCGAGATCCCATGCCCCCTCAGGGTAGTCGGAAGAATTTCTGGCCTTCACTGCGGGGGTCTGAATGTCCCCGTGGAATACAACTGAGCCGTACCTCTCGACCATTACCACCCCATCTAGTTCTGATAGTGCTTCCACCTCCGAGACATCCACGGGGCCAATTAGAACTGCACTGACAGAAGGAAGCTCTACTGTGATAGTATGGCCCATCATCTCCAATGATGAGCGGTCGCCATCGGAAACGGGGCGGCTGAAGGAAATACCGACATTGACTTGGCCTGTGGCACTCTGGATTGAGTCATGTATTCCGTTCCTGTCGGAATCAAGCGATGTCCATGACCACCATGGCCCTGGATTCGCCCAAGTCACTGGAGACTGTTCCGGCACACTGCTGGAAAATCCGATGTTTCTCTCTGGCTCGGCAGGCGGGTCCAAGCTCCCGACGAGTGGCATCACGAGTATGGTGACCAAGAGTAAGCCTGTCCTAGTATTCACCATGGCGTTGCGAATGAATGGTGTTTCTTCAATTCGACCTATCCAAGTCCCTCGCAATAGCTGAATGTCGGCATTTTGGTGGGGGCACTGGGATTTGAACCCAGATCAGCGGGTATCTTCCGCTTAGCGTGCACCCGGCTTGCGCACGCTCTCGGGTTGCGACGGGTCGGTGCTCCAGTTGGTCATCAGATCCATCAGAAAACCCACTCGTCGTCATTCCCGTGCAACTGGAGCCCGCGGTACTACCAGGTTATACTATACCCCCCTAAGGAAGTGATACTCGGTAGGGCCTCACTCTTATGATGCTCACGGTCATAGGGGCATGAAATTCTAAGAGAGGCCGGTCTGAGAGGACAAAACGATCAGGCTTACTGCCATCCAGATGCCAAATACCACTGAGGCCATGCCCCATGCCCTAGGGCGGATTCCCATGCTAATCTGCCCTAGTGACAACGAAATGGCCCCTGGAATAGCCGAAATTGCTCTAGACAATGAAACGGTCAATCCGGCCGATGCCACGAATGCGAGCATCAGGAAAATCGAGAATAACAGGCCGAATGGACCGGATAGGGCGACTGCCCCTACTCCCTGGGGAATCAAGTAGGGAGTACTTATCCAGCCAAGCCAAGCAAGCCAGAGGCCAAGATAGGCGTCCTTGTTGAATTCCCCCACGCCTCTCCACTGCGCATATTCGTCGGGAAGCTTGGAATGGACAAGCGTGGAAACGAACTCGATCTCTGCTATCTTCCCCGATGTGAGAATTGCTAGCCCATGGTAAGTCAGCATTATTGAGAGCAATATTTCGACGATTAGCCAAGATGGCGAAATTCCTGTGTATGCCAGTAAAGCCACTGGAATCGCCCAAACCGCAAACCCTGCTGAAGCGGCGGAGGCAGTCATTATTGAGCCGGCGAATGGATTCATTTCATCACCTGGCTCGTCCTCTCTACCGGAGGGCAGTGCGAGTATGAATAGAGGCAGGAGAGAGAATGAGAATAACATCGAAAGCAAATCTAGGGGGCTATTTCCCGAGCCCCTAATTCCAGATTCGACTGCCTGCTTGATCTCCTCGGATGACATGGTCCCAGGACTCCAAGCTGTGACGAATCCGGCTGGGTCGATGACTATCACGGCATCCGTGGGGCCACTCGGAAGGCTTGCTCCGATACTGGAGTCGGGCTCGTCAAGGAGTAGGGGCCATGACTCGTTAATCACGGCCGCATGCCCATCTATGTTTACCGCCTGGATATCTTTTCCGGTTGCTATCTGTACGAATTCGACGTCCCTCTCCAATACAATCATCGCAGACTCAAAATCGCTCCTCTGATGCTCTGCATAAGGGGAGCCTGCTTGGAATAGACCTATCACCACTCCATCTGAGCCCTCTAGTAAATCATCCAAAGAGACCGAGACTTCCTCGCCGCCATGAGATATTAGGACGAAAGAGGGTGCTGCCCCCCTCCCCCCGTTGGCCTCAGTATCGATATCTGGAAGTTGCGAAGCGGGACCCAACGCAGCTATGGCAAGCAACAGTATGACGGCATAGGCAGGCAGAGGCATGGCTGCCTCTCTAATCGAAAAACCAATCCAGCCGACAATTGAGAGTGGCACTATAATAGCGGCCCAGAACCCAGTCAACAGGGGGTCTTTGTCCTCAGGCACCTCAAATCTCAGAACGCCCACTGCGTGACAAGTGTCTCCGGGATGCTGGTCAGTCAGAACAAAGCAACCGTCGACCATGTACTTCCCGGGGGTCAATGGCTTCTCGGAAGACCAGACTCTGACTGTCCTATTGGCGTCACCTATCATCACACTGTGGGGTATCTCGAAATGATCCGCCCTCTGGTCCTCATCGCCATTCCCATGAATCATCTCGTCCCAATCCATTGGGCCCACTATCTCTAGAACCTGCCAGTCGAAATCCCCCTGCCCCCAAGGAGACAGGGGGGTGAACTGGACTCTTGCCATCCTGTTCGAGTCGATCACCACTTCCAGCGATGGGTCAAGGATATCGCCATCGAGGACTATTCCCGTCCTTGCATCGAAAGAGCCCCACCATAGGACACCGCTCTGCAGACAATCGTGTTGGACATCCACCTTCAGAGAAATCAGGTCCCCCGGAGCTAGTGAGACATTAACGTCTGTCGCCTGAACTGTGAAAAGGTGAGCCAGCAGGAATGACTCTTCCATGGCCATGGAATTTGTGACAGCGTTGGTCAGTACTGCTGATGTGCCCAGGCTGAGTGATACTGTGAAAGATGTCTCGGCACCTGCAGAACCGGGTAGGACGTTTGAGATCCTGCAACCATCGTTCGAGGACTCCAGGGATGCGAAGAGCTGGACAGTGATATTGCCCTCGAATCTGAGTGCCTCGGACAGTGGTGCTGACTGAATGTCAATCAGGTTCGGGGATAATGAGGAGCTTACCCTGGTGAACTCCGCCCTTCCCAGAGGCTCGCCTGTCAGGACCGACCAGTTCCTATCCAAGAAGGGAGCCTGCTCCTCGCCCTTCAGGAATATCATGTGCTGCTCAGGGAGTTCCCACTCCTCGCCCGGCCCGCTGGGAGCGATTGCAGATTGGCCCAGTGAAATGGACGACGCCAGAAGGACGCATACCAGAATTGGCGCTAATGCGAGGGTCGGAAGGACACTTGCACGCCTCCGTCCCATGCACAACCCTGAGAGGGGTTGCGTTCAAACCCAACGGCTAGCAGTTCCTATAGGAACTGGATACTGGCCAGTACTGCTAGCGCCGCCCCGGACATTGTAGCAAGGAGGTTTACTGAGTGCTTTCCCAAGTAGCCCCTGTTCTCCAACAGCGCGCCTAGAAGTGAGTCTATCTGACACCCTATCCACCCTATCGCTGAGACTACTGAGAATAGGAGAAAGGTAGGGGTTTCGTCGCCCGCTGCGGAGGCCACTGCTACTGAGAATATCCCAATAATCACGGCCCCTCCGAGAGCTGCGACGGTGCCTGTTGGGGACATTCCCCCATTGGTGCCCGGTGGAACTGCCTGTAGGTTGATTATGCTGCGAGTGCGCATGTCGAGTGACCCTATCTCGGAGGCCAATGTGTCCGAGCAGGCCACGGAAACGCATGAGCAGAGCGCGAGGTAGTCCCAACTTGAGTCGCCGGTTGACCAGTGGGCTATCGCGACGACCATCGGGGCGGCCCCATTGGCGAGGACGTTCCTCCACCCCCTGGTCCCCTCATTCTCCTCTGCTATCGATAGTGCGAGCTTCTCCTCGAACCTCCACTTTGTTGCTGTGGAGCCTATGATCAGGAAGGTGATGAGGATGACCAGCCACGTCCAGTGGCCCATGAGAGAGACGACTAGGCCGACGATCATCGCCATGACGATGCCGCTTGTGTCCAGCATGTCCCTCACCTTGGTAACCAGCAGCAATCCCAAGACAAGCAGGAGGGAGATGGACTGGTCTTCGGTAAGCTCGATCATGTGTTCTACCGGATGCGCTCCGCCAAGTAACAGTCATGAATGATTCCCCGCAACTGAGTCTGAAAAATCACTTGTTGGGGAATAAGTGAATATATCGAGGGGCAGTGCAAGCACGTGGGAGATGGAATTGGACCTCTGACCAGGGCATTTGTGAATTTCTCCACGAGTAAGCCTGTTTTTCCCATTTCACCTCCTATTGATTACTCATCGGAGGGACTCAGTGAGAATAAAATTGCATCTTGGGCAATTGCATTATTCTCCGTAGTAGCGTACATGGGTGCGACGTTTGCTGGATTATTACTGACTATGGTCCCATTGCTGATTATCGGAGTCGGCGAGGGGGCCGCCCTCTCAATCGGCTTCCTCCTGACACAGATCGTTGTCATACCTATGATACTACTTTTCATCTACCTAGACGGAAGTATCGCCCGAACTAGGGACATGCTGAGATTCGGTTCGCCGAAGAGAGCGGCAATGATGATTCTCGGAATTCCCACAATAGCCCTAATTGTTGACAATATATTGGTATTCATTTATGCGGTGATATTTGTATTATTTTTTGGAGAGCCTGGGACGAATACCGACATAGGAACGACATGGGAGTCATCAAATCTAGCGATATTGCTAACTTTCATCAGCATATGCATAATGACCCCCATATCCGAGGAGCTTTTTTTCAGAGGATACCTATTGGACTCGATTAACAGGATGCATGGGCAATGGCCTGCGATTCTAATCAGTGCCGTGATTTTTGGGCTCGTCCATCTTGACCCCTTCACAATAGGCATGGCGACAATTGGGGGCGTTATCTATGGTTGGATCAGAATTAGGACTGGTAGTCTATTGCCGGGAATAGCCGCTCATGCCATGTGGAACACGATGGCACTGGTTGTGACCTACCTTTAGTGCCGCTCAGATCGCCCATCACTCGTGATGCCCGAGGCATCCGGTGCGGTTCCTCATCACTGCGACAATGCAGCGGGAGGGTTGTTGCGTATTGTCTTGGCGAATCAGAGAACAGCGCCACAGAGGCCGCAGAAGAGTTCATTCCTCGACCCATCCCTCTGCATGCTCCACTCTCCACAGGCTGGGCAAGGGGGGAGTCCCTTCTCGCTTGGTTTGACCTTAGTGGAACGGAATATTCGCTTGTACCTCTCCGGCCGCCACCAACCCTTCCTGGGCCTTCTTATCTTGGGCATGTCAACGCCAAGTCGACTGGGTGCTGGCTAAAGATGGTTGCCTACCGACGGAATAATTTGCTGCACCCACATGAGAGTGCATGGATGTGAAGGTCATTGGTGCTGGAGTATCTGGCCTGAGCACGGGGATTAGGCTACTTGAATCCGGATTCAATGTAACCATTATCACGGACAAACTCAGTCCCGATACGGTTTCTGATACTGCTGCAGCGTGGTGGTATCCTTTCCTTGCAGAACCATTGGAAAAGACGAATCGCTGGTCGTCCGAAACGTTCGACGAACTAATCAGACTGATGACAGAAGAAAGTGTGGAATGCATCACCATGAGACTTGGGAGGGAGTACCTAGTAGGGGAATGCGAGCCCCCTGGATGGAGTAATGACATTCACCATTTCAGAATCCTTGAGGAATCTGAGATAGTGGAAGGGTATTCATTTGGTTGGGAAATTGAGGCCCCGGTAATTGAGATGCACCTTTACATGCCATGGCTTAAATCTAGGTTTGAAGGACTAGGTGGAGCCATAGAAATCCGAGAAGTGGGTGCAATTATGGACATAGAAGGTGGCATCGTAGTAAACTGTACGGGGATAGGAGCCAGAGAATTATGCGACGATGATTCTGTAATCCCGGTTAGGGGGCAGATCATCTACATCGAGCAGGACCCCGGTTTCGGAAGGTTCGACCAGCAGCCAGAGACCCTCACTTACACCATACCACGGAGAGACGTGACGGTCCTGGGTGGAACCGCCCAGAAGGGAGACTGGGAATTGGGAGTCAGGGAGGAGGACACTGAGTACATCCTCGGCAAATGCGAGGCCCTTTGGCCGGAACTGGACAGGAGCAAGATAGTCGGAATGGGAGTTGGCCTAAGGCCATCCCGCTACGAGGTTCGCTTGGAATCGGAGAAAATCGGAGACAGGCTGGTCATTCACAACTATGGCCATGGCGGAGCTGGGGTGACCCTCTCCTGGGGGTGTGCGGACGAGGTGGTCAGCATGCTCAAATCAGTATGCTGACTTGGTGGTGCTGATCACAACCGCCCCGATCTTGTAAGGGTCTCCGTTTGACGAGGGTCTCCTGTCCTCGAGCCTCCCCTTCCAGCCGTCCTCGATAGTCCCTATCGGAATCCTGATCGATGCGCCCCTGTCGGAGACTCCGTATGAGAACTCGTGTATTGACTGGGTCTCGTGGAGACCGGTTAGCCTCTGCTCGTTGTGAGCGCCATAGACGTCCATGTGCTTCTTGATGTTCTTTCCGAAGGCCTCGCAAATCTCGCTCATCAGCTTCTCGCCCCCAACGTCACGCATCTTGCCGTCGCTGAAATTGACGTGCATCCCTGAGCCGTTCCAGTCGGTGGCGCCCAATGGCTTGGGGTGCCACTCGATCGCGAGACCATACTTCTCCGCATTCCTCTCTGCCAGGTAGCGTGAGACCCAAATCTGGTCTCCTGCGTCCTTGGCCCCCTTCGCGAAGATCTGGTACTCCCACTGGCCCACGGCCACCTCTGCGTTGATGCCTTCCACATTGAGGCCTGCCTCGAGGCACATGTCCAAGTGAGTCTCTATGATGTCCCTACCGAACGTGTTCATCGCTCCCACCGAGCAGTAGAACTGCCCCTGGGGAGTCTGGTCCCGTGGGAATCCGTATGGGAGGTCTGACTCGGGATCCCACAGGAAGTACTCCTGCTCGTACCCAAACCAGAAGTCGTCGTCGTCCCCTTCGATGGTAGCCCTTCCGTTTGATGCGTGGGGGGTTCCATCCGCATTCAGAACCTCGCACATTACCAGATACCCGCTAATTCGGTCTGGGTCGGGATAGATTGCTACTGGCTTGAGGAGGCAATCGGAGTCGCCGCCCTCTGCCTGTTGTGTGGAGGACCCGTCGAAGGACCACATCGGGCACTCCGCCACTGTACCCCCAAAGTCGGATCTAATCATCGTCTTGCTTCTCATGCTCTGTGTCGGTTCGAATCCATCTAGCCAGATGTATTCCAGTTTAGACTTGGTCGTCATAAGGGCAGTCCAATATCGAGCGGTTTATTATATGAATGTATGAGCAGCCAATATGTGTTATTCTAATAGTAATTACACTATTTCCAGAAAATACTGAACATATGAATAATTATTACTAAATTTCCTAATACAAACTAATCAGGGATTTGACAATATTTCTGACTGGGGCTCAAATGTTCAATTTGCAAAGGGAGAGGGCGAGCCAGATATTGCCGAGGCAGGTTGATAGCCCGGGGTCGCCGGATTGATGCATGGGCATGAGAGAGGTCTGGGATCAGCGCGATTTCAGGCGTTTCATAATCGGCAATGGCATCAACATGCTTGGAGGCTCGATTTTCATAATCGGCATGGGTTGGACTGTGGCGCAGAGCGGGGGGCCAAAGGCGTACGGCCTGATTTTCACCGCATATTTTCTCGGGCACCTTCCCCTCCTCCTGTATGGGGGAGCAGTGGTAGACAGGCTCCCTCGCAGAACCGTCGCCCTTGTGGCGGACCTATGCCAGTTCGTCCTCGTCACGATTGCAATAGTCGGCCTGGTAGCGGGGTTGAACGAGTTCGCCACACTCCTGATCATCACTTTCCTCACGGGGGGAGCGGGTGCTTTCTCCATACCAGCAGTAGGAGCCCTTGTCCCAGACCTTGTGGCCGAAGAAGACCTTCCACAGGCCAACGCCATGAGAGGGATGGCTATGACTGGAGCTTGGATGCTGGGGCCTTTGATAGGCGGCATCATAGTTGGCAATTGGGGGATCGAGCTGTGCCTGTTGGTCGATGCTTTGACCTTCCTAGCCAGTGCTGCGATACTCTGGACCCTACCTGAGATCCCGGTAAGTAGGGATGACGATGATTCGAGCCTGAGGGATGAGGTTTCAGAGGCCTGGGCATTCGTGAAAACGCAGCCATGGCTTCTCGCAGGGATAGTGATGTTCATGATCTGGCACATAGGTGACTCGGCGATCGAGATAGGCATCCCGTTCATCATCGAGAACAAGGGACTCGGTGCGGCTGAGTTCGGGTTCTTCGGTGCCTTGGGGGCCGCGGGAGCGATGGCTGGCTCGGCCATAGGCGGGATATGGCCGATTCCGAAGGAGCACCGTGGAATGGTCTTCTACGTCTTCATCGGAGGGATAGCGTGGTGCATGCTCATGTGGGCCATGCCGATTCCATTCTGGGCGATACTCGTATTCGTCTTCATGGAAGGAATTCTGGGTGGGACGCTTGGCGTCATTTGGAGGACCACGATGTCAGACAGCGTCGATCAGCACCTGAGGGGAAGGGTGAACTCGCTCGATGCAATTGGCTCTCTGATTTTCATCCCCTTCTCTCCGCTCCTCGGGGGGTGGATGATAGAGGCGACCAATGTCCTAACCACTTACTCCCTGGCTGTCGGATTCATGATTCTGACGACGACCTCCGGATTGATCGTGCCTTCCTTCAGGAGGTTCGAGAGGACGGAAAGCGAGCTGTTCCCAATCTCGCCTGCTACTCAAGATTCGTGATATCGACGGAGAAGAACCTGTCATAGAGTGACATCTGCAGTTTGACCGCTAATGCGAGAACGAGGAAGAATACCGCCCATGCTGACGCCGTCCTACCTAGGTACACGATGATCTCCGTGAGGATGAGGCCATCGAAGAGCATGCACGCAGAGACGTAGACCACCCTCCCGATGGTGATAGCCAGGCTCTCCCCCTCCTGGGCCAGGATCTTCTGGGCCCTGTCATGCCTCCTCTGGTCTGCGGCCGCCTTGATCCTCTCGAGCGCCCGCTGCCTCTGCTCCCCACGGGAAAGGAAGGCCTCGCTCTCTGTGAAATCCGGGCTTCCGCCCTCTGATGCACGAGGTGCCATAACGTCCTGATGCGGTTTCATTACATCAGACCTACGCTGGCTCGGGGCAAAGGGGGCCTTTCTCAATTGCTGACATCAGTACAGCATGGGCACGGCTGAACCCAATGCCCGGGGGAAATCTCCCTCAGGGACAAGTCCATGTCCACACTGAGCTCCCAGTCGGGGTGCTCAACACGATGGCCGAATGCACAACCAGGAGGGGGATCAACCGGCGAGGGGACATCGCCCTCGACAGTGGCATTGTTGCTGGGGTCCGTTGGGTCCATCCTAGGGATAGCGGCGATTAGTGCCTTAGTATATGCGTGAACTGGATTCTTGTATATCTCATCGGCATCGGCGAGTTCCACTATCTTGCCCAAGTACATCACTGCAACCCTGTCAGAGATGTGGCGGACAACTGCGAGGTCGTGCGTGATGAAGACGAAGGTCAGGTTTCTCTCCTTCTGCAACTGGGCCAGGAGGTTCAGGACCTGTGCTTGAACCGATACATCGAGAGCGCTTGTGGGCTCATCAAGGAGTATGAATTCTGGATCCAGGGAAAGAGCCCTTGCGATTGCTATCCTCTGCTTCTGGCCACCTGAGAACTCGTGAGGGTAACGATTCATGTGCACGCTTTCCAGCCCCACTGACTCTAGGAGATCGGATACACGGGATGTAATTTCAGAATCATCTAATTTCGTATTAACATGAAGAGGTTCCCCGACAATCGACTTCACGGACATCCGCGGGTTCATCGAACCACCGGGGTCCTGGAAAACGATCTGCATTTTCTTACGTATCTCCTGCCTCTCTATCTCAGAAATTGGGGCTCCATCATAGATTATCTCGCCGTCAGTAATGGGAATCAGGCCCAGAAGGAGCCGGCCAAGGGTTGTCTTGCCACAGCCGGATTCCCCAACCACGCCAAGTGTCTCTCCCTTCCTGACTTCAAGCGAGACCCCATCTACGGCCCTCACATAACTCTTGACAGTAGAAAGAAGGCCGCCCTTGATTGGGAACCACTTCTTCAGATTACGAGTCTCCAATAGGGTGGGATATTGAGCATCTGTCAATTAACCACCTCACTAGGAGGCTCATAGCCAGTCACACATAGAGGACAGTTCTCGACCCAGTGACCAGGGGAGATTTCCTTGACTTCGGGCTTGACTGAGAGAGTTTCACCGGTCCTCCCCATCCTCTGGCAGAACCTGCATCCAGGAACATAGTCAGAGGGGGCCGCAACTTGTCCCGGGATCGTGGAGAGTTCTGACTTGGGGACAGAGTCGAGCCTGGGGCTACTGTCCATTAGCCCCTTGGTGTAAGCATGTCTGGGATTAGCGAATATGTCCTCCACTGATGCCTGCTCGACCACCCTTCCCGCATACATAACGCCGACACGGTCACACATTTCGGCGACCAATCCTATGTCGTGGGTGATAAGTAGGATTGCCGTACCCTTGCTATCTCTCAGTTCTTTCATCAGTTCTACTATCTGTGCTTGGATTGTGACGTCAAGGGCCGTTGTTGGCTCATCGGCAATTAGTAGGCGCGGTTCACAAGCCATCATCATGGCTATCATGACCCTCTGCCTCATTCCCCCAGAAAGTTCGTGAGGATACATCTTTGCTACCGCAGATGGATTCGGTATCTTGACATCATTGAGCCTGTCCACTATCACCTCGACGTGTTTTTCATCTAGTGTATTCATAGAAGAAAGGACCCATGAGATAATCAAGAATGCTATCAAGAATGATGAGAATATTATGTGCGTCTTAAGAAGAAAGACCATCAAAGATATGAACAAAGCCGCCAGAATATCATTTCCTGATAAAGACGCTATGAAGTGCCTAGTCCCACCTGTGAACCTGGATACGAATCTGGAAAATGTAGACCTCATCCCCCTATACAGCCTCTCCACAGGGGTGCTTTTCTCGGGAGGTAGTTTACCATGCAGGCTCATGACCTCGTGAATCTGCCTCTCGACGGTGTAAAGAGGATTCAGTGCCGTCATGGGCTCTTGGAATATCATGCTAATTTCGTTGCCCCTTAGCTCCCTCATCCTCTCATCTGATGCATCGAGTAGCTCCTCGCCCTCGAATCTCACAGAGCCAGAGTCAATAACCCCAGTTGTGAGGCCTATTACAGTCAGAGAGGTTACTGACTTTCCAGATGCCGATTCACCGACTAGTCCGAAAATCTCCCCTCGATCGATTCCGAATGAGACGGAGTCCAGTGCCCTGACATCCCCGTAGTCGGTTGGGAAGTGAAGCTTCAAGTCGGATATAGAAAGGAACTTTTCGTCACTCATGACTTTGACCTCCTTTGCCTTGGATCCATGACGTCCCTCAGACCATCGCCAAGCAAATTGAATCCGAG
>Ga0208764_10000916_pt1 | contig 19116 bp, 10 predicted proteins | sample ETNtaG_18_FD_185762 | JGI IMG/M metagenome (GOLD analysis project Ga0208764, IMG submission 185762) | Marine microbial and viral communities from oxygen minimum zone, Eastern Pacific Ocean - ETNP201302SV91 (SPAdes) (version 2) | ecosystem: Environmental > Aquatic > Marine > Oceanic ... | reverse complement strand
AGAGTTAGATTTGTGCCATCTGTGCGGGCAAATGGGGCCAACGAGTTCTCGTCAACAGACACTGTTGCCCCTACATTGATGAGGTAAACGTCGACATTTTGGAAGTCAGTATTATCTTCATCGAATGACCCTCCATCGCTAAGTTGTAACGTGGCACCTACACTGATTGAATCATACTGGTTATTTTGTAACGTAACGCCACCTTGGTAATCATTGGTGTACGATAATGATTGCTCGTGCGAAAACACACCCATGCCAGGGGTCGGGATTGGGACTCCAGCGATATACCAAATCCCATCATGAATGTTTGAAAAACGGTTGTTTTCAATTAAAGCACCGCCGCTTTCATTCTCTGAGTTTACTTCATGCAATGAAATTCCAAGTCCGATTGAATCATTATAGCCTCCAAGATCAAAGATATGGTTTCCATGAATGTGTAGTCCAGAAAGGGTGTTGATTGCTGCTCCACCTGGTTTGGCATCGGTGAGTATCCCCCAGGATGTTGACCTGAGGGTGCTTTGCTTCTTTGCCATTCCATGAATGAAATTATCTGAAATCTCAATGTTTGAGAGATTTCCTGTATTGCCTGCAATGTAGATGCCCCAGCGTGTATTCTCATTTCCTAATATGTCAAATCCTGAAATAGATACATCGCTGCTCCGAACTGAAAATCCGCCATAGGAATTTCGTATGTCAATGATTGTTTCAGTAGCTGCACCAACTTGGCGTTGTAGCGCACTGGTACCATCCTTTGCACCAGTAATTAGTAATGGGTGTGTAATTTCAATGGAGTTGTTCACAACATAGGTCCCTGCTGAGACTGAAATTGTATCTCCTAATGTTGAGGCCGTCACTGCTTCAATAATGCTGCAAAAAGGGCTGGAAATAGAACCATTCCCATTGCTAGAACAATTATTCACATCAACGTGAAGAGCGTTTCCTGATTCAGCAGATGCAGTTTCAATCGTCGAAAGAAATGGGGATGCAAAGACAAACAAAAGTAGCAGGGTGGCAAACAGAGTCGTGGATTTCACCAACGACTTGCCTAACAATACTCCACTACTCATCTCATCACCAATATTCAATCAAACAAGTCATCATCACTGGTATCGTCAAAGGAAGGCATTTCTCCTACTGCAATTGCTCCAGACTCTAATGAGTCGCGGATTTTCTTGTAGGATTCCCATTCTTCATCTGAAATTATTCCATCACCATCTGTATCAATTGAGTCAAATAGCGCATCTCCCATCGATTGTCCCCACATGTCCGGAGATTGTCGACGGCGCATTACTGCCAATCCAATGAGTAACAAAGCAAGAAGGATGATGATGAGGAACACCAATATCGAAGTCATGCTGATATCACTGGATTTAGTATCAATTTCAACAACACACCCTTTGTTGTCAATCACCACGCCCAGAGTCATGTTAGTGCCTGGGCATAAATCGTAATCATTTGCGACGCCATCGAAATCATCATCTAACGCCTTAATTTCTGTTATTGTATCGTTCAAAGCACATCCAAGTTTATCGGGGTCTGCAGTTTCTACCGGCTCACCGGGGGGCGTATATGGGCACTGATCAATGTCGTCAGTATAACCATCACCATCAGAATCCTTTTGTGAATCTGCACAACCATTGAGGTCAATACGCTCTGCGGTAGGGTCTGTACCTACACAGGCATCCATGATATCGGGTACACCATCTAAATCGGAATCTGACAATCCTGCTTGACAGCCAAGTAGGTCAACTTCAACACTTGTTGGTGTGTTCAAACACTGATCAACGGAGTCAATTACACCATCTTGGTCACTGTCTCGTTGTGTGGATCCGCAACCCTCTGAATTAACGGTTGGAATATCATATCCTGGTGTTCCTGGACAGGCATCGAGATTATCTGTAATCATGTCATTATCAGAATCCTTCTGAGAATCGCCACAGCCATTGTAATCAACAACATCCCCAAGAGGAGTTAATGGGCACTGGTCAAAGATGTCTGCATAGCCATCTTGGTCATTATCATCAGTGACTACGTCGCCAGGTGCACAGCCAACAAGGTTGACTGCGCTTGTCATATTAGCAGGAGTTGTGTCGCATACATCGACTTCGTCGTTGACTTCGTCGCCATCTGAATCCTTTTCTGCAGCTGAGCAGCCATCAATATCTACTGTTGCACCTGGGGGAGATTCTGGGCAAATGTCAACGTTGTCGTAAACATTATCGCCGTCCGAATCAACTTGAGATTCACCACAACCGTATTCATCCACAGATTCACCAACAGGAGTATTTTCACAATTGTCAACATTATCCTTGTATCCATCACTATCTGTGTCTCTTTCAGAGGGGCCGCAACCTTGTGGGTTGACATAGATACGTTCTCCAAATGGTGTTGATGGGCACTGATCCATATTATCTGTAATTGTGTCTCTATCAGAGTCATCTAAGCATCCATCTGACCCAGGGGTTCCTGTTCCTTCTCCGATGAAAAGGTCCCATTCTAATGGTGCGTTTTCATTGGGGCAAGAGTCGTTTGGATCGTAGAATTGATCGTTGTCACGGTTGTCAATACAACCGTCCGACACTGGATTGGATGTCCCATTTCCAGTATAATCGTCATATCCAAGAGCGTTTTCATTGGGGCAATTATCATTCCAACGAAGAACTTGGTCGCCATCGTCATCAGACTCAATCACATTGATGATTGCCCATCCTGTTCCACCTAATGAGGCTCCGCCGATGTCATCAATTGCTTCGAAATAGATGATTTGCACCCCTACTGGCAATTGTGTTGTTGTCAATACCGGTGAGTTGGGTAGGGTGTTGTTGTACCACAAACCATTGGTGTGGTGGATTGACCATTGGTAATTCGCAATCGGCCTTTCGCTACTTACGGCAATACTCAAATTTACTGGGCGGCCCTTGTATACTGCTGGGTATCCCAATTCATGCGTATAATCCATGTATTCACTAGTGATTGAAATTTGGCCAACCTCTGGGCGGTCCCAAACTGAAATTTGGAGGCGGGTATCTGTGCAGCCTCGTCCATTGCAGGTTTGGATTGTCAATTTACTTGGAGTTGTCAATTTGTTTAGAGGAGTTCCTGAAATCACTCCAGATGTTGTGTTGAATGACATTCCAGCAGGAAGAACCTCGTCATCCCAGCCCGGAGGGTCTGGGTCTACTGGGGCAAGGTAGCGATTGTGACTGCTATGGTCCACGCGTCCTGTCTTGTGGTTCGATGAAAGGCCACCACAATAGGGTTCGTTGATGTCTTCAAGGAATACGCAATATGTCGTATGTTGCTCGTCGTTTGCAAATATTCCAGTGATATTATGCGGTGCTGTATTAGTGAAGGCGCCTACTGATTCCCACGGTAATCCAACACCAGAGTATTGAGTAGCATGATTGGAATGTTGAGCGTAATGCATGTAACCGGAGCATTGCACTTGATTGTTAGAATAAAGTATACAAATTTTTGAATTACTGCCGGAATATGGTTTGAACAAATCTACTGGTTCTGCGGAGGAAGGGATGTACGAGTTTGGTGTCCACGGGTATTGGATATTGTCAGCAAGTGTTGTGCTATAACTGTTAGAATTGGCATATACGCCGTAGGCATATTGGCTGCCCCAGCAATACAATTCGTTGAGATTGTTGCCATCATTTGCATCTTCAGCTATCACACAAGTGCTTTGTCCGCCCAATTCAAAATTTGTAACTGTAAGATCGACAGATGGTTTGAATGCAACTTTTACAGGAACTGTTACGTAACCACTTGTTTGACTGTATGAAGTGAGAGGTCCAAACCAAGCTTCTTCGTAAGTGGTCAAGTTGTGTCCAATACCATGACTTGAATAGCCCCAGCAATACATATCGCCCGTGTCAGTGAGAGCGCAGGTCCTAGTGTCTCGTACTTGAACATCTACAAAGTTGAGGCTTGAATCGGCGTTGATTGCTGTTGGGTAATACCGGTAATCCCCGTCACCAACGCCAAGTTGGCCGTGATTATTGTAACCCATACAATACACCTGTCCATCAGCTATCAAGCAAGCATGACCAACATCGTCTGCCATTGAAATTTTCTCAACGGTTGGTTCGGTCCATGGGGTGCTATTTTGTGGATTAGACATCGGGTATGACAATTTGTCTACATACACTCGGTCTGACCATGAATGTGTCGAGTCAGAATTTTTGATATATTGAATGTGAATCGTGTGATTACCTGATGAAACTGGAATTTGCACTTGTTTGAAGCCGTTATTTTCGCCCGAAAGTGTGATTGTGGTGTGGCTATCTACTGATATTGTGGCTTGATCTTGGTATTGGGTATTCACTCTGATGCATAATCTAAGAAGTCCTTCACCTGAATTAATATCGAATTTTAATGAGGATCTTTCATTTGCATCAATTGTGTACGGTGCACTGGTGTTCCAACTACCCAAGTTAGAAGATGCGGATCCTAACAACCTACCTGCGCCATTCCAATCTTCTGTGGTATCGGAAGCCGAGTCATAGAATGACCAATTTCCGTGGCTACCTGGCTCTTCATTCCAAGTAAAGGTTGAACCTGTTTCGAAATCTTCGTAAACATGGTTACTAGGGACCTTGTAATTACAACCGGTTGCTGCAGATGTGGATGAGGCGGAGAACCCATTCGGGTATGTCTCAGAGAATGAGCGAGGGGCTAACGATATTTGTTTAGGGGCGCGATAGGCGGCGTTTTGCTTACCGTCTCCCATAAAACCCATATTTCCATCATTGCCCCAGCACCACAAACTACCGTTGGTTGCAATGGCGCACATCGATGAATGTCCCGAATATGACCCCATTTCCACTTCAGTGAAAGATAGGTTCAGGCCTGCTGTAATGCTATGCGGCATTGGATGATCTATGACGAAATTTGTTGGTTTACTACTGTCTAGTGTTTGACCGGAATTGAGGCCCCAACAATACAACTTTCCACCTTCAACAAGGGCACATGCACTATTTTTGAATACATCCATTTCTCCTGTGTAATTTGGTTGGTTTCCGCGTAATCTGTACCACGCTTCATCTCCACCTGAATTTGTAGGGGGTTGAATTGATTCAGGATCGCCTGCAGTCAAAAAGAATTGGTCTGCACCAGTGTAGTTTGTCTCAGGCATCTCTGGTTGGACCACTTCAAGAGACAAAGTTGTGTTCACTGAATCTTCACCACTTATTGCGGTTACCAAGTAATCTTTGGCGTCCCAAGGTCCAGTTGGAATACCGGCTACTGCACCGCTTGTATAATCAAAAGTCAAACCTGGAGGAAGGGGGAGGGCCCCATCAGTTTGCCAATTCCCCTGTACTTGGCTGTTTTCCATTGGATTATCATTGAAAAACTGGCGTAATTCATCAATAGTGCCACTAAATTGTTCCCCATACACACAAGGGGATTGGCCCCAAGTCTGCATGTGTTTGGTGTGTGGAGCAGGTCCTCCATCATTCGGGCTGAAACTCAAGGCTGGGATGGAGGAGGTGGCGTGAGATGTTGCGTTTTTGACATACACTCGGGTATACAAGGCCCAACCACTGGAGTAGTGACTAGTAGAAATGTAATTCCATTCGTTTACATCAACTTGAATGCTCATTGAATGGGTGTTGTCAAAGGTGTATGCGGCCCGATAATCTGAATCATTTTGGGCTGCCTGATAATAGTTAACTTGAATCCAACCTGATGCATTGAGTGAGACTTTGATGCCATCGTATCCACCATATGCGTCTGTTCGCTGGACTGTTCTTGAATATAATTCCCCAGTTAGTGAGGTTGGTTTGAACCAACCTGCAAAACCTTGGCCAGAGTTTTGGTTGGCGGTATGTGTTTGACAATTGGATGAAGTGAGGTTGGTCCCCTGATTACCATCAAGCGAAATGCCACCATAATTGTGGCCGTGATTAGTGAGGCTTGCTCCACCATTCATCACGAGTTGGCCATTTGCATTTTTCCCATGGTCAACAAATTCGGGTGTATCTATTGTCCACCAATTTTGGCCACGTGTAGTAGCGGTGGATCCCACATATTCGGAACTACTGATTCCAAAGCCGTCAACTGTGGCGCCAAATGGGATAGCTTGAGGGCCCGGTATGCTGGCCGCTGATTGATTCACCAAAGCAAGTGACCCGGTCAGGTTATTGGTTGGGAAATACTGGATTGCATAGGGTGCTGCGCGCCCGGATGCTGCTTGATTTCTCTCATCATCAACTATTGTTTGGCTGGAATTCATACCTGCAAAAGGTACAATCATCATTATTAAAATCATCAAGATTGCTCGGGTTCGCATTTGGACACCTACGGTGTCCCGACAGAACGGGTGTATAACTAACTGTCTCTTGATTAATTTTATTCAATCGAACAAATCATCGTCATCATCTTCGAGTAAATCTGACAAGTCGGGCATTTCAACCGCTGGCGTCACAGACGACGGGGGTTGTTCATCATCGGTTGGTTCATCCAATTCTGTAGCTTGGTTGACCCATTTATCACGCTTAATTCGGCCAGGGAAAAATTCAATCGCTTCGTTGACTTGATCCTCAATTTCTGGGGTCATATTAGCTATCTGATTAAAGGTGAATATTTGGAGGGCATTCAGCTTTTCTTCAATGAAAGGGCCAACCCCCTTAATCCTCTGCAGGTCGCTCTTTTGAGAGGCTGTTGCGACTCCGATTGTGCTGAAATCGATAGATGCTGCTTTTTCAGCAATTCGTGCTAATTGAGCTTCTTTTTCATCCATCTTGGCATCAAGTTCTGAAAGTTGATTCATCTTGGCCTGAACTTTTGCATTCATTTGCTCTTCCATCTCTGCCATTTTTGATGCTGCTGCTGCCTCTATTGCTGCAGCCGCTTCTGCTGCTTCGGCCTCTCTTGCTGCTTTGCGCTCTCGCTTACTCATTGCAGCCTCTTCAAAGGGTGTTACTTGGTTATCCAAACTGTCTGAATCTGCGAGTTCTGAAGTTTCGTCAAGGTTGGAAAACATATCATCATCAGAAGATTCTGTATTTCCTGCAATACGACTGGATAGTGCTGTGAAACTAATCACGACCTTGCCGTTTTCATCTCTCGAAGATGAAAGAATAAGGGCCAATACCAAAATTATCAAAAGAAGTAGAATAAGAAATACCCAGCAACTTAGATCCATTAGAGCACTATCTTTCTCCTTAGTTGTTGGGGGCTGGTAACACTGAGAATTAGATGAGTCTGGAGAACTATCTGCATCTAGTGGATCATCGCCACAATCTGTTTCATCTTTATCGAAGAAACCATCGCCATCTGTATCCCTTTGAGATGCTCCACACCCTTGTGAATTTGGTAATTCACCAACAGGGGTATTCGGGCAAATATCAGATGAGTTGGGGATATTATCATTATCATCATCTGCACTTTCCGATGGGCCACACCCATCATCATCAATGAGAAGAATTTCATTCAATGGCGTATTATCACATTCATCATCTGGGTTTGAGATTCCATCTCCATCGATGTCCATATCATTATCACATCCATCAGGGATTCCGTCTTCATCCCAGTCCAGGGTGTCATCATGGCCTGGGCAAATATCATTCGAATTGGGGACGTTGTCGCCATCAATATCTGAATCCAGAATATCACAAATATCGTCGTTATCTGAATCCAATGGCTGATTATTTACATCAAGTGGGTCGCTCCCACACGTGGCTTCATCTATATCCGACCATTCGTCACCGTCGTCATCTTCATCTTCATTATCACCAATTAAATCGCCATCAGTGTCTTTAGTTTCAGTATTATCGAATGGGAAGGGGTCTGTAACGTCAGGTTCGCCATCGTTATCATCATCGGGATCTGCGTTATCTCCAAGAGTGTCACCATCGAAATTGCTAGTTTCCGTATCATCTAATGGGAATGCGTCATTTGAATCAAATACACCATCGTTGTCATCATCTGTATCCAAGGTATCTGGTGTTCCATCATCATCGGTATCTGTAATACAGTCACTTGATTGCGTTGAGCCTGTGCCCTCTGTTGCAGTTCCAGTTGGACAAGGTGTGGGGTTGGTATTGCCTGTGCCCTCTGCATAAGTCCCAGTAGGCACCAATACACAAGTTGGAGAGCCTGCGTCGGAAGAAAAGTTTCCTGGTGAACATGGTGTTTGGCTTGAAGAGCCTGGAGACCCTACGTAATGTCCTGGATCTGCATCTAAACAATCTGTTTCACCTGTAGATGGTTGATAATGTCCTGTATTACAAGGGGATTGGTATGAGCGTGCATCGACTGGAACGTAGTATCCAGGGTCAGCATCTAAACAAGCTGATGCTTGTGTGGAAGCTGGATTCGCATTGTAGGTGCCTGCTAAACAAGGTGTTTGACCGGTCGCTGCAATGGAATCGACGTAGTAACCTGGTGATGCTTGAGTTTGTGTTGATGATGCTTGGTTGGGTACATAGTAACCTAAATCTGCATCTAGGCAATCATTTGCCGTTGTAGAGGCTGGATTCGCATTGTAGGTGCCTGCTAAACAAGGTGTTTGACCGGTCGCTGCAATGGAATCGACGTAGTAACCTGGTGAAGCTTGAGTTTGTGATGGTGATCCTTGATTGGGTACATAGTAACCTAAATCTGCATCTAGGCAATCATTTGCCGTTGTAGAGGCTGGATTCGCATTGTAGGTGCCTGCTAAACAAGGTGTTTGACCGGTCGCTGCAGTGGAATTAACGTAGTAACCTGGTGAAGCTTGAGTTTGGCTGGAACTACCTGGTGATGCAACATAGTGACCCAAATCCGCATTTAGACAGGCTGAACTATTATTCGATGCCGTATCTGGATTGTATGTTCCTGAAAGGCATGCTGTTTGGAATGAGGATCCTGTCGTGTTGACGTAATTCCCTGGTGCAGCAGGGGTTTGGCTAGAACTACCCTGTTGTGGGACATAGTATCCAAGGTCTGCTGACAAACATGCTGAAACGTTATCTGATGCTATTCCAGAATTAAAAGTCCCCACAGAACATGGAAGTTGAGTAGAGGCCCCTTCTGTATCTACATAGTATCCAGGGGATGCCGGGATTTGAGAGGAACTCCCGGAAAGAGGGACATAATTCCCGAAATCTGCTGATAGGCAGGCTGAACTGCTGTTGGATCCAGTATCTGGATTGTATGTTCCTGAAAGGCATGCGAGTTCGCTAGAGGACCCATTGGTGTCAACGTAGTGTCCAGGGTTTGCACTCAAACATGCATCTTGCCCTGTATTTGGTTGGAAAGTTCCTTTCAGACATTCAGATTGAGTGGATGAGGCTGGAGAGGCAACGAAATGGCCTGCATCAGCATCATCACACGAAGATTGGCTGGTGAGAGTTTGGTATGTGCCAATATCACAAGGTGTTTGGGATGAAGATGCTGTTTGATTGACGAAATAGCCAACATCTGTATCTAAACAATTTTCTGATTGTGAATTAGGCTGATAAGTGCCCAAATCACAACGAGATTGCACCATGTTTCCAGTCCCATTTGCATAGTGGCCGGGGTCAGCTTGATCGCACGAGTACCTTCCATAGTATCCTGCATCACATGATTCTGTTCGAGCGGGGTTATTCGGATATTCATCATCTGGAATGGCAATACCATCGCCATCGTCATCGCCTGCAATGTGCGTATCGAATACATCGATTATACCGTCATTGTCCCGATCTCTATCATCAATTGTGATATCCCCTGTTAGAGTTACTGTGGTTGGTGTGTTGGTGTTATTGGTGGTCCCGTCACCAAGTTGGCCATCAGAGTTAGCCCCCCAACAATTTGCTGTTCCGTTTGCATGTGTGGCGCAAGTGTGACCCGTGCCTGCTGTCATTGCAACAATGTTTGAATTTGAAATTAAAGATGGGTTTGCCTGATTAGTATTATTTCCTATGCCTAATTGACCAAGGCCATTGTCACCCCAACACATTGCTGAATTTGTTTCAAGGACAACGCAGGTGTGTTTAGTTCCTGCAATGATGCTCTGTACATCTGTATTAAATTCTACCCGTGTGGGTACTAATTTACTGATTGTGGTACCGTCGCCAAGTTGGCCTCGATCATTCCAACCCCAACAATCTACATTTGCATCTTCAAGAATTACACATGTATGATGCATGCCTGTACTTACAGCCACAACTCGCAGGCCACTAAAGCCAATTTCAGTTGGAGTCAAAACATTTGACTGGGTCGACCCTAACCCGATTTGGCCGTGATTATTGTAACCCCAACACTTCAACGAGCCATTGTCTAATATTGCACAGGAGTGTGATTCTCCGGCTGAAATTGCGATTGCGCTTCGATTTACTCCTAAATTAAGGCTTACTGGGGTGGATGATGTTGTTTGTGTACCATCACCCAATTGTCCATGATTGTTGTAACCCCAGCACGAAACTGAGGCATCGTCTAAAATAGCACAAGTGTGAGTTTTTCCAGTCGCTACTGCCACTGCATAACTGTTCATTGGAAGATTGACAATAGTGGGAGGTAATGGGGAGCTGGTCACACTTCCTACTCCAATTTGGCCATATGAATTTGCGCCCCAGCAAGCGATGCTTGCATCATTCATCACAGAACAAGAATGGTATTGTCCGGCGGCAATCGATGCTGCGGATAATGTGTTACTGATTGAGGAAAAATCCACAATATTACTGCTTCCACCAAGTTGAGAAAATGTGTTTTGACCCCAGCATTCCAAATCATCATTGTCAATGATTGCACAATTGTGATATGCTCCTGATGCAAATGAGTCGTCAGTAAAAATTGACCCTGTTTGGAACCCCGGATCATAGGCTGAACTTGTCAATTCACTTTCGAAAGAAGGGTCAAAATCGTTGCTTTGAGCCGATTCTGTGAAGGAATTCGCTAAACTCAATGTTGCAAATAAAATTGCTAATATGAGGCCTGACATCATTGCTGCTCGCGCGCGCATAGGGGTACCCAAATTGACTCTACGTAAAAAAAAGCCCCTTGGTAAAATAATGGAAAACCGTCAATCACCATCAAAGATGTCCAAAGTAGAAGTTAATGATCCTATTTCAGAACGGATTGCGTCCTTCTCACGTTCTCTTAATGAGGTGTCTTTCAATTGCTCTTCCAAATATGCAATTTCCCCTCGAACTTGATCTCGTTCCTCACGGTGAATTTCGTCTGCTCTGGCCATCTGCAAACGAGCGGCGTGTTGCCTTGCTTCCTTGCGACGATAGTGTAACTCCGTTTTCCCTCCGGCTGGCATTGATTTCAATTCTACATTAATTGGATATGGGATAATAATGCCTTCTTCCGAAAATTGATCTGATATCGCTTGCAAAATCCAATCTCTTGCAGGCCATTCATCTGAATAATCTGAAATCCACGAGTAAAGGCGGAAATCGATTGAATATTCTCCAAGACTAATCAACAACGCTCTGGACCCTGGGTCGTTAAGTGTGAAAGGGCATCGATTTCCTATATCCATCAAGACTTTCTTGACGTGGGGTGCATCTTCTGTGTATGCCACCTTTACATCTATGAGAAGGTTCAATCGCTTAGGAAGGCCGTCTCCGCCCCCTCTTGCTTTGTTGACTACAGTGCTTGAGACAAGTGTGTTGTTGGGAATGATAATCAGTTCTTCGGACCAAGTTAGCAGTTTTGTTGAGAGGATACCTGTAGAGACCACTTTGCCCTCAATACCTTCAACTTCAATGCGATCCCCTACATCGAATGGGCGATCCATAGCCAACATGAAGGAATTAAGGATGTTACCAAGAGTTTGTTGTAATGCTATACCGACAATCAGGGAGAATACTGCAAATGATGCCAACAAACCGCCGAGGTCGACATTTGTTTCATTCATAATGAGGAAGAATCCGACAATCCAAATGATAAGTTGCAAAAAGCCCTGTAAGAATATGTTCCTACCAGTAACTGCAACTCCAGTTTCAATAGAATGAAAGTATGCTAGAATGGGGTGAATTATGACGCCCACTGTAATGCTAAGCATGCTGGTTAGAATGAAAATATACAAAATATTCAGTAAATGTATGATGGATTCTAGTCTTGTAGGGTCAATCCATGCTAGTGATGCATTCACACAGAAAAGGAGGACAAATGCTAGAGCTCTAATCGATATGGGTCTGAACAAATCATTGTCCCACCCGATTTCAGTTTTGTTTACTAAATCACCTAGTTTCTTGATAACGATGTATTTGGTAAAAGAGAGGGCAAGGATACTTAAGCCAAAACAAAGGCCTATTTTACCATAATACGGAAGGTCATTTGCCCAATCACTCACTCTTGAAAGTTCATCGGTAATTTGCGACATAGGCACTCCTCCTTAGATTGTCGGGCGAGGGAATCATTCAAATCAGTTGTGATTTTATCCAGAAGCGAAAAATGCACCTAAAGTAGCATCCAAAAGGGATACTGTAAGCCAACTTGCAATTGCAGCAATCCACATCATCGTGGCTATTTGACCCAAGGCTAATGAAATGCCACCTCCTCTAAGTCTTGTTGCAATTGCTGATAAAATCAAAACCATCAATATAATCAAAATCGATGTAATTATTTTGAACAAAACAATATTTTGTTCAACTGCACCAGATTCTTCAAGAACTGGTAAACCAAGACCTCCTGCATTTGATGTGATTTCGCCGAAGTCCATGTCGCCCATTCCTTGGGCCACACCAGCAACGTCGGTTCCAAGGCGGAAGACTACTGCGATTGCAATATTGAATGAAACTATTGTTGCCACTAAAAGTCCATACGCAACTCCTCGCATCGTACTAGCCGATAGTGATCTTCGACGACGAAGTGAGAGGAGGTTTGTCGTATTTTGACTGACCAAATCTGCAACTGCAGCAGGTTCACCACTTGACTGAGCACCCTCAAGATAAATTCTGTTGAATCTTGAAACCATAGCAGAATTCACTTCTGCAGAGAACCAATCCCAACTGCGTTCCGAATCAATTCTAAGCATCAACCGACTTTCTAATCCTGCTATTGGTTGGTTCAAAGAGCCGAAATCAATACCTCGCAATGCCTTGATTGTGGCCGAAGGTTCTGCTGCCCTAGCTTGTGCTGTTCCCCCTAATGCACGAATGAAACCTGGGTAAGAATCGTCTCTTCGGACTACTCCCTTTTCTTCACGAGATGCTGTAATACCTGGAATCAAAAATGGTGTGAAAATTAAGGCTGCAAGAACTAATCCATACTGATCCCAAGATTTCGATATTGTTTCAAAATACAGCACAATTACTGCTATTGCAGAAATAAGAATGGGTAATGCTGCACTCCCTGCAGCAACCCACATTTGTCGTAATGTCGAGATGTATTCTGTATCAAAGTCATGTCGCCCAAAAATTGGGTCGTCGGGCACTATTGCCCTGAATGCGGCTAACATTGCAACTTGAATAGAGACGAATACTACTGCTGCCAATAAAACCCATCTAATCCGTGTCATAATACCAATAATCGAGGAGCCGTAATCATCTGTAACGAACAATACCAAGTGAATACCCGAAACTACAATTGCAAATATTCCAGTTGTTGTTAATGAGATATAAATTTCCTTAAGCATGTCAATGGATTCTAATCTTGTATCATAAAGTGTGTCAAATTCCTTTGCAAATGTCTTTTGCTCTGCCTTCATGAATTCATCAATTGGTTGGCCTGCTTCTACTGAAAAGGCCATTCGATCCAAAAAATCACCCCAAATTGGGGAGGCGCTCTGGCGCCCAATAATCCGGGCGGCCTCCGGAAGGCTAGTGTGCCATTTTTCAACAAGAGTTTCAATGGATTTTACTTCTTCTGCAAGTGCCCCATAATCGCCCATTTGTCGTAAAATATCGAACATCGATTGTGCGTTCACTTCGCCTATACTCAGAATTCCCATTCGAGTGATGAACATGTGCATTTCTTTCTCAATCAAAACCGCGTGCCGGGCGGCTTGAATTAGGGGCCAAACTAAAGTTGCTGTAAGAGCAAGTGTTGGGAACATTACCAGCAGGAATATTCCTGAAGCCCCGACGAACATTGAGCCTAATGTAAAGAAAAGAAAAAGGGAAAGAAGAAGGCCAGTCATCCCAGCAGGCAAGACATAAGTTAGTAGATATGTGCTAATTGGCATTTCTAACCTTTTAATTGCGATTTTGTATAATGGGAGACGTTTCATATAATCCCTCATTCGCTTCCAATTGGTGTCCAAATATCGATTGCCTTGGAGAAGGCTTCCCAATCCTGCTGGTAATAAACATCAAGCAAATCGAACACATCATCATAGTGAGTAAGGTTGCGATCAACCATTCTTTGGAGGGCTTCTTTTCTTCTTGCCATCTCTTCGTAAATATCACGCTTATTCTCGAATCCCATCAAAGCAGCCATCTTATTTTCCATCAAATGTGATTGGAACATCCCACGGAAATAGTGCTTATCTCTAACTGGGTCCCAGTCAAACATGCCTCTGGTTAGGACACCGTCTGCATGCTTGTTGTAACCAATCACCTCATCAATTCCAGTAATTCTACGAGCAATTCCTCCACCTGGTGCTTCAACCACTTCTTGGAAAATTGCAAAGTTTAGATTGTCAAAGAATCTCATTGGTACATTGATGGGGTCGCCAGTGAAACGTTGAATCATTTTCACAATTGATGATGCGTGGAAAGTAGCTATCACTGGGTGACCTGTTTGCATCGCTTGGAATGCTGTGGCGCCTTCTGCTCCTCGAATCTCACCAATAATGATGTATCTGGGTCGACTTCTCAAAGCTGCTTTCAGGAGATCGAACATTTCTACTCGGGAGTCCTCGTTTTTTGAATCTCTCGTCACTAAACGTTGCCATAATCTATGTCGAACTTTAACTTCAGGTGTGTCTTCAGCCGAGTAAATTTTGACATTGTGGTCAATGAAAGGGAGAATGGCATTCAAAGTGGTTGTTTTACCAGATGCTGTCTCTCCAGACACCAGTAAGGACATTCCGTTCTCCAAGCACAGCCACACATATGCAGCAACTTCTGCAGACATTGTTCCCCATTGAATCAATTGAGTGATTGAAATTGTCTCTTCTGCGAATTTACGAATGGTAAAAGAGGATCCCAACATCGATACGTCATCGGAATAAACAATATTGATTCTGCTACCATCCAAAAGTGCCCCATCGATAATTGGTTTACTGTCGGACACAGGTCGTCCAATTCGTTCCGACATTGCTCGGAGATATCTTTCAAGCATTTCTCTATCTCGAAATCGTATATTTGATGTTACCATTCCAAACACTTTGTGATCCATGCTGATATATCTCAAACCGATTGCGTGAATATCTTCAAGCATTTCATCTGAGAGAAGGGACTCTAAAGGACCTGATCGAACAAGGTCGCGGATAATTGTGTAAGTCAGACGCTCTAACTGCTTTTCATTTACAGAAATTTTTGGTTCACCAAAACCCAAAAATCTGCGAACTGATGTTGTAGCATCCGTGAGTGATGCTGATTCGCTTGAAACTATGGTATGTTTGGCAATCATGCCTTCAAGCATCGATTCAAATTCGGCATCTGAGGAGAATGATGGGGCACTAGGGGCCTCTCTCAGTAACCTTTCAACAATTTCTTGCTTCATATTTTCCTCTTCTTCGGTCAAATGTGGTTCGATCGCAAACCAAAGGGTGCTTCCTGCACCCTCTTGGTCATCGGGTGGCCGGTAAACATGAGCGAATAATGGGCCCCTTAGATGATAGATTAAATTGATTGGATCCTTTCTTGCATCCCTATCTAGATCTCCATAATAGAATGGGCGTGCCCCATGCTTCCCTTCAAAATCCTCAACCCATGTTCGTACGTGATCATACCGATTCATAACTCCGTCAAGATCGCCTCTGGCAAATATGCCGTCTTCGCCCTCTTCCTCGACTTCCATTTATCTCACCCTAACTGACCGCAGTGATGTCTACGATGAAGCCCATCCCTGGTTCTACTCTCCAGCCGATGCGAGGTTGGACTGGGCCTGCAGCACGAAGGAATCGGGTGACTGCGACTGTGCGATTCAACCCCCCTCCGATTTCAGAAGTTCTCATTTCAATGACTACTTCGGCTGATGATGTCAAAGCACGCGTGACTTCAGGGGCCATTTCATCGGGGTCTATGAGTAACATCAATGACCGGTTCTTCGAACAAAAGTTTCGTAACTTACTCAGTAATTCATCTGCTGATACTTCTGAGTTTTGTAAGATTGTTGAGGCGCAATCTATGATTGAAATATCCGCAGATTGAAGGGGTTTTGACTCGAGTATTTCTTCGATTCCCACTTGCTCTTCAACTTCGTCGGAAATAACTCCAAATCGGGATAATAATGTGAATTGTCCGGATTCAGCTGCGTCGCTTAGTGGGTATCCAAGGCTGGCTACTTGTTCAAGCCATCCTCTGGTTGTTAGTTCGGTTGTAACTAAAGCCAACTTCGCACCATGTGCAACTAAACCGTAAGCTAATCGCTGAGAAATTAAACTCTTACCGGCACCAATTGCTCCTGATACCACATACAATGATCTTCTTGGGAGATATCTTCCCAAACTATCCGAAAGGCTATCCGTTTCTAACTCAAAATCAAAACCAATATCTTCAGGCAATTCTAATCACCTCTGAAAAGGAATGCTTGCCGGAAATATCTCCACTATATTCCTCACTTTGAACAATGATAATCAAGGGTGTCTCCTGCCCTGTTGCCAAATTCAAACCTGTAGGGCATAGATAGAATTCTGCTACTTCACCACTTGTCCATGCAATTGCAGAACCAATTAATTGGGAACCTGAAACAGATGTTGGTGTCCCATTGACGATTGCACCAATATTATCCATCTTCAAGCGGAGTTCCCCTGAATTTTGGATATGGATTGTGAGATTGCATGTCGCCTGATCCCATGCAATCTGCATTGGGTCACTGGCTAATGATGCCCGGGTCTTGGAGTCGACTTGGATTTGGGTTTGAGTATCGCCAACAATCTCTGCTAAACTACCCCATGATGCTACTAGTAAACTCGCAACAATTCCTGCCGTCAGTAAACCCGTTACCAACATCACCAATTCACTGGCACCACCATCAGCCATCATAACACCTCATGTGAATGCAACCGCTGAATGGGCCCCGAAACAAGCTGCTGAAATTCTAGAAGGGGAGTTGGCTCCTGTTCCAGTCAGTGTAAGATGTTGAGTTTCACCAGGGAATAAAGACAGAGTGAGGTTGTAATGGCTGCTTGTACGAATGGGGGCATCCCCATCAATGCTGAGCCAAAGGTGATCGAAAGAAATTGTTTCAGACCCTGTGTTTGTGATATTTACATTCACAATACCACTACTCTCTGAAGCATTAATCAATCTAATTTCAGGTTCATGGATTGACTCGCTTCCTGCTTCCGCTGCCTGTTTTGTACTTTCTGAAAGTGATAGTGACGCTAGGGCAAAAATCCCTAGCAGAGTGGTTCCAACAATCAATGCTGCGATACTAACGGAGCCACCCACATTTCAGGCCCCCTCATCATTGGTTTTAGCAACGCGCCAAGCTTCAATCATTGCATTGAACATTAGTAATTCTCTATGTGGTAAATGCTCACCACCGTTGTTGTTAACGGCGGGATCGGCGAGTTGGATGAGGCCTCCCAATTCTTTGGTTTCAGCGGCACTAATTGTTCCACTTTCCTTCGCTTTGACAAGAAATGTAGTGGTGGCTGGTCCAGACAAATTATCCAATAATAACGCGGCAATTTCGCTCGTAGTTACCGATAGTCCTGCATCTTGATCACCTGGTCTTCGTTCAAGAAAGGGATTGAGGTCTGCCACTCGGTCTTCATACAAATCCAATAGACTCACTGTTTGACTGATGGATGTCGATTCTCCCTCGTCTGAGTCAGATTGTTGCCCTTCTGAGTCTTCTTCTGAGTCTTCTTCTGAGTCTTCTTCTGCAGTAACTAATGTGTCTGTAGGCAATATGTGGGATGTTTCTGTAGTTTCACGAATCTGGGTTAATCTGGCATCCATCATTGCCATGGTCGCTTCTATTCTATCGAAGCGGTTGTCCATTTTTTGTTCAATCTCTTTTGTGTCAATTGCAGCAACCCCTTGGGGTGCTGGTTCCTCTTTAATCATTGGTTCTGCGCCAGTTGTACCCACTCTTGCACGAGTAGGAGATGGTGCTAATGTCCAAGCGTCCTCTTCGATGGGGACTGCTTCATCGGGAATTAAAGTTGAATCTATGTAATGTCCTGACAATGCCTCTAATCGACGAGATGATTCAGACTCAACGAGTTCTGTTTCGGATTTCCCGCCGAAAAGTTTGCTGAATATACCCATACTATCCACTCTACATATCTCACACCCCCTGAATAAACAGGGGGAGGAGAATGATGTGCTCAGACGATTGTGTCGCCGTTGTCTACGCTATTGTAATGTAGTTGGGCGTAAGTTTCGCCACCACCATCGATGATTACACGAAGTTCTTGTTCGTCACCAACACTGGGTTGACAGTTTGTTGAGGTGTCAATTGGAACTAGGAATGTTTCACCGGCATTGACTGACGAACCGACCGTGAGTAGTGTACCGTCAAGATCAGTTGCAACGCCGTCAAAGTCATCGGTGTTGACATCTGAAGTACCTGCACCACCATCACAAACGATGAACCAATCCATATTAGAAAGAAGTGTTGTATCTGAACCGGCACTGAGTTGCACGATTAGTGTGATTTCATCTGCAGCGTTTCCTGCAGCGTTATCATCACTAACATATGCGCCAACCAGTTGGATTTTACCACTAATTTCGTCACGTGTATCGTCGCCGGTTGCTTCAGCTCTCTGTTGAAGTTCTTCAGCTGTTTTGATGATAATTGTCGATGCTACTGCGGCTACTAAAATCAGGGCAATGAATATGATCATTGCACCGATTCCGATCGCGGCCATTCCATTCTCTTTCAGGGTTTGTTCTTTTTGTCTCATTTACTCAACTCCTTGTGTTTTCAATTAGGTCCCATGAGGTATATTATTGTAGTCCCACAAGCCCTATCCTGCCCCAACCAAATTATCAATTTATCAACTCCAATGAAATTGATACCAATTCGGTGGAACTCGGATCTAAATTACGGATAAATGGCCATGAAGGT
>Ga0208764_10000913_pt1 | contig 19138 bp, 27 predicted proteins | sample ETNtaG_18_FD_185762 | JGI IMG/M metagenome (GOLD analysis project Ga0208764, IMG submission 185762) | Marine microbial and viral communities from oxygen minimum zone, Eastern Pacific Ocean - ETNP201302SV91 (SPAdes) (version 2) | ecosystem: Environmental > Aquatic > Marine > Oceanic ... | reverse complement strand
AGTGAAGATAAGATAGGTGCACCGTGATAGATATAGCTGCCACCCACAACTAGAACAATACCATTTTCACCTTTTCTTGAAGTAGATTTTCTGGGTGTGATAAAATTTTCAACGATAGAAGATGATAAAATTGAAGGTTCCAATGTACAATAGTCTAATAATTAGATGAATAAATATTGTTTTGAATAAATTCGTGGGCAGTTTAAGTTCTTATTTTTTTTTGGTTGTTTTTGCTTTAGTGGTTGTTTTTGCTTTAGTGGTTGTTTTTGCTTTTGTGGTTGTTTTTGCTTTAGTGGTTGTTTTTGCTTTAGTGGTTGTTTTTGCTTTAGTGGTTGTTTTTGCTTTAGTGGTTGTTTTTGCTTTAGTGGTTGTTTTTGCTTTAGTTTTTCCAAAAAAGGCTTTTCTTGCAAAACATAAGTAAGTAGTATGTCCAATTCCTTGAAAAGAATGTCTAGTTTTTCCTTCTCTAGCTTCAATATTTCTAATAATGTGTTCAGTAGATTCAATATCAGTAAATTCGTTTTCAACTAATGCCATGGTTAATTTTTCTAATTGATTCATTGTGGGACAAATTGCAAAAACGGCACCACTTCCTTTCAACATTTGTCTTACTTTAGGAATTACAATCCAAGGGTCACCTAAATCAATTAATGCAACATCCATTTCAGTCACAGGGATTTCTTTAGATGTTTTTAAATCCAAATTATGTTGAGTGACATATTTTGAAAGACCACTTCTACGGATATTTTTTTCAGCAATTTTCATAAATTTTTCGTCAACATCAAAAGTGTAAACATGACCTCTAGGTTTTACGATACTGGCAACAAAAGAAGTTAGAGAACCACTGCCAGTTCCAATTTCTAATATTTTTTGTCCATCTTTAATTCCAGCACGTGCTGCAATATATCCAAGATCCTTAGGGTATACAATTTGAGTTCCATGTTGTATTTTCATAACATAATCATACATGGTAGGCTCCAACAAGTACACGTACTTGTCTTTGTTAGTCATCAATCTAGAACCATATTCTTTTCCAATAGCATCAGAATGTTTGATTACACCAAGATGAGTATGAAATGATTCTTTTTTTGAAATATTCATCAACCATTTTTTAGAATTGTTGTAGAAGAATAACACAGGAGAATTTTGTTTAATTTTGGACATGTAATTTTTGTAGAAATTTGAGATAAGAATCTTTGGAAGATGTGAAAAAATAAAAACTATGGATAAAGTATAATTTTATGAATAAATCAAATCATAACATCATGAATAAGAAACAATTATCTCAATCTATGCCAGAATGTGAAAATATCAATAGAGATGGAGAAGAAGAAGGCAATTAAACTAAATTATAAAAATCAATTTTAGGCTTGAAAAGTACAAATTTTTTAACCATATCAAACAAAAATATTTCAGAATCAGCTTTTGTTCCAAATGTTAAAGGGTATTTTTGCAAATAATCTAAAAGAATTTTTTTTTCAACAGATATCTCATCATCGCCTCGAATTTCTTTAAAAATATCAATTAATTTTTCTTTTTTATTACTAAGTGGCGTAGGTCTACCATAGGAATCTTTAGTTAATAGACTATGATCAACTTTAGGAGTATCAAGACCCAAAAATTTTAAAATTTCCTTATCAACATCTTGTTTGATTAATTCATTTTGAATATTTTTACAAAATTGAACAAAATCTTTTTTATGATTTACAGGTAGATTAGATAAATCAATTAATTCTAAGAGTTTTTTTCTATCTATTAAAATGACATTTTTAATTTTAGCTAAATTTTTTGCAGAATTAAGAAATTTGTTATTAGTGATCACAACAGACATTTGAGAAGAGTATTTTCTTGATGAATCTAAAACCCTCTGAACAGAAGTAAAAGTTAATTCTGATTTTGAACGTGTAGTTTGAACTGCAATACGAAAATTTGATTGTTGTAACATCATATCACTTCCATATTCTTTTGAACGATTTGTTATTGTAGTTGAATAACCTAATTTTTCAAATATTTTTATAATAAAGTCTTCAAATTCTCGACCAGAAGTATTATCAAGATTAGATAAATCATATGTCATATCCATTAGTAATTTTATTTCAGTGAGACTATTAATTTCATTTTGACTTATTAATAGCGAATAAAAAAGATCAATAAATTGACAGAGATTCAACTAGAGGGTTCAGGGGGATGGATTAAAGCAGATCTTACGGATGAACAAGTAAAAGAATCAAAACTAGTTCCAAATATGGAAAAATATTTTCTAGGAAAACTTGAAAAACTAGATACAACAAAAATGTTCAAACATTTTTGTAAGCAATGTAATTCAGAATTTGATGGTCCTACCCAAATACAAATTGAAGAAAAACCAAACGAAGCAGTTGCAGATGGATTAATCCTTATAGAAAGAGGACAATATACATGCCATAAATGCAATTCAATCATAGGGGAATACAGAGTCTTTCAAAAAAGTGAATAAATAAAAAAATATTTTTCAAGATAGAACGTATTCAATAAATACTACAATTTTTCAGCAATATTATGGCAAATATGAAATGCGTATCATGGTGGAATTAGTTTTTTCTCACCAATGGGATCAAACAAATGTTCTAGATGTGCAGGAAAAGAATCTCAGGGTAGTGAGGGACATGACTCTTGTGGCTGTGGCGGACACAATTGTTAACTCTTTTTTTCTTCAATCAAAAATATAACTAACAAAAAAAAGCAAAGTTATGACAAAAACAGCATTAGAAATGAAAGAACTTGTAGAAGAATATATCAAAATTACCAACGTAAAATATGAAGATCAAACTGAAAAAATTAAACAAAAAAGTGATTTAGTAGATTGGCAATTTCATGTGGGAACAAATGTAATTGTAAGTAAAAATTCTAACAGAGAAGACAGAATTCATGTAAATGTCAACATGAGATTTCCCCCAGAAGATTCCAAATTATTAATTAGTAAAAATCCATCATTTTCAAAAACAATAATGGAAGTAAGTGAAATTTGTACAATATGCAATATTGGGCATCAATGGATTAAAGACGGAGAAACCATAGCAGGTTTGGCAATATTTTCTCATATTGACGAACAAAATTTGAATAGAATTTCATTTCACAATGTATGGGATAATGTGGCCAGGGTATCAGGACACGTTCAAAAAATTCTACGTTCAAATTTTAGCAGTTTTTCATCAAAAAATAATTTAACAGATGAAACAACTGGTAAAACAATGTACGGATAAATTCAAAATGCATGTTTCCCATAATGAACAGATTAATTCTACATTTGAAACATTGTGGTGTTTATTACTAGACAAAATCCAACATCCAGATAAAACAATAAAAGAAATTACTCAAGTAGAAATTTTAGAAAAATATAATGATGGAATTTTACGACAAATGCAAGCACTTGGTATGACCATTAAAGAAAGAATTACAATCGATAGACAAAATAAAACAATAAGATTTGACCTTATTGAAAATTCTATGTTTACAGGTTATTTTCTAAACAGGGTAGAGGATCATAATGGAAAACTAACACTGATTTATGAGCAAAATTGGTGTCCAATTACACAACAAGCCAAAGAATTAGAAACTAAATTTCCTCAAATTCTAATTAAAGGAGTAAAAGAAATGAAAGAACTTGTAGAAAAACAATAGATTAGCAAAAAATGTATTCTTATTTCATAAACTGAGGAATTTCAGAGCCAAACTATACATAGACAAATAAAAAAAAGAATAAACGAATGATATCTTTTGAATATAGAATTTTAAGTGAATATAAAATTAAAGTAGCAAAAATAGATACTTTAGCTAAATCAATAATCACTCATAGAGAACCAAAAAGCATCGAATGCAAAGATGCATCAGAATTTTTAGATGTGATGATAAATGAGATAGACCAATTTTACAAAAATCATAGTGAAGTGTTATCAAAAAATGGAAAAAAACCACATGCTCACTCACGTTTACCTGAAAATAAAAAATGGTTAGAAAACATTGAAAGATTTTATGAATTAAATCCTAGAAGAAGACCAAGAAAATAATCATCAGATTATTGAGGCAATAGTTCCCAATCATTTTGTCCACACTTACACTGTTTACCACATGAGAGGATATAGTCCATAAATTCCAGATCAGTACAAGGACCCTGATCAGGGATTAAAATTTTTGAGGTGCATTTTCTACATTTAGCTATAAAATCATCCATAGAATCACATATTTTTTGAAGTATTAGTAATTCAAAAATTTTGAGAATCTACAAATTCCACAATTGAAAGAATATTACCCATTTCTACAAGATGTCCATAACTTTTGTTTTTAGCATTTTTCATAGGTTTGTTGTTTACACTAATGAATAGCATGTTGCCATCTGAAAGCGGGATAGTGATCCTTTTGATTTTTGCATACGAGGTGATAGAATACAATCCATTTCCAATGTGTTCTGCAGATGTTGCATAATCATCCCATTCACCTCTAGATCTAGACATTGTTGCTTTTGTTTTTTCAATTGGAACAATATTAGAAATTCCTTCTCTTTGACTATTCCAAAGTAAATTTCCATTTGCGTCTGATACTGCTGCAAATCTAACAGATTCATTAAAATCCATTACCATATTCAAAAGTTGTTCGTATTTTTCCATTAACTGTTAATGACCATTTTAGTTAATATAATATTCGAAATATAAAATCTAGTGCCAAAATTATTTGAAAAGTTATTCTTCAAATGTATTAACAAAGTCAACAATAGACATTATTTTTCCCATTTGTACATAACGACCATAACTTTTTGTTTTTGTTTTTTTGAGAGGAGTGTTATCTACGTAAATCAATAACATATGAAATGCATCAAGAGGAATAGTGACTTGTTTTACTTTTTCAAAAGATGCAATGTGATACATTGCTCTACCAAGATCATCAGAATCCTCAATCTTACATCTATTAATCCAATCTGAAGATTCACGTACAAGAGTTTTTTTAATTTCATCTAATGGAATTTTTATTTCTGAATCATCTCTTATTGTGTTCCACAAAATATTTCCTTGGGTATCACTGATTGCTGTAAGTAAAACTGTTGGTTCATAATCCATTAACATGTGAAGTAATTTTTCATATCGAGACATATGGTAATTTATTTTTCATAGAATAAAAACTATTATTCACTATTCAATATTATTGGCACTAGAATTAATTAAAAAAATAATCTTATATCTGATTTGATTAAAACAAGTACATGGAAAATCCATATACAGAAAAAGATTTTGTGCATGAAGTTTGGGAAGAATTTCCTCAATTAGCTGAATGGCACGATCTAGATAATGATGTTTTACCAATTTGGAAATTAGAACAATTTATTGAAGCAGGATATCACAATTTTGATGCAGAAAGAAAACCACTATACCACATTAGTAAAATGATAGAACAATATGCCCAAGATAATAACGAGCCATTGCTTGCAACATTTGAAAAGATTGCAAAATTTTCTTATGTAAAAGACAGATATCAAGAGATGGTAAAAGGCATACCAAAAGTATGGATAATTGCAGATTTTGATGATGAGGTAATTCCAACAGACGTCATAATACCAAATTCAGAATTTCTTAGTTGCAGTAATACGAACTTATCAAATGTATGGACGGTCATCACTAGAGGACCATACGGACCATTTGGCTTAATTGCAGAAGAATACGAAGATGGTAAATTTAGAGGATTCTTTACACTAAATTCCAACGTATGTAGATATGCTCTAAAAGTAATGGGTAAAACATTAGATTCTAAATTCGATATTCAATAAAGATAAAGAAAGAAATCAAATGTATGAAAGAAGCATATTTCTTTTTCACAGAGATTTAAGATTAGAAGATAATATTGGATTAATTGAATCTCTTCAAAATTCAGGCGAAGTAATCCCCTGTTTTATTTTTGATTCGCACTTAATTAAAAAATTAGCAAATTCAGAATTTAGATGGAATTTTCTTAACGAATCATTATTAGATTTAGATGAAAGTCTTAAGAAAAAAGGAAGTAGACTGCAAATACTTGAAGGGATAACAGAAAAAAGTTTAGAAAAAATTATTAAAAAACACAAAATTGAAGCAATTTTTAGCAACAGAGATTTCTCAAATTATGCTCAAAATAGAGATGAAAAAATTTTTCAAATTTGTAAAAAAAATAAAATTCCGTTTCATAGTACATTGGATTTTTTACTTCATAATCCAAACGATATTAAAACAAATGAAGATTCACCCTATACCATTTATTCATTTTTCTATAAAAAAGCAAAAACTTTTCCAACAAGAAATGTAATAAAAAATTCAAAGAGAAACTATTCAAATGAAATTATTTCAAATAGCCATATCAGAAAACCAAAAACACAAAATTCAGAAATAAAAGGAGGAAGAAAAGAAGCATTAAAAATTTTAAAAAACATAGAGAAATTTACCGATTATGACAAAGTGAGGGATTTCCCAGGGTTAAATCAAACAACTCTACTTTCAGCACATAACAAATTTGGAACCATCTCAATAAGAGAAATCTACACCCAAATTAAGAAAAATTTAGGCACAAATCACACAATAATGGGAGAAATTTACTGGAGAGAATTTTTCAACTATATTTTATTTCATTTCCCATATGTTGAAAAGGAATCATTTAGAAAAAAATTCCAAAACATACCATGGGAAAAAAAAGATGAACCATTTAGAAAATGGAAAGAAGGAACTACAGGATTTCCAATTGTTGATGCAGGAATGAGGCAATTAAATCAAACAGGATTTATGCACAACAGGGTTAGGATGATTGTAGCATCATTTCTAACTAAAGATTTACACATAGATTGGAGATGGGGTGAAAGATATTTTGCTAAGAAATTAATTGATTATGATCCTGCAGTAAATTCAGGAAATTGGCAGTGGGCAGCTTCTACAGGATGTGATTCAGTTCCATATTTTAGAATTTTTAATCCTTGGAGACAACAAGAAAGATTTGATTTAAAATGTCAATATATTAAAAAATGGATACCAGAATTGAAAAAAATAGAATCAGAAATAATTCATAATTTATGGAAAAAGTTTCCAGAAGATTTGAAATATCCAAAACCAATGATTGATCATAAAATCGAATCTGAAAAAACAAAAAATATTTTCAAATTACAATTATAAAAAAGGTTGGCACTATTTGTAAAAATAATTAGTAGATTATATACTAAAAAAAAATTGTTAGTGTATGACAGATCATTACGTCAGTTTCATGGATGACATTTGGGCAAAATTTCCAACTTTTGCTGAAAAGGAAATTACAGATATTACTAATCATAATTTGTTATGGTCGCTAGAAGAATATCAAAAAGCAAATTATGTAAATTTCAAAACTGGTAAAGAAGAGCTCTACAGATTGAGCATAATGCTAGAAAATTATGCAGTAAAACATGATGCACCCCTACTAGCTACCTTTGAAACAGAAAAAAGGTACAAGTATGTGGAAGAAAGATACTTGGAAATTTTATCAAAAATTTCAAAAGCATGGATAATTGGAAATTTTATTAATCCAGAATTAGCTCCACATCCACCACAATCTGCAGAAGTAATTAGTTGTGATGGCACAAATATTTCTCCAATGTGGATTGTTGCCACAAGAGGAGAAAAAGGGCCATTTGGACTAATTGCAGAAGATCTTGGAGATAGAGAATATAGAGGATTTTTCACTTCAAATACCAACATCATGAAGGCAGTAATTGATGACATTAATGAGCAACTGAAAATCAAAATTACGATATAAAATTCAGTGAAAAAACAAGAATTTCATAAAAATCATTGAAGAAATATTAAAAAAATTGAATTAATAGTTGTTTTATACTATATTTATTCAAATTCATTAAGGAATTTGCATATGGAAAAAATAACCGTAGCATCAACGATTGAAAAAATTGAAAAACTAATTGATAATAATTCAGGGGACATAGGAAGATTAGAACATATCATAGATTTTCTAAAAAAGAAAAAACCACTTTACAATACAGATAGAATTTACTTAGAAAATAAAATAAATTCAGAAATAGTTTTTGAAGAAGAAAAACCGGTTAAAAAAATTAGTGAGACTGAACAAATTCAAGAATTAATGGAAGTAGGAAAAGGGGATCCTGGAAGATTAGAACACATTCAAACAATGTTAAAAAAACAAAAAAGTCTTTATGAATCAGACAAGCAATATTTAAAAATTAATTTTGGAATAAAAATAATACAAAAACAAGAAAAAGAAATTGAAATTGAAAAAATAGAGACCAATGGCAAAGGAGCTATGCCAAAAGATTGGAAACCAGTTGACTCAAATCCAAAATTAGAAAAAATATCAGATGAAATAGAAATAGAAAGAAGAGAAATTTCCAAACAAAATAAAGATTCAAAGGAAATATCTGAACAGAAAAATAAATTAAATAAACTGACCAAAGAACGGGAAAATAATGATGAAAAATTAAAGGAAGAAAGAGAAAAACTTGAGAAGAAGATCAAAGATGAACGAGTTTTAATTCAAAAACAGACAAAATTTACAGAAACTGTAAATTTACAAAAAAAAGAACTAGTAAGAGTAAAAGATGAACGAGCCAAAATATTAAAAAAAATCGATAGTGAAAAAGATGTTATTTCCAAGGAATTAGAGGTGCAGAAAAATCAACTAGTTCAAGCACAGGCAGAGCAAATAAAAATAGAATCAGAAGTCAATGCAGAAAAATCAAAATTAGCAAAGATGGCTGAAGAGCAAAAAAGTAGATTGATTGAACAGGCAAAGATGGCTGAAGAAATTAAAGATAAACAAGCAGAGTTAGAAAAAACCAAAAAAGATTATGATGAAATCATATCACAGGTTAATGCAGAAAAGGAAGAAATCAAGAAATCAGAGAAATTAAAAAAAGAGATCAAAACAATGGAAGCAGATCTAAATAAATCAATTAAAGAAAGGCTAAAAGTTTCAAAAATTATCTTAAAAGAAAAAGACAATATCAAAAATAAGACAAAAAAAGAGAAAATTGAGGCTAAAAAACAAGAAAAAGCTAGAAAACAAATTATCAAAGAGGAGAAAAAATTTGAAATTCTAGAAAGAAAACGTAAAAAAATTGATGAAAAAATTAAAGTAAAAAATCAAAAATTAAAGGAAAAACAGGCAAAAATTAACAAAGAAATCAATGATAAAAGCAAGATTCTTAAAAAAACACTAAATCAAAAAAAGCCAATTAAAAAATCCGTAAAATCAATTAAAAAATCAGTTAAAAATTAAAAAATCAGTTAGTTGTAATAATTTGCAATTTCTTAGATTGAATGAGTTTTAGAATTTTTGGAATTGAGAGATTTTTACCTACTGCAATATCCCAATTTTCAGAATCATTTTGTACTGCATTTCCTCCAACAATAATTGGAAGGCCAAATTTTTCATTAATTTTTTCAACCATTCGTTTAGCTGATAAAATATTCTCATCTAGAGTTACAGAGATGAAAACACAATCAGGACCATCATGTTCAATTGATTCCATAATTAATGATGTTGGAGTAAATGGGGGAAGATTATAAACTGTGTTTCCTGTCACAGAAAGTTTAGTTTGAAGGATTTTTGTTCCCAAGGTATGTTGTTCACCATTAGGTACGCAAATTAAGATTTTTTTCTTAGATGGGTTTACAGAATTGTTTTCAATAATCTTAGTCAAAAGATCCTCAATAGCATTATAACAGGTTGTTTGAGTTCCCAAATCGATTTTCTTGGAATTCCCTAAATTTCCAATTTCACCAATTAAAGGAATTAGAACTTCATCAAGAAAAGAATCAAATCCATATATTTTTTCGTAAGATTCAAGCATAGAATGAGCAGTTACAAAATCACCATTTTTGAATGAGGATAGCAGATCTAACTGTAGTTTTTGAATCATTTCGTTCTGTACTTTAGGCTGAAAATATTTTTGGTTTAAGAAATAGTCACAAATTTTTTTAGAATCCCTATAGTCTTCAGGAACATCGTCAATTGTCACATCAGATTCTATTCCCAAATATTTGATAATTGTCTGTTTTGAAGTCTTTTTTTTGGCATCCCAAGAACTTTTTACAAGATATAGGTATTTTTGACCACGAATGGATTTTACTCTCAGATATGCCATGAATAGAATATTGATTTAGTATTTAATCCAATTACGCACCTTGATGAGTACCAAGAGGAATTAATGAAAAATTGATAACTGGTTCATTTCTGAAAATAGTCAATTTGTGGTACCTACTTTTATGAATAAAAATCTCTTAATACTAGAAATTATTCCAAATATACATCGAGATGAGTTATAAAGAAATTGGACATGAGCATTTAGAAACATTAGATGCAGAGCACATTCTATTATTTCATGAAGAACAACAAAAAGCAGAAGAAATAGAATTTAAATTCATCAATACAGGTTTAGATAAAAAACAAACATGTTTCTATACAACAAATGATCCTGAAAGACTAAAAGTTCAGATGGATAAATTTGGAATCAATGTTAACGAGAACATTCAAAACGGCCTACTAAACATAGTAAAAATTCCAAAAGAATTTGAAGAATATGAAAAAATGATTATGGGAAAAGTAAGATCATTACCACAAGATACAAAAATCAGAGTAGTGTCAACACATTACTTTGATTTTAATTCAGATAAAAAAACAGAATCAATGGAAGAAATTGAACAATGTGTAGATGACATGTTTCATAAAATTCCAGGAAATTTCATCTGTTCATTTCACGTCCCAAGTGTGGACAAAGAATTAGCCCCAGAATTTATGAGAAATTTACTTGATTCACATCATGAAATACTATTTTTAACAAAAGAAGATAAAATAGAAAAATTTACTTTTGCCTAAGTTAATCGTTGAGTTATATCATCAATTAAATCATTGACAGCAGAGTAATCCTGATGAAATTTTATTCCCATTTCAGTAGTATCAATCTCGTTGTCTAATTTGATTAATCCTTTTTGGCTCATCTCATCAAGATATTTTAAAAGTTTATCATACGAAGTATTGGATTTGTGTTGAAGTCTAGTTTTTGAGATCTCAGAATTATCTTGTTTTTCAGTCAATATAGCTGATAACACATCAAAATAAATTTGCAGTTTACTTCGCTTATTTTTCAATGATTATCACTAATTATTAAAAAATAGGCTTAAAAAATGTTGAAGAGGGGTATTATCAACAAATTCAATGTCAAACTATTTTTAAAACTAAAATTAGATTAAAACAGGTTTGCACGCCTGAGAAAAATAAGTAATTTAACAATCAGTTATCTTACAGAAATTCTCCAGTGGCAACAAATGTTGCCACTGACATAATTTAATTACAATTCATCAAGATTTTGATTCAGCCTTAACTTTTTTTTGAATATCAATAATGCATTGATGGCAAATTATCGATTTTTCAGACATATTAGATATGACATCGTTTTTTTGAAAATCAGAATCAAAAGTAATTCCTATAACCAGTTTATTTGACCAAACTTCAAAATCCTGTTTCTTTTTTCCACAAACAAAACAATTCATGATTTTAGTTAATTCTATGGCAACTTAAGGTTGACGACAAGAAAATATTTCAAAATTAACACATCACATCTTTACAATGAGGCATCAAAAAGTTCGTAATAATAAAACCACCAAAAATAGTAATTCCCAAAGTAAGAGATAATCCAAACAACAAAGTTTTCTTATTATCTAATTTCATCACCATTACTATTTAATAAAAATCAAAGTATATCAAGAATATGAGAAATTTTTCTAGTGGTAAAAAATAAGAATTTTAACAAAAATTAACTAAAGATCTTTGTTCAAACAAGAAACAAGATCATCACTATAATGACCATATTGTTCCATACAGGAAATTAACAAGCGTTCTAATTCTTGTTCCTCAGAATATTTGACATAATATTCAAATCCCACAGTTCCAAGTACAATACTTATCAAAGCAATTATTGGAATGATTAGAATGATTCGCATAGGAACTACATTTTGGACGGAGCAGCAATTCCAAGTAAATCTAATGCTTTTTCTAAAGTTAAATTAAAAGAATGAACCAAACATATTCGAGTAGACTTCAAAGCATCATCATTTGAATCTAAAACTTTGACATGTTCATAAAAGGAATTGAAAGCAACAGCTAGGTCATGACAATATCTTGCAATTACTTTAGGTGCAAAATTATTCACAGCATCACGAACTTGCATATTGAAAAGACCAATTGTTTTTACTAAATCAATTTCAGATTTTTCTTGAAGTAATGAAAAATCAACTTCAATGTTTGGAGAAATTCCAGACTTTTCCAAAATTCGAGATGCACGAGCATATGAATATTGGATATATGGAACAGTATCACCTTCCAAACTAAGGGATTTCGTTAAATCAAATGTAATTATTTTATCCAAATCTTGTTTAATCATTTCATAACGCAAAGTACCTATTGAAACAGATTGAGCAATTTGTTCAATTTCAGAGTCAATCATTTCAGGATTTCGTTTTTTTGTTTCCTCCGTGATTTTTTGTTTTAATAGATCACAAACAGAATCTGCACTAACATACAGGCCTTTTCTACCAGACATCTGAGCTTGTTTACCATCAGTTTCCAATCCAAGAGTTTTTGCAGTATTTGCACTCAAGGTAACGGATTCATAACCAAGATGGACATAACTTTCAGGAATTGAATTGAATTTTTCCATTAAATTAGTGATAATTTTTTGCAATCTTTCTTGACGAGAGTCAATTACAGTAACAACCTTTTGAGCAGTAAAATTTTGAGGCGGGTTTTTTGAATCAGTCAAAGTTGTTTCCCAAAGAGTTTTAGATTTTGGTTGTAATGAAGGATATTTTTCATAGCTAAATGGATCATCTAACAAACCTAATTTCCAAGCAGCATATGGGATATCTTTTGCAATATAAGTAGCAGTTCCATTACTTCGAACAATTACTTTATCCTCTTCTTTTCCATCACCACGAATTACCCAACATTGAGCATTTTTACCATCATTTTCAAATTCTATGAGTCCCATTTCCTTGAGTTTTTCAAATATTTTTGACCATAATCCTGAGCGTATTATTTGAGATTCAAAATTTAAACAATCGTAAGATACGTTGAGATTCCAACAGGTTTGCAATTGACCAGCTAAAACTTTTCTGGTTATCAAATCACCAAATTTTGCAATTTCAGAATTCCCATCTTCAAGTTGTTTTAAAGTATTTTTTCTAACATCTTCAAGTGAAGGATCAAGTTCATATTTTTGAGTAGTTTTCACATAAACATCGTCACCGCAATAATGATCAAATTTTTTCCCATTTGGCGGAATCTCATCAAATCCAAGATGTTTGAATCCTACAATAATATCAGCAACTTGTAAACCAGAATCATCAATGTAATTAAGAACTTTAACGTTATAGTTTGCCTTTTTTAAAATTCTGGAAACCGTATCACCAACAACAATATTACGAATATGACCAATGTGTAATGCTTTGTTAGGATTTACACTAGTATGTTCTACTACTATATCACAATTTTTACCAATGTCAACATTACCAAATGTGTCAAGATACGATTCTGACAAAATCAATTTGCTTAATTTTTCCCAATTAGCAAAGAAATTCAGATATCCTGATGGATGTGCTTCAGTTTTCAAAACAAACAAACTAGAACATTGAGAATATTTTTCAGAGATGATTTGAGTAATTTCTTTAGGGCTTTTTTTTAATTCTTTAGCAAGTAAAAATGCAATATTAGAGCTCACATCACCAAATCCAGGCTTTGCGACTTCCACAGAAAAAGGGATCTCAGAAAGGGAAAGTTCTTGAAGAATTTTTTTCAGATTGTTTTCAATTTCATCAATAATTACTTGAAACGTCATGCTATATTTCAAATAATTTAGGTGCTAATTTATCTAATGCTTCTAAAACTCCATCACCACTACGTGCAGACACACTCATAGTAGCCTCAGATCGAACAAAATCAGAGGCATTACCCAACGCAATACTTGTTTTGGCTACTTTGAATAATGGAACATCAGTGGCACTATCCCCAATAGCTATAACATCATCTTTTACCAAATTGAATTTCTTCATTATTTCGGTAAAACCAGTTCCTTTGTCTATTCCCTTAGAGTTTATGTGAATTGCATATTGACTATCAGAAAGACCAACATCAAGATTATGTTCAGAAAGAATTTTTCGAGCTTCATCCATATCAAATGTTCTTTCTAAAACAACTTCAGTTAATCTAGGAAAAACAGGTTTTTTTTCTACTCCATCAATATTATTTTTTATTATTTCAAATGCTTTATTACATTCTTCAAGATTGCCCAACAAAGTATGCTGATCAGCATCCAGTGCAATACAACCACCATTTTCACCAACTGCAATTTTTTTGGTTCCACCAAATACAGAAAGCAAATATGCCTCAACAGAAGATCTGCCAGTTACATAAATCACATCATGACCCATGTTAGTCAGTCGTCGTAAAGATTCCAATGCACCAAGATGAATTCTACCTCCACCATTTTCAGTAATTGTACCATCAATATCAACAGCAAATGTTTTCTTTTTCATAAAAATCACTTTCTTGAACTAAATAATAATTAATTACACTAATTCCTTTGCTAAATGAATCAAACTTGCTATCATTTGATGATAGTTTCGCCTAAAAACTCAACTTTTGATAATAGTAGGGAAACTTTGAGGCAGACATTGTTCAATATTTCATTTCAAGAATTAAAACAGAAGTTACAAAAAAGAATTCTTGTACGCATTAGAGCAATTTAGAAAATATTTCACGATATGTGATTATGATAATTTGATAGAATTTGAGCCTAGAAAGAGGAATTTTTACAAAAGGGACTTAGACTTCAAAGACCAATTAATGTTATCTAACAAATTTTTAATTTTCATTAATTCATTTTCTTCTCTACCATCCTTTAATTTCGTACAACAATCATCAATAGAGTCTTTAGTTAATTTGATAACGTAAGTTATTTTTGAATTAAAAATATCATGTGCTTGTGTATCTGCTAACCCTGTCATTGAATCCCCATCATAATCTGAATCTTCTCTAGTGTGAAGTAATGTAGAGTAGAATTCCCAACTTTCTTCAAGTGCCACCATAAACAATGTAAAATCTTCAAAAATGAGTTTGCCGACAAATTCCCCATCTTTGTCAAATAATTTCTTATTATCTAATCGGTCCACAAGTATTTTCAAATTCTGTTTTTTTGTTATTGCCACATTTTTGAGAAAATCTTCATAATTATTATTGGCATCATCAGTAAGGGAAAAAACTCGAGTTTGTTTATTTTTCTGTTTTTCTTCAATTAGTTTTTCTTTTTGATAATATTCTATACTGAAACTTATATCATTACTTGCATATCTTTTGCCATTTGCATTTATGGTATGATTGTAAATGTTAGTCCATGTTGCATCATCGCCTAATTGAGTAATAATGGAAAAGAGATTTTCTTTAGGAATCAATATTTTTTTCATTGAGGACATGATACTTTCTATTTACAACGGAATTTAATGGTATACTAGAAACTATATCAGTTTTTGATAGTTTTGCATTTAAGATAATTTTACAGAAATTATCCTTGATTTCTAATTAGATGATCATTATTTACTAAAGTAATTTTCACGCTAAATAATATGGAATGTATTTAATCAAAAATCATGAATCAAAATTATTTTTGAGATTTTGGAAGATAGTAAAACACCAACCATGCCCATAATAATTGCAGGAATCAGGGTATAAATTAAAACGTCTTGAATTAATTCAAAATAAACAAAATAAATCAAACTAGGAGATACCAATTTGCCTAACAAAATTTCATTGTAGGTATACATGATGTATGGGTAATACACCATATAGAAAACTGAACCAACCAATCCACCAACAAAAAACATACTAATTTTTGAACGATTGAGTTTTAGAAAAATATCAGATACAATAAATGGAATTAAATTTAATGAATAAAATAATACAGTATCAAACATTGCAAAATTTGGAACAATTGCCGTAGAGCTATAAATGAGTAAAAATAATCCACCCAAAATACTCATGAGACCAAATTGGTTATTTGATAAGCGAAAAATCAAAGTTAAACAAAAAGAAATCAAAACAGGGTATGCCAAAGATGCAATAATAAATGCAATTGTAGGTTCTGGATTAAATTCAAAATAATCAGTACTAGAAAAAGGCAAAGATAACGAAGAGATAATTCCAGATGCAGATAACCAAACTGGAATAACGGCTAAAATTAGTAAGAATTTTGAAATAGATTTTGAATTATTGAATTTCAAATATCTTGAAATTCCAATTAAACCTCCCACACTACACAAAAACATTCCCACAATCAAAGTAAAATGAGGAGGACTCAGTAATCCATCCAATCCAAAATATGAATGCCAAACAAAGTCAAGAGGACCAGCGCCAGTTAACAGACCTATTCCAATTAATTTAATTTTTAATGATAGAAAATATGAATCCCTAAATTTTTGTAGATTTTTCCAACCAACAAATGTTAAAACTACTCCAATTAATGAAATTGCGACACCAGTATACATCAGTGCATGAGGAGGTGAAAAAAAAGTTTCAGGCTTACTAAGTAAATGGTTGGTAATATCCCAACTACCTCCAACAGTTACTAAGAGAATTCCAAAACTAGTCAAAATACTTCCAATAAGGAAAATGTGTTGAGAATGATTTTTAAGAAAAGTTTGTGAAACTTTGGATTTTGAAAGTATCATATTACTACTAGTTAATTACAAAATATTAGGGATTTACAGTTACCGAATATACTGAAACATATTCATTTTGATGATCTAAAATACCTGAAGAAGGGTAATGAGAAACATCACTAGAATGAGGAATACCTATTGATTTTACATATACATTGAAAACTCCAGAATTTTTTGGGGTTACAACAATATCAAAATGAGTTTCAATATTAGGTTTTAAGGGTCTACTCATTGCTTCAATTGAAGGATATTTTGCTAAAGTAGTATCCACACCACCACTGTAACTAGAACCGATTTCATCATCTACATCAATGTAAGAAGGTGAAAGAGAAAAATCATATGTAGCAATTTTTACAACATCATCGATTTCAGTAAGATCAGGAAACCCCACAGATACAATATGAATATCGGCATAATCGCCAATATTTTTTGAAACAATTTCAAGACGGAATGAATCACCTAAGTTTATTTGATTTTCTAATAAGGTGGCTTCAAAAATGGGCTGAGGGATTAATTGTTCCGTCATTAAAAATTCAGAAGGAAAAACAAAGACAGTTAGTAGAAAATACAAAAATATTGAAATAAATCCCACAGAATAAATTAAAATTTTCTTCACATAACTTCAAATTCAGACACTATTAAAAAATGAAACAGGTTAAACAGGCCAGTAATTTCAACTATTAAAAATTAAATCTAAAATGATTTCTTCAAAAAAGATTGTAAAGTGTACGGTTTTATTTGAAAAGAATAAAGAAAAAATGAACTGTATTGGGAATTCCTGAAAAAATTAAAGCCATTCAAGATGAAATGGCAAGAACTCAGATTAACAAAGCTACAGAACACCACATAGGATTACTTAAAGCTAAAATTGCAAAATTAAAGAGAGAGCAAGAAGCAGATATCACCAAAAAATCAGGAATGAAGCAAGACGGGTTTGATGTCAGGCGTACAGGAGATGCAACAGTAGTATTTATCGGATTGCCAAGTGTTGGAAAATCAACATTACTAAATAAAATGACAGGTGCCAAATCAACTGTTGGTGCATTCCAATTCACCACATTAACAGTAGTTCCAGGAATGATGGAATATAGAGGTGCAAAAATTCAGGTTTTAGATCTTCCAGGAATTATCAAAGGAGCATCAACTGGAAAGGGATTAGGAAAGAGAATCCTATCAGTTGCAAGAACTGCAGATTTAGTATTATTAATTTTAGATGTATTTCAACCATATCACGAAGATGTTCTAACTAATGAATTAGGAAATATAGGAATTAGATTAAATCAATTGCCACCAAATATCACAATAGAGAAAGCATCAATGGGAGGAATTGCAATCGCCCAACAAGCAAAGTTAACAAAAATTACAGAAAAACATCTTAAAGATATTTTACATCTTTATGGAATTGTAAGTGCAAGAGTTGTGGTGCGTGAAGATTTAACATCAGAACAATTAGCAGATCACATTGCAGGCAACATCAGTTATTCTAAAGCTATCACAGTTCTAAATAAAATTGATTTAGTAGATGAGGAATTTCTAAAAGATCTGAAAACAAAAATAAAATCAGATGTTATAGAGGTGTCTGCAAATGCAGATTTGAACATAGAAGAATTAAAAGAAAAAATTTATGAAAAATTAAAATTCATCAGAATATACATGCGTCCAAAAGGAGGAGAAACTGATTTTAAAGAACCATTTATTGCAAGAGAAGGAGATACGGTAGAAGATATTTGTAATAAGCTTCACAGAAGATTAAGAAGAGAATTCAGATATGGATTAGTCTGGGGAAAAAGTGTAAAGTTTGGCGGACAAAGAGTAGGATTAACTCACATAATGCAAGACGAGGATGTATTAACAATTATCAAAATTAAAGGTGTAAGTTCTCAATAAAAAATAAAATTAGATCAAGTAAAATAAAAATAAATTACAAAAAATAAGAAAAATGCAGAATAATGATCAATTGTATGCACAAAAATGATCAATTGTATGCACAAAAATTTCAAGAATAGATAAAAAATCAAAAAACAAATCAAAAATTAATTAAATAAAAAAATAAGCATAGAAAATATCGATCAGTAATTTTTTCCAATGATCAAATTACTTCAATAATTGTAATCAAATTGTGTAAATTTTTTTAGTTTAACCACTGAAAAACAATGAAAATATCGATTTTAGCATGGCTACAAAAAGAAAAGCTGCAACTAAACGTAGATCAACTACAAAAGCAGCCCCAAAAAGAAAAGCTACTAGAAAAACTGCAACTAGAAAAGCAGCTCCAAAGAGAAAAGCAGCAGCAAAACGCAAAGCAGCTCCAAAGAGAAAAGCAGCAGCAAAACGCAAAGCAGCTCCAAAGAGAAAAGCAGCAGCAAAACGCAAAGCAG
>Ga0208764_10000911_pt1 | contig 19164 bp, 15 predicted proteins | sample ETNtaG_18_FD_185762 | JGI IMG/M metagenome (GOLD analysis project Ga0208764, IMG submission 185762) | Marine microbial and viral communities from oxygen minimum zone, Eastern Pacific Ocean - ETNP201302SV91 (SPAdes) (version 2) | ecosystem: Environmental > Aquatic > Marine > Oceanic ... | reverse complement strand
CTAAACTACCAACGCCGCTGGTCAGATGAACTACATCGCTAGTTGCCAATACGTCTTGCAATCGTAATCCTTGTTCGGTTAATTCTAACATATTCCACCAACGATTTGACGCCTTTCTTGAGGCTACTGCGCGGAATTCAGCCCAAGCACCTGTGGGTTTTTTCCAAGCAACAATTGGTGTGAGGTAAAGAATGTTCAATGCATCTAATTTCTTTCTTGCTTCGGTTGGAAGATTTAGAGTTGCTAGAGTAATGTGAAAATGTTCTTGCCATGCATGTAAATTATTCAATAAATCTCTTTCAGCACCTCCGAATTGTTCGAAAGTGCCTTTCACCACCAAGATGTGAGGCTTGGCCTCAGAATGCCCGTCCACAGATGCGCCTCCGCTCTTCCGTTTAATATCAGCATGGGTTCGCGGTGCTATGGCTCGCCGAGTTCTAGTCGCTAGAGGTGGTGCACTACCACGTGCAAGTGGGCTTGGTCGGGCTCACCATGAATTGGTCACTCGATTAGAGTCGGGGCAAGTGAAAGATTTCTCACTGGCGAGTGTAATTGAACATGATTTGAATGGTAATGCGTTCCAAAGATGGCGCCGCCGCCGTTTTGACCACCCTCGAGATGTGGCTAGAATTACACAGGAGGAATCTGGGAAAAGTTCTAAATCTATTTTACATATTTCTGATCAAGAACAGGCGCATTTAGTTCCTCATAAATCTCCCATACCAGTTAGTGTGACAGTGCACGATTTATTTCATCTTAGACCTCGTAAAGTAAAATCGTCTTATGGTATTGTAAACGTTGGGAAAAATTCACCTGGATTCATCCGTTCAATGGATTTGAAACATATTCGAAAAGGTTTGCAAAGGGCCGATTTATTGATTTGTATTTCAGAAGCTACAGCATTAGAAGTCAGGGAATTGTGGCCAAATAAGGCTGTGTCAGTACTCCCTCATGCTATTGATGTCGAAGGATATAATCCATATTCGTATCCGTTACCTAAACCCGTTGCTGTAGATTATGATCAGGTGAATTTGTTGTACGTTGGAAGTGAAGAACCTCGAAAGCGTTTAGATTTCTTAGTTGAAGTACTCGGCCACCTTCCTTCGGATGTACGAGAAAGAGTGGTTCTTCACAAAGTCGGCGCAGAATCTTCTCCCAAGAAATGTCGCGAATTAAGAGCAAAAGCATCATCATATGGCGTGGCCATAAATTGGGAAGGGAAAATATCTGATACCGAATTGTATAGTTTTTACCAACATTGTGACGCACTCCTTTTCCCAAGCCTTGCCGAAGGGTTTGGATTACCTCCACTTGAAGCAATGGCTTCAGGTTGTCCAGTTCGAAGTGCAAACCGTCCTGCGCATAATGAGGTTGCACCTGAACCATGGCTCCTCCCTTATGATACACTAGATTCATGGGTGGATTCTGTTATAGAAATTGCAGAAAGCGCACTAAAAAGGGGACGTAGGCAACCCTGCGAAATTGCTTTATCGCATTCAACTAATTTCAGCATTAGAAACTGGGCATCAAAAATCCATGAAGCATGGTCAAATATTACAAAGTAGCCGATTTTTGAAAATCATCAGAATTCACCCCATTCTCCCCCTTTTTGTAGGGTAAGTTTTTGCTTAGAGTTAGGCTGCTAGCCCTGAATATCATGTCTGAGAGCGCTTTTGCGTATTTTATTCGACACGTCAGCGAAATTGATTTCCAATACTCTTGGACTGGCGTCAGTATGATTCATGCCATTCTTTCTTTCATTACGATGATTTTCTTGTTCACACTTGCTTCAATGATTATTCGTGCTAGGCCAGAATCTTCTGAGAACCGCTTCATGGCCATGATGCTTTTTGTTGAAGGTTTGAAGACAATTGTTGCATGGTATGCCATTTATCCATTCGGCCCTGAAATCTTACCGCTAGTCCAATATTGGCGGGCCATATACTACACACTTGCATTCTTGTCAATTCTAATGTATCTATCATTGTCATCATTCTATCCAGTAAAATTCCTTAGTTTCATGACCAAGGACAAAATCAAGGAGAACTTGTATTGGGCATTACCTGTAATTGCCATTGTAGTCATGACTTCACTTATTGTCTCATCTGGAGGGATTTACGAGACTTTCAATGGCTCACAGCATGTCAGTTGTCAAGAAGCAGGAGGCGACGCAGTCGTGACCCCTTCAACAGGTGCCGAACAGTATGAGGCAGTCTGTCTTGATGATCCAGGAACAATTCCTTACGAGTATGTCGTGGTTGAACAGTCTGGTTTAGGTAAACTCCTACTATTTGCACCAACTTTAGCTGCATTTGCAGCTCTTGCCTTCATGCGTAGTGCACAGAAAGGGCTTGAGCATGATGGAGATGGAGAAGAATCTGGAAATAAAGCGACTGAAGCTAGAGCGCTAGCAATTGGGTTTGGAGGCAAGGCATTCTTCCAAGGTTTGATGGTGTTCTTCATGGTTTTTATCACTATCAAATTTGGTACGTTCAATACAGTTGATTTAATCACTGTAGGAGTCAATGCGGACTTGAAATTCTTCTTCTATGGTCTCTATGGATTCCTGTTTAGTGTCCTCTTTGCTGGAATGTTCGAAGGAATCATGTTCACATATGCTATCCTTAAGAATGAGGTGCTCGGAATTGATGAGCGTCTTCGAAAGACATTCAGTGCAACAATATTTGCAACTTTAGGGGCTGTTTTACTATTGGTGGCCACGGAATTAATGGAGAATTTAACGGGATTCGGAACACTTGGAGGTATCATCATTGGACTCCCATTAATCGTTCTCCGCAAGCCAATTTATGCTACAATCAATGGTTTTTCCAGCCGTTTAATGCCTGAATCGTTCACCAAAGCTGAAGAAAGTTACATCGAAGCCTATTCAATGGTCATGGACGATGGTATTCTTACAGAAAATGAAAGAAAGTTGCTTTCATTACAGGCCAAAAATTTGGGACTAAATGCTGCACGGGTTGAATATCTCGAGGAATGGTATAATTCAACTCAAGATGTGACTGAAGAGGAATAATTGCATACACCTAATAATTTCCGAAATAACTGAATATAGTTCTTCACACCGAGCACATATGGCTAGAAAAAGAAGTATTGCAAAAGTGCTTTATGAATACAGTTTACACTATTTCCCAGTACCTGGTCGCGCTGAAGCAAGTCGTGTTGCACTTGCATTATCGAAATTGCCTTGGGAAGATGTTGAAGTCAGTAGTGTAGGATATGAAATCATGAAGAATAGTGGTGATTTACCATGGGATATGTTACCTATATTGAAAACACCGTTCGGAACTATTGCTGAATCTTCAGCAATACTGAGATTTGCAGGGCGTGAAGCCGGTTTAATACCTGAAAACCCCTATCAAGCGGCAAAAGTTGACGAATTCATCGAGGGCATGGGACCACTAGCGCGAGCACTTGATTCTACATTTGGAATTTCAGATATTAAGAAACGAATTCAATTGAGAAAGGAATTATTTGAGCCACAAGGTGCGGGCACTTTTAATCTTAAATTGCTATCAAGAAAGATAGCCCAATCTGAAACAGGATGGGCTGCAGCAACGGATGAAATGAGTATCGCAGATCTGAAACTATTCACAGAATTATTTGGTCTTTTTTCTGGAAATTACGATGGTATTGAAGCCTCAGTATTATTGGATTATCCACCTCTCTTAGAATACCATTCTAAAGTATCAAATGAGCCTCGAATTCATAGGTATTATCAGAACTTTTTGAAAGATGAAATCAGGTGGACCTTCCATCCAGATGCCTTTGAACAACAAAAAAATTAACTTTCAATTATTTGATATCAATTTGGCCAAATAGACATTATTAGTGAAATTAAAAGGCGTGGTTTGATAGACCAAGTCCCACTGCTAGACATGATGAGCGAGGTTGTGATTTGTGCCGTGGCTCGCACTCCTGTGGGCCGCTACCGTGGTTCTCTTGCAGGTAAGAGCGCAATTGAATTGGGTATTTTCACAGTTTCTGAGTTGTTAAAGAGGGCTAATATCAATCCCTCTAGCGAGATTGTTGATGAAGTACTGTTTGGCCAAGTGTTGCAAGCCGGTTCAGGTCAAGCACCCGCGAGGCAAGTGGCTTTGGGGGCTGGTTTACCTGACAGCACCCCTGCAACTACAATCAACAAAGTGTGTGGTTCTTCGCTAAAAGCAGTAATGATGGCTGCAAACAGTATCAAGGCAGGAGAATATAATGTTATCATTGCAGGTGGAATGGAATCAATGACAAATGCCCCTTATTTTGGTCATAAAATATCTAAGATTGAATTTGGTGAGATGCAATCAACTATGATTCACGATGGACTTTGGGATGTATACAATGATGAACACATGGGGAATACTGGTGAAACCGTTTCATTAGAATATGACATTTCTAGAGAAGAAGCGGATGGGTTTTCTGTCCGATCTCATCAATTGGCAAAGACAGCATGGGACAATGGCTGGATGGATTTCGAAGTATTCTCGTTACCTGAGTTGGATTATGATGAGGGTATTCGTGCAGATTCAAACATTGAAGCATTGAGTGAAATGCGTACAGCATTTACTTCAGATGGCCGAGTAACTGCAGGAAATGCGAGTCAACTTTCAGACGGTGCAGCAGCTGTATTGGTTGCGAATAAGGAAGCGGCAATTGAAAACAATTGGCCTATATTGGCGACAGTATTGGATTATTGCACTTCAGGAGTAACTCCCTCTCGTGTGATGGCAGCCCCTATCTCTGCAGTAAACACACTTCTAGAACGCAATGAATTGTCCATGAATGATATGACCTTTATTGAACACAATGAGGCCTTCGCGGCCGCTTCTTGCGCAGTATCCAAGGGCTGTGGCATACCCGATGAAAAATTCAACCCCCACGGAGGAGCAGTTGCAATTGGCCATCCATTGGGAGCAACTGGTGCAAGATGCTTGATGACACTAATGAATGCCCTTCATCGTGTAGGTGGCGGTAAAGGAATAGTAACCCTTTGTCTTGGTGGTGGAAATGCCGTTGCAATGCTCATAGAATCCTGATTAAATGAGGCTATTTGGGCGGCGGGGGTAGATTGTTTGTTTGATTTACTTGTGGCGGTTGAGCCACGTGTTGTGCAGGCATAGGCGGTTGAGCCACGTATTGTGCAGGCATAGGCGGTTGAGCCACGTATTGTGCAGGCATAGGCGGTTGAGCCACGTGTTGTGCAGGCATAGGCGGTTGAGCCACGTGTTGTGCAGGCATAGGCGGCTGAACAATCTGAGGTTGCCTCATCATCATTTGTTGTTGTTTGATTTGTTGACGTAAATATGCTCGAGTTAAGCCACTTTGTTGAGGAAACCGAGGTAACTGAGTAGTTTTCCCAATTCCTCCGATATAAGCACCAGCTAATCCAGCTAAAGCAACAGCAATTGACATGCCCAAAAATAATTCTTTGAAATATCCCTCTAACAAATCAATCAAGGATGCACCATCAATAGCAGCAATTATCATTAGACAAAAGCATGAAAGAAATACTCCAAGGGCATTCCCTCCTGATCCAGAAATTAAATTATATTTCAAAGATTCAAATTTGGGGCCGAGAATCATTGAGATAAAGAAAGAGAAGAAAACACTACCAATGAAATAGAATGCTAATATGATCCCAACCATCAGACCCCCTACCAAATCACCTTCTCCACTAATTTCCCCCCAAAGAAACATACCCATACCAGTTGATGAAGAAAGCATGACATGAGTTAGACAAGTTGTCCAAAAGTAATCCATATCGTTTTTGTCTTGCATATTTGTTTCAAAAAGCATCTGATTAATGAACTCTCTTCAGCACGGAAGACCTTTGAATGTAGACACTATGGGGTATATTGGTGGCAACATGAGTGAAGAAACGGGATGGGAGCCTGCGCAACACCTTGTTAACGTCAGCGAAGTAGAATCAAAGGTGGCGACCATTATCGAAGAGGATTCATTGGATGTTATCAATTCCATGTCTTCTACAGATGGGTTAACTACAAGGCAGGCAAAAATGGCACGCAATCTTCGAGGAGAATTACGAGTAGATACTACCTCTGAGGAGCAAAAAAAGATTATTGCAACTTATGACTATGCAATTTGGGCTGTCGTCGGTACACTCACAATTTTGACATTTGTTGGATTGTGGAATTTCCTTGGTATTTTCCAATAACCCGTGACTTTGAGTTAGTTCCATTGTGGAGCAGGGCGAGGAGGTTGTCGCTTTTTTCCAGTTACGAAAATAGCGATTATTAGTAGAAGAATAATTCCTACTAAAGCCCCCAAAAGAAGTATTTTGGGATTTCCGAGTATGGATTCCTCATCATTACTTCCCGTTTCTTCACCTATGTCGGGATCTGTTGGTTCTGGAACCGGTGGGGGTGGTGGATGCCATACAATGTATGATACTTGCCAAGTTCGACTTGTTTCTCCACGTTCATCGGCAATTGTAACTGTGTAATTCCATGGCCCTACTGTGGCATTCATTGCGCAAATTTCAGCCCCAAATCCTTCTGATACACCCTCGCACTGGTATGCCTCCTCCTGGTAATGAAGTGAATCACCCTCTATGATTGTCCCATTTCGATACCATGTGATGTTCAAATCAAGTCGATCCAAACTATCTTGATCCAAATTGATGGCGATAGATAGATTCAATGAATCCTCTGTAGCATTTAGAGTCATTACACTACCAAATGGTAAACTATCTACAAAAGCCCCTCTGTACAATACTTCATCAATTTCTCCATTACAGTTTTGATCGATTCCATCCCATCTTTCACTAGCATCGGGTCGAATTTCAGAATTATTGTCATCACATTCTTCGAACCATCTGAAACCATCCAAATCTCCATCCAAATCTGGATTTAATGGGTCGGTGTGAGTTACAAAAACCTCTTCATAGTCATTAAGTCCATCATTATCTGTATCAGTATCCCAAGGGTCGGTGCCAAGTTGGTTAAATTCAACTAAATCCTTTAGCCCATCACCATCTTGGTCTGTATAGATGAAATCTTCATCAATTCCATCATTACAATCGTTGTCAATATTATCCAAGGCTTCTTGCATACCAGGATGAATCAAAGGGTTAGTGTCATTACAATCGTTGAACCAATACCAAGTATCAGCATCGGTATCGTTATCCCAGAATAGTGGATTTGAATTATGTATTAGAATTTCATCACCGTCCCACAATCCATCCCCTTCTGTGTCAGGATTTGTCCAATTCGTCCCATAGATGTAGAATTCAGGCCAATCAGCCAAACCATCTCCATCAAAATCAGTATGATTGAACCCATCATCAATATTCAAATCACAATTATCATCAATTCCATTGAGGATTTCAGTAGCCCCAGGATATATGTCGGGATTTGTATCATCACAATCTTGGAACCAATAGAACGAATCTGCGTCTACATCGGGATCAGGCCAGAGTGGATTTGTTCCATATGTGTTTACTTCAGCTCCATCAGACAATCCATCATCGTCAGTATCAGTATCCAATGGATCTGTTCCATTGATGAGGATTTCAATACCATCGTATAACCCGTCACTGTCAGTGTCTACATTCAATGGGTCAGTGCCGTGTATCAATATTTCATCACCATCTAACAACATGTCATCATCAGTATCATTGTCAAGTGGATCAGTTTGATGTACATCAGTTTCATTTGTATCGGATAAACCATCTAAGTCAGAATCCGGATCAAATTCAGTACCATGAATAATTAGTTCCCATTCATCAAAAGTTCCAGTTTGGCCATTATCTACATCTTCGACACTTAAAGTCCAGTCACCTTGGCTATTTTCGTCCCAATTGTGCACCGTCATAAACGTCCAATCTTGGTAATTATTACCACTATCATCGTGTTCCTGTGCGAGTGTGCTCTGGGTGCCAGATGGACTGGTTAGAATAACTTCGAGATCTCCACGAAATGTGTGAGTGATATCTACTACAACTTGGACGTGTTCTACTTTAATTTGTTCTGAAATAGTGACGGTATCAGAAGCCGAGGTCCCTGTCCCGTCAGGGATAGTTAGGCTCGGTGTTTGTAACCCACTTGAGATATTTGTTGCATCAATTACATTGGTCCAATTTTCTGCGAAAGCAACTCCTAAACCAGCATCTACAGCTCCGAACCCATATTTGTGAGATACTTCATGTCCAGCGCCATTGGTTGCCCAAGATGAACTTGCTGCGTGATTTTGTCTTGCTGAATTGACTAAGATATGTTGAACATCTCTCCATGTCAAATTTGCATTTGCTTCCAATATTAGGGCGATAACGCCACTGGCTAGAGGGGTGGCAGATGAAGTACCTCCGAAGGTGTTAGTGTAATCATTACTAGTGTATCCCCAATTTCCTTCTATGTCTGTAGTAGTGATGCCCTCGCCATCACCATCGCTATGCGCAGCGACTAGAATATTGGATCCCGGTTCTGCATACCAAGATTGGTCACCATAATGTGTGATTGCTGTAACTGCAATTGTTTCAATAGCATTAGCATATCCATCCTTATTTGAATCATCATCATCATCCAATCCATTCCCTGCTGCCCAAGTGATGATATTCCCTAATCCGCCCCGACCATTAGCCACATCTGACTCGAATGCGGCAGTCATGAGTGGCCCAGGCCCTTCCAAGCGGGTTCCATCATCGTATGGTCCCCACGAATTACTGTAAATATCCATGATTTGATCTTGATGAGAAAGAGCATCTGCTTCCATCCAATCAGGTGTGCCACAAGCAATTAGCCGTAGTCCTGCAAGGTCAGCATCTGGGGCAGCCCCCGATACGCCGATACCATTGTCACCAGTTGCTGCGGCTACACCTGCAGCGGAGGTGCCATGCCCGTCGCCTGAATTACCAGGAGTTGGATTACCATCAGATCCACAGAAATCATAGTCGTTAGTAGAGTCATAATTTGAAGTTAAATCAGGGTGTTCATGATCCAACCCATCATCAACAATTGCGATTTCAATGCCAGTTCCAAGATAACTTTGCCAAGCACCAGTTAGGTTGGCATCTTCTGCCAAGGTGCCACTTGTTTGACCTGTGTTCAGGAGGTGCCATTGGTCACCAAATTTAGGGTCATTTGGAATCCATTTTGTGGACTGTTGTTTTTCTAATTGAGGACATGCAATTTCGATATCTCCGTCCAATAGCATATCTTGAATTTCCCACTGATTGCTTTCAATCAGCCAGGCGTTAGGAAGGAGTGGTGCATTATTTCCCATTTTTTGTTCAGAAACCACCAACCATGTACCTTCAAAGGAGTCTACATTTGCACATCGTGAAAAGGCACGTTGAACAGCAGGAGAATATGTAGATAGGTGGTCTGTCACCGTATTATCTTCAATAATATCCTGACTTGAAACTACTGTTGAAAGTGAAGAAAGAAGCAGAATCAGTACAATGATACATTGCTTCATGGCCCGAAGGGCCATGCAGAACCCACTTAGGAGTTTGTCTTCTATGGTTAGTCTCAGATTACTCAAGTAGCAAGAAAATTTGTGACAATTAAGGTGACTTCTTCATCCGACATCAACCTTCTCTGACTCTTTGCTACATCAAATAAGTGGGCAACTAATTCATCAGAAACTTCGTAGCCATGTTGCTCCAACCACCAAACAATGTTTGACCGACCACTCATATGGCCAATTCTGATTATTTGTTGCAATCCATAATCCTGTGCAGGAACTCCCGAATAAACACGATCGGCCAACCAGTGATCACCTTTCTTCATCGCTTTGATTACTGCTGACGCATGTACCCCTGTACCAGTTTCAAAAGCATCATCACCGAAAACTGGATAATTTCGAGGAAGTGCAACTTCTACATATTCGTGTGCCTTACGCATATATTCGTTCAATAATGTCAAATCATTATCAATAACTCCCATTAAACTTAGATTCACTAGAGTTTGATCTAATGGGGCATTACCAGCCCTTTCCCCCACTCCCAATGCGGTTCCATGGATTACATCTGCGCCTACTTCTGCAGCGGCGAGGTTGTTTGCTACTCCTAATCCTCTATCTTGGTGACCATGCCAGTTGACTTCGATGTCTCTCCGGTTAACTCCGGAGTCAGGAATGACCTCATCTTGAATGAAAGCCAGTAATTTTTTCACCCCATTAGGAGTTACATGGCCGCATGTATCGCAGACACAAATTCTGTCCGCACCTAACTCTATTGCTCTTGAATAAACTGCTTTGATTTCTTCGGGCTTTGAGCGAGTAGTATCTTCAGTTACAAACATGACAGGAATGTCATTATCAACAGCGAAGGTAACTGCCTTTTCAGCAGTACTAAGAATTCTTTCCATTGTCCAATTTTCAGCAAATTGGCGAATCGGACTGGTTCCTAAGAAAGCACTAGCTTGTATTTTCATATCGTATTTCGCTTGTAAATCAACTAGTGGCTCAATATCGCTTACCACAGTTCTGACTGCGCACCCTGGACGGATTTGATAGTCGTTTTCTGAAATATGCGATAACATGGCATCGATATGATCTATGTGTTGCGGACCTGCTCCAGGCAACCCAAGGTCCACTTTTTGCATGCCCAAGCGTTCCATGTAAGTTAACAACTCAATTTTTTGCTCAATAGTTGGGTTTCTTGCACTTGGTGATTGCAATCCATCTCGAAGTGTTTCATCATCGAACCAAATATCATGTGGGTGATTCGAAGGGTTTCTGGTGAACTCGTAGTCCACAATATTCCAGTCATAAATGAGTTCGCTCTCTTTCATTTAGTCCACCGTGCATGTCCGCGCACCACCCCATGGGGTGGTGTGGCGTATGAATTCAACGCCCTTCAGGTTTTGATTGTAGAGTTTGTTTCTTTTTTCTTTGATATAATTCGAATCATCACTAGGCATAGTGCCAATACTGTTAGTTCAACTGACAATAATACAAGAACCATAGAGACAAACATCAATGCAAGATATGACAGGGATATGAAGAATGATCTAGCCGCCGAAGGAATTCGTCCATCAGGGTCTTTTGGTTCATGTATGTCAATATTAATCACAGATTGGTTGTACCAGATTCCAAGTACAAGGGCAATTAGTGTGTATACATATGCAGGTAATTCCCCTACTTGATTGACATCCAACCAAGGCATTGCTGAAATTCCGATGAGGAGTAGTGCGTAGACCCGCATTTCGACGAGTGTTCGTTGAGGACCTTTGACCCACGGCATCATTGGTATGTTCATTTTCTTGTATTGGTCACTTCGATACAATGCAAGTGCCCAGAAATGTGGAGGGGTCCATAAGAAAATAAGAATGAACATTAACCAAGGTAGTACACTTCCTAAAGCAAATGGATTGGATATAGACACGGCCCCACCCATTGCAGCAGCCCAACCAACCAATGGTGGTGTGGCCCCAGCAATACCTCCAATTACGATGTTTTGTACACTCCGACGCTTGAGCCAAAGAGTGTAAATGAATACATAAAACAAGATACTAAAAGCTGCCCAAAATGCAGCAACCTCATTTGCTAATTGTGCTAACCATATGACGCCTGAAAGAGATATTAAAACTCCCCAAATAAATCCAGAGGTCGGTGAAATCACTCCACGAGCAATGGCTCTTTTTGCAGTTCGCTCCATCCCCGGGTCAATGTCTCGATCGAGTACATTGTTGAAGGTGTGTGCACCACCTGCTGTCAACCAGCCACCAACAAATACTACACCCATTGTTTTCAGTGTATCAATAAATTCAAAATTCTTCCTTCCATCATGATTCCATTCAATCAAGTCATGAATTAATATTGCACAAAGGGCCGTAATTTGTAGTAGAGCCAGTACCCCGGGTTTCATTAGGTTAAACCAATCAGAAAATGTGGCCTTGGTTGTGCCCACACCATCGCCCATATTCTATGGCGAGGCTAACCGTCCTATGAATTCCGCCCCTGAGGGTGAGTCAAACCTATGGACCTCAGAGGTGAGGATCAACATCGATTGGAATTAGATGCCTTTCATATTCTAGTAATGCAATTTTGAGTGGATCTAGAACGAATCTGAAATTTGCTTCTTGTACTCCGTAAAGGCTGACAAGCTCTTCACGGAATTCTACTCGCAAGTCTCCTTCACTGACATAAAGGGGTGCTCCCATGCTGATTTGTAGTGCTCTAGCACCAATAATTCGCGCCTTTTCGAAACGGGTATGGGGTCTTACTGGCTCAACCATCTTAATCACATACAGCAGTGAACTGTGTCCCGCCGACCTACCGGGGTGTCATAAGGCCATCGGGAGCCCCGTAGGGCTGAGATAATCTATTCTTCTTCATTCAGGACCAATAATATTTCTTGTTCAGAAGAATTTTTGGCCAGCAGTGCAGCGAAAGCAATGGATAGAAAAGAAAAACTTCCAAGAATTAAATGGAATAATGAAAGATGTTCAACGAACCCATCTTTAGAATCCCACGTCAGCAAATATGCTCCGCCAATGAATACATTTAGCATGTAAAATCCAACTCCTGCATGTAGCAATGGCCGGATTGAAGTACGTTCATCTTTTGAAATATTGATCAGATTTGTAATTAACCAAATCCCAACACCTAGTACGGCAAATCGATGAGTGATGTGAAGATGAGATGCCATTCCTGCGGCATCGGGCATAACACCTCCATGGCAAAGTGGCCATGCCGAAAATGTCCCTACGGAGCACGCCTGGTTTGCCCCTTCAATTGCTGCAACCAGAGACCCTAGTAACATTACAAGTAAAGTCGAGATAGATAAGTCATACAGCCTTGGCTTTTTCCGAATGGCATATGATTTTTCTAATTGCATCCATTTTGGCAGCACTCCATCTACTTCCATCCAACGTATCCACGCCCAAAGTAGAGATATTGAAAGAGCCATTGAGCCCAATAAATGAGCTGCAACTGACCAATGAATATTGTCGTATTTTACAGTAAAATAGCCAAGGATTCCTTGGAATATAACCATACAAAGTGCGATACCGCTGGCCCGATGAACAGCTGGCATTTCTCTACGTTTTCTGAATGTAATGACCCACTGTAGAATACATAGTGGCCCAAGAATTAGTCCGGTCCATAATCGATGAAACCATTCGATAAAGATTTCAAAAGTGGTGTATGTTTTCCCTTGTCCTCTTGAATCAATTTCATCTGGGTTATCTAAATACCAACTTTGTTGCTCATCTTCAGAAACATCAAAGCCCCATGTCCCAAAACATCTTGGCCAGTCAGGGCAGGATTCTCCTGCATCATTAATTCGAATTGTCCCACCAATTATGATTGCTACGAACGTAATCAACAGGAGTGCCATTGGTAGATGACAAAGACGCTTCCAACCATGTTTTTCTTCCATGTAATTGCCTCTTTTCGCAATTTCAATCTGCATCTTCCTCTTCAGCTGCGATTGAGTTTACCCCCCCATTAGCTTGAGTCCAATTTTTTTGCCATTCTGCATCAACAGCACCACCAGACCATTCGCCTTCGATTGAAATTTCTTCGACCTCGAAATCTTCTCTCCAAACAGGTTCTCCCTTTGAACCACTGACTATCAACCGGTTGGTTTTCTTGTTCAATCCTTTTCGAATTACTCGTGCTCCTCTTGTGATAGGTAGTAGATGCCCCACTGGTGTTCCAGGTGACACAATTGGATTGTTTGCTGTACATATGAACAATCCACGTGATGGTGAAATAATATCTGCACTTTCATGGGGCCGTTGTGGATCGACAATCCGTCCGATGATTTCACCAGCTTCTACATATGAACCACGTCCTACAAATAAATCGACCAAACCTCCTTCATCAGCTCTAACCCATGTTGAACCACTGGCCAATAGTCGGAATTTTGGTCGAGCGGGATGACCAGGAATGACATGGAGACTCCGTAAAATGTTCATGACTCCATGAATTGCAATCTGAACAGCCTCATGATCTGCTAAATTAGCCCCTCCTCCTTCGTAAGTTAAAGATCCAATTTCTTTCCGAACTGCAGCTCTCCGCATTGATCCTTTAGGCCCCTTTGAATCGAGGATCACTTCTATGCCAAACGCTCTTGCGATACGGTTACTTGGAGGATGTGCTAAATCAGCTCTAATTTGAGGAAGGTTATCCCTTCCACTAGCAGCAGTATGTAGGTCTAAAAGAAAATCAGAACCTTCAATGAGGTTGTTTAGAATTCTAAATGCCACTCTCCCCGTAGTAGATCCTGTTTCTGACCCAGGGAATTCTCGATTCAAATCTCTCCCATCTGGGAAATAGCGCATTTGCCGTGCTAATCCAGGTGGATTTAGGACTGGCGCCAAGCGAATAGTTCCAGCCATTAATTCTGGATCCAGAGGTCTTCCAGGACCAGTAAATACTGTTTGTGATAGTAGACTGCACACCACTTGACCAACCATTTCATCACCATGAACGCCGCCGGTGATGGTGATTGTTGGTCCAGGCCTCCGTCCATGAATTACTGTTACGGGGCTTGGCCAGGAATCTCCTAGTTTGGTATCAAGTAAAGGTAATTCTATTTGTCGAATTGACCCTGGTTTTATCCTCCTTCCGAAAAAGCGATGCTGCTTTGCACCAGAAAGGCGATCCCATTCAGGTCTAGACGCCTCATGTTTATCCAATGCCTTTTCAATTTCCCTCCGACGTTTTTTGGGGATTTGATTACTGACCTTCATGGTCTTCTTTTTCGACGATTTGTTTGATGCTTTTTTTGCATCATCGTCTTCTTTAGGCATAGTACCATCCTGTCCACCAAGGCGGATATTTGAGTGAGTGATACCCACCCTTTCAATGAACCCCTTGAAAACTATCCACGACTTTGGTTTGAGTACCCGGCCCATAGGGCCGGACATGAATGCTAATGGTGGTCATTGCTCTCGAGGGAACAATGACAGAACCAATCAAACTCAGTGTGCAAGAGATTCATGCTCCTCGCAGCATCTGTTTTGGTTGTGGCCCTGCAAATGATGAAGGTCTTAGAATTCGTTCATTCCCCATAGAAAACGGTCTTGAGATGGAATTCGAAACATTAGGCTCTCATCAAGCGTTCCCTGGAATGATTAATGGTGGAATTATCGGGACATTACTAGATTGTCATGGTAATTGGACTGCTGCTATGGCAATTATGAATCAGAGGGAAGATTCTCATCCACCGTGTACTGTTACTGCAAAATATTCCGTCAAACTTCGTAGACCTACGCCTTATGGAGTGACTCTAAGAGTTACCAGTCAGGTTGAATCATTAGATGAAAATAGGGCAAATATTTCAATGAAATTGTTTGCAGAAGATGAATTATGTGCAACAGGTGATGGTTTATTTGTTGCAGTAAAAGAGGGCCATCCAGCATGGCATCGGTGGCATTAAGAATTAATTTTTCATAGCATTAGAGACAGGGATGGAGTCATGGAATCACTGGAAGAAATGGCAAAAAAAGTCATGATAAAGATGCACACGATCCCACAATTAGCAGGATTGTCGATTGGCCAACTTGAGACGATACCTCTTGGCTATTTGAGAAAGAATGCCACTCGCCTTCATGCTGTCTGTAGGTACAAGCGCGGTGTCCGTAAAAAGAACGTGACAGGACCAAGTGACGTAAATCGCGTTGACGTCCATCCGGACGCAATGTCTGAGAAATGGTCACGATATGCATCATTTCTGCTTTACCATGAATTCTTACACGCTTTAGGGTTTACAAGTCATAATCAAGAATTCCGAAAATTGGAAGCACTTTGGCCTGATACCGAATCTCAATCAATGGGAAAGACGTTTGGAAAATATCTTCAAGATAAATCAATCAAATGGCATTGGCAATGTCCATCGTGCGAGTTGAAACATTCTCGTACAAGAAAATCAAATGGCCGTTACCGTTGCAGAAATTGCCGGATTGTGTTAGTCGATATTCCCGTAAAAAAGGGAGAATGAAATCATTCTTCTTCAAGATTGATGTCCTCATAGGGCCCATCATCTGCAGGAATTTGGCCTAACAATTCATCGAGCATTGCTCGTTCTTCTTCGTCCAATTCATGATCCCGAAGAGCATCGACAATTCGTTGCAATTCTTCTTCATTAAGACCAAGTGGGCGCGCGGCTCCTACAATTAAATCCAATTCAGCTTCACTAACATGGTCATCTTCTAATGCAGATTGTATGGCAGCGCGTGTAGCCATTCTTGCTGCAGATCTTTCAGGAATTTGCAAAACGCGTGCGATTGCAGTTAGTTCAGTAACTTCCTCTTCTGTGAGAATACCATCTGAATAAGCTATTTGGTATGCTTCATACAAAAGTTGTTGGTATTGATCAGGATGTAGTAGCACATCTCGAATTAGTGCATAATCGATTACATCAGAATCTCCATCAGCCATATCTAGCCGAACAATCGAGGATCGAACTTCCTTGAGTAGCATATCTTTTATTCCGTGACCCAAAAGTATGATTCCAAGAGCAGTAACTGCAGCCCCAAGCCATTGCATAATCGACGCATCAAATAATCCACCTGGATTGAATAATTGGTGCAATCCCATGGTAATCATGGCTGCGCCAAGAGCCACTTCAAACCAATCATTAATGTCAGGTTCATCATCAAATAGAGACAGTCGCGAGGTCACCTCTGAGTCTATGTCATTACTTGCCATCAGACCCTCTTGATTGTTGGGAGCACTTTACACTATCCGAGAGAGCAGACCCCTATCCTTTTGGGCGTTGAACAATGCAGAGGAGCCATGGGCGGGAGGAAACATGCATCTGCCGTTCGTGACATTGCCCTCCCAGAAGGTGTAGTTTCCCTACTTACTGAGACATGGGGTATCGAAAACCTGCACCCGCCACAAGTAGCAGCGATACCATCTGCATTATCTGGTAATAATTTACTCTTGGCAATTCCTACTGCAAGTGGTAAGTCACTGATTGCATATCTCGCAATTTTTGAAAAATTGCTACGAACATCACCCGGAAGTCGTGCATTCTATCTCGTGCCATTGAAAGCTTTAGCATCAGAAAAGGTCGCTGAATTACGCGAAGCAGGTGACAAACTTGGATTGAAAGTAGGAATGGCAGTAGGTGATCGTGCAGGCGAGGTAGTTTCACTGGACGAGGCCGATATCATAGTAGCAACTAGTGAAAAATTTGATTCATTACTGAGAAACAGAGATAATTTCCTAGAGAAAGTTAGCATTGTAGTTGCTGATGAAGTGCATTTGATTCATGATGTTGGCCGCGGACCCACAATGGAGATTAATTTGGCCAGAGTTCGGGTTGAGAAACCTGAAGCACAAATCATTGCGCTTTCTGCAACAGTAGGAAATGCTCAGGAATTGGCAGATTGGCTCAATGCAGAATTAATTATCTCTGATTGGCGACCAATTGTGTTGCGCTATGGAACCATTCATGATGGATTAGTGGAACCTCGTAAGCAAGTTGGACCTACTGGTGGCATTCTGAACCTCCCTCCTCCTTTTGAACTTCAATCATATGGTGAAGAAATGCGAAATGTATTGTATTCAACTATTGAAGATGGAGGTCAACTTCTCGTTTTCCGGGGTACAAGAAGAAATGCTGAAAGTAGTGCGACAAAACTTGGTGTTTGGTTAAGGAAAAAAATGGAATCATGGGTAAAAGATTCAGAGGCGGGACCGGGAAACTTCGACGCTGAGTCCCGATTAAATGAACTTGCAGAGATTGCCGATAAGTTGGATGGAAGTGAAGAAAGCACCATGATGTCAGAAAAATTAGTCTCTGCACTCAGGGGTGGCGTGGCGTTTCATCATGCAGGATTAACAGGAACTCAAAGGAGAATTATTGAGGCTGCTTTTCGCAAGAGAATAATATTTGCAATTTGTGCGACCCCGACTTTGGCAGCAGGAGTAAACTTACCAGCCCGTCGGGTATTAATTCGTGACTTGAGTCGATGGCAGGATGGTTTGAATCAAATGCTCCCTCGAATGGAAGTACACCAAATGCTTGGTCGGGCCGGCCGTCCTAAATATGATCAAACTGGAGATGCGTGGTTATTAGCTCGTTCAATAGAACATGCTGACGAAATTTCAGAGCGATACTTTGAGGAAGACCCTGAAGACATCGAGTCAAAGCTTGCGACTGAACCAGCAATGCGTATGCACATCCTCTCTGCAATTGCAACCGGTGGACAAAAGAACAGAAATTCCATAGGTCGTTTTTTTGGTCATACATTTTTAGCGACAAAAATGGAAACAGAACTTTTGGAAAGTAGAATTGATGAAATTATTCATTGGCTTACTGAAAATGGATTTATAGAAAGGAAAGGAGTAGATGAGAATCTTGCTGAATCTCTGCGACAATCATTGAAGAATCGGACAAGTGAATCATTAGAAGATTGGGATGATGATATGCCTGCTTGGGCACAGAGTGCGAGTGAATACGAGGGAGTTGAAATCATTGAAGGTAGTCAGGACGGAGGTAAGGTGAAGCGTCCCAAAAGACCTGCGATGATTGGATTTCAACGTGCCGATTCAATTGCGAAATCCGAGTCCGAAAACTCTGCACCTGACTCTCTTGCAATGACATATCAGGCGACTTCATTTGGTGAAAGAGTTAGCCGTTTGTATCTAGATCCATTATCTGGATTAATATTACGAGATGGATTGCGAAGAGCTCGGAAAGTGCTAAGCGGAATTATTGATGATCGTTCGATTTCGCCTTGGACATTATTACATTTGGTTGCTTGTACACCTGATTTCATACCCTTGTGGCCTCGAGGAAAGCAATTTGAAATGCTCGAACAGAAAGTTGCAGCAATGTCAGACCAGGTATTGTTTGAAACCTATGAGTTGAACTCATTTGGATATGTGCAAGAAGCAGTAACAACTGCAAAGACTACTTGGTCCTTGGAAAGTTGGATTGAGGAGCAATCACTTCGGAATATCGAATCTTCATTAGGAGTTGCACCAGGTGACTTACGGATTCGAGTTGATCATGCTACTTGGTTACTCCGTGCGGCTAAGGAAATTTGTCGTTTTGATAGGAAAAACGATCAATTAGACCAAGCAACTCTTGATTTAATAGACTGCCTTGAAGTTATCCAGAAACGCGTCGAGAATGGTTGTAAGGAAGACCTACTTGCTCTAATATCAATCCGAGGAGTAGGACGTGTACGTGCAAGGACATTAGCAGATCATGGTTACAGAACT
>Ga0208764_10000910_pt1 | contig 19165 bp, 20 predicted proteins | sample ETNtaG_18_FD_185762 | JGI IMG/M metagenome (GOLD analysis project Ga0208764, IMG submission 185762) | Marine microbial and viral communities from oxygen minimum zone, Eastern Pacific Ocean - ETNP201302SV91 (SPAdes) (version 2) | ecosystem: Environmental > Aquatic > Marine > Oceanic ... | reverse complement strand
TGAACGCTTGAATTCGTCGCGCCGCGAAGGCGAACTGGCCAACCCGCGCTCGCCTTTGCCCCAATCACCTGCCGGTGCGTTAATCAACACCCATTGCACGCCAGCCTCGAGCGCCTTGTCGCGCAACAGTTCAGCAGGATAATCGTAAGGAAACATGCACTCTGCATGCCTGAACCCGTCCTGTGCACAAGCATCCAATCGGTCCTTGAAATCGAACTCGGTGTAAAGCCAACTCAGGTTGGCCGTCAACTTCATACTTCAAACACCAGGTGCGGGTTGAAGAAAGGATTCTCAAAAGCCTGCGGCGTCACCTGCACTTGCCCACGCTCCATTTTTCGCGCTTTGCCTTTTTTGCGAACATAACCACGTGGATTCACCAACACGCGGGTTTGACCACCGTTGTTGTGAACGGTGTAATCGAAGGAATCATGCATGTGCCCGTGCACCCACACATCGGCTTTGCCCATCAAACGACTCAGGTCAGATACAAACGCCGCGTTGATCGGGCTTAAGTTAAAGCGTGGGTGAATACTTTGCGGGTGGGGCGCATGGTGAGTAATCACCACGGTTTTTCCATCAAACGGTGAAGACAGTGCAGACTCCAGCCAATCGATATTCTGGTAGTGCAAATCGATGCCCATGCTTGGGGAAAACTGTTTGCCGCGCATGCGGATTAACTTGTAATCCGGCAAAAACGCCTTGGCCACAAGCTCGGCACCAAACCGCCAACCGGGCTGAATATTGAAATCGGTCCACAAGGTACAACCCAAAAAACGCACACCCTGAATCACCACGCTGGTGCGCTGCAGGTAATTCAACTGCTTCTTCGCGGCCAGTTCAAACAAATGGTAGTCAAGAATTTCAATGTCGTGGTTGTAATACTCGTGATTGCCTGCCACGTAGATGTGCTGTTTCTCTCCCAAGTCTGCCAGGGCATTCAAGCCCTGAGTGCCTTGGTGAATGTCACCGGCAAGGATCATCAGGTCCACATCCTCAGCAGGTTGTGGAACAGCCGCCAAAGCGGGAAAGTGGCGCATCGTTTCAAGATGCAGGTCAGAATACAAGGCGATTTTCATGCCTTTATTCTAACCTGTAGAAAATTCAAAGCGGATTACACACCCTCAGTAGCCAACGCACTTCCCATTTGTTCAATGCACCGCAAAATATGGTCTTCCAGAATTTTGCAGGTGATATGCCGCCAGTCCAGGCGATTGATGAATACCAGGCAATCATTTTTGGGATCAACTGCAAACCAGGAGGGAATGGGTGTCGATGCGCCCATTTCGCGATTGGCTTGCAACACCTTCTTGGCAGCGGCCAGGCTGTCCACGCGAAAACGTTTCAATTCAATGTGAATATCAACCCAAGTGATGCCTTCCATCTCCCCGTGCTGCAGCAATACGGCTTGGTCGTTGAAGAAGAACACGCGACCCAGAGGGGTCATGTTGCTTGGGCGACTCTGTTGAAGGTCTTTCAACAAATCATCGAATTTCTGATACATAAATGGCTCCTTGATTGCCATTTATGTTGCGAATCCCCGCACGTAGGTTCCAAAGGGTTTCACAATGGTTCCGCTCAAGAAAAAAGCCACGACTTTCACCGTGGCTTCTCACAGGTTTTTCAACCCTGTATTACTTAACGTACTTTTCTCAAGCGCTTGATGGCCTGCAACTGTGCAATCGCGGAAGCCAATTCAGCCTGTGCTTGAGCATAGTCAATGTCCGCACTGCGATTGGCCAATGCCTCTTCAGCCAAACGCTTGGCTTCCGTTGCTTTGGCTTCATCCAGGTCGCTGCCGCGAAGGGCTGTGTCTGCAAGAACAGTCACTGCGTTGGGTTGTACTTCCAACACGCCACCGTTTACAAACACCACTTCTTCCTCAGCTTGACCCGCAATCTTGATGCGAACTGTACCGGGCTTGATGCGTGTAATCAGCGGGGTGTGACGTGGGTAAATACCCAGTTCACCCTGCACTCCGGGCAAAGCAACAAACTCTGCTTCACCTTCGAAGATTGATTCTTCTGCACTCACCACGTCCACGCGGATTGTCGACATACTCATTTCCTTTGTGATGGGCACCGGCTTGGGTTTTCACCTTTGCCGGTACACGACACACCAATCGGATTACTGAATTTTCTTGGCTTTTTCGAAGGCTTCGTCGATGGTACCTACCATGTAGAAAGCCTGCTCAGGCAAGTGGTCACACTCACCGTTCACAATCATCTTGAAGCCGCGAATGGTTTCCTTCAGTGACACGTATTTGCCGGGCGAACCGGTGAACACTTCAGCCACTGTGAAAGGCTGTGACAGGAAACGCTGAATTTTACGCGCACGGGCCACGGCCAGCTTGTCTTCTGGAGACAATTCGTCCATACCCAAAATCGCGATAATGTCGCGCAGTTCCTTGTAACGCTGCAGTGTTTGCTGCACGCCACGGGCCACGTTGTAATGCTCTTCACCGATGATGTTGGGGTCAACCTGGCGTGATGTGGAATCCAGTGGATCCACCGCAGGGTAAATACCCAAGGAAGCGATGTCACGAGACAACACAACTGTCGCATCCAAGTGAGCAAACGTTGTCGCAGGTGACGGGTCGGTCAAGTCATCCGCAGGAACGTAAACCGCTTGCACGGAAGTAATGGAGCCCTTCTTGGTCGAAGTAATACGCTCTTGCAAGCGACCCATTTCTTCGGCCAGTGTTGGTTGGTAACCCACCGCAGAAGGCATACGACCCAGCAACGCAGACACTTCAGTACCGGCCAATGTAAAGCGGTAAATGTTGTCCACGAACAGCAGAACGTCACGGCCTTCGTCACGGAAGTATTCAGCCATGGTCAAGCCAGTCAACGCAACGCGCAGACGGTTGCCGGGAGGCTCGTTCATCTGGCCATACACCAGTGCCACTTTGTCCAACACGTTGGAATCTTTCATCTCGTGGTAGAAGTCGTTACCCTCACGAGTACGCTCACCCACACCGGCAAACACGGAGTAACCACCGTGTTGCTTGGCGATGTTGTTGATCAATTCCATCATGTTCACGGTCTTGCCCACACCCGCACCACCGAACAAGCCTACCTTACCGCCTTTGGCGAACGGGCAGATCAAGTCGATCACCTTGATGCCTGTTTCGAGCAGTTCTGTCGAGGGTGACAGTTCGTCGAAAGCAGGGGCGTTCTGGTGAATGGCACGTGTTGCGTCGGTGGTTACGGGACCTGCTTCATCGATTGGGCGACCCAATACATCCATGATGCGGCCCAGTGTGCCTTGGCCCACGGGAACTGAAATTGGCTTGCCTGTGTTGTGCACAGCCATGCCACGGCGCAAGCCGTCTGATGCACCCAAACAGATGGTACGAACTACACCGTCACCCAGCTGCTGCTGAACTTCCAGTGTCAGTTCGGAACCTTCCATGGTTAGCGCGTCGTACACTTTCGGCATGTTGTTGCGTGAAAACTCAACGTCAATAACCGCGCCGATACACTGTACGATTTTTCCTTCGTTTGTCGCAGTACTCATCGTTATTTCCTTAATTCAAAATCGTTCCGAACATCCGCTTACACAGCCGCTGCGCCGCCGACGATCTCTGCCAATTCTTTCGTAATGGCAGCCTGACGGGCTTTGTTGTAGGTAAGTTGCAGTTCACTGATCACATTCTTGGCGTTGTCTGACGCTGCCTTCATCGCAACCATACGTGCTGATTGTTCTGAAGCCATGTTCTCTGCCACTGCCTGGTACACCAATGCTTCGATGTAACGCAGCAACAAATCGTCAATCACGGCCTTCGCATCCGGCTCATAGATGTAGTCCCACGACGTGGAACCCTCATCGGCTTGCAGCCTTTCGCCACCCAGGGGCAGCAATTGCTCGAACACTGCTTCCTGCTTCATGGTGTTTACAAACTTGGTGTAGGCCAGATAAACGGCATCCACTTCGCCTGCAACATACGCATCAAGTTGAACCTTGATCGCGCCAATCAGTGCTTCCAGGTGGGGCTTGTCGCCAAGACCCGTCACTTTGGAAGTCACGTCAACACCAATGCGGTTAAAGAAGCCAGCGCCCTTTGTACCGATTGCGGTTGCTCGTACCTTTGCGCCCTTGGCACCAAACTCCTGAAACTTGCTGGTCACCAAACGCAGAATGTTGGTGTTCAAGCCACCACACAGACCTTTGTCCGTTGTCACAACAATCGCAGCCACGTTTTTGATTTCGTCGCGCGCCACCATGTATTCATGGCGGTATTCAGGGTTTGCCTTGGCCAGGTTGGCGCAAATATTCCGAACTTTGTCCGCATAGGGACGAGCCGAACGCATACGGTCCTGGGCTTTGCGCATTTTGGACGCAGCCACCATTTCCATCGCCTTCGTGATCTTTCGCGTGTTTTGCACGCTCTTGATCTTGGTCCGGATTTCCTTCATTCCTGACATCGTATTTCCTCCAATGACCGGGAAGGTGCAAGACCTTCCGAGTTATGCGGTGGGTACAATCAGATCGCTCTGATTAATACGCGCCAGTTTTCTTGAATGATTTCACGGCCTCGTGCAGCTTAGGCTCATCGTCTTTCGACAATTCGTAAGTCTGCTCGATACGATCGATCAGGTCCTTGTGGCTTGTCTGCATGAATTGACGCAGGGAAACCTCAAAAAGAAGAACGTTCGATACCTCGACATCATCCAAATAACCATTGTTGATTGCGAACAGGGCCAGTGCCATTTCCCATGTTTTCAATGGGGCGTACTGGGGCTGCTTTAACAACTCAACCACACGGCGACCACGTTCCAGCTGGCGGCGGGTTGCTTCGTCAAGATCAGAAGCAAACTGCGCAAACGCAGCCAATTCACGGTACTGGGCCAAGTCGGTACGAATACCGCCTGACAGCTTCTTGACCACCTTCGTTTGCGCTGCACCACCCACGCGAGACACGGAAATACCCGCGTTAATCGCTGGACGGATACCGGCGTTGAACAAGTCGGTTTCCAGGAAGATTTGACCGTCAGTAATCGAAATCACGTTGGTTGGAACGAACGCTGTTACGTCACCAGCCTGAGTTTCGATGATTGGCAGTGCGGTCAATGAACCGGTTTTGCCTTTCACTTCACCCTTGGTGAACTTTTCAACATATTCGGCGTTCACGCGTGATGCGCGCTCGAGCAAACGGCTGTGTAGATAGAACACGTCGCCTGGGTAAGCTTCGCGGCCGGGTGGGCGACGCAGCAACAGGGAAATTTGACGGTAGGCTACAGCTTGCTTGGACAGGTCGTCGTACACGATCAGGGCGTCTTCACCGCGGTCGCGGAAATATTCACCCATGGTGCAGCCAGAGTAAGGAGCCAGGTATTGCATGGCTGCTGATTCTGAAGCGGAAGCCACCACAACAATGGTGTATTCCAGTGCGCCGTGTTCTTCCAGCTTGCGCAACACGTTCACGATGGAGGAGGCTTTCTGGCCCACAGCCACGTACACGCAAGTTACGCCAGTGCCTTTCTGGTTGATGATCGCGTCGATCGCCACAGCTGTTTTACCAGTCTGGCGGTCACCAATGATCAATTCACGCTGGCCTCGGCCAACTGGAACCATGGCGTCAATCGCCTTTACACCTGTTTGCAGTGGCTGGTCTACTGACTTACGCTCGATAACACCAGGTGCCACTTTTTCGATCACGTCAGTCATCTTGGCATTCACTGGGCCCTTGCCATCAATAGGCACACCCAATGCATTCACCACTCGACCACGCAGCTCGGGACCAACAGGCACTTCCAGAATACGGCCGGTACACTTGACCATGTCGCCTTCAGAAATGTGCTCGTAAGAACCCAAAATAACGACACCCACGGAATCACGTTCCAGGTTGAGCGCCAAACCAAAGGTGTTGCCTGGGAATTCCAGCATTTCACCTTGCATAACATCTGACAAACCATGAACGCGGCAAATACCGTCGCTCACGGACACTACAGTACCTTGTGTCCGGATGTCGGCCGATGATCCGAGGCCTTCGATCCGGCTCTTGATCAGTTCACTGATCTCAGAGGGATTAATCTGCATATTGATTGCTCCAATTACGTTTGAGGGCCAAGTTAGGCTGTTAAAGCCGCCTTCATCGCGTTAAGTTTGCCGCGCACCGAACTATCCAAAATTTGATCGCCCACAGTGACGCAAACGCCACCAATCAGCGACTCGTCCACCTGAACTGTCACGTTCAGTTTGGAACCAAATTTCTTTTCCAATGCACCACGTACGTTTTGAACTTCAGCATCAGACATGGGGAATGCAGAGGCGATGATCGCGTCTGCAGAGCCTTCATGGCTGTTCTTCAATTCTTCGAACTGTCGAGCGATTTCTGGCAAGGCCAGCAAACGGCCATTTTCCACAAGCGCACCCAAAAAATTCATTGCTTGCGCTTCCGCCGGTGTCTTGGTCAGTTCAACAAACACTTTCAACACTTGCTCGTCAGTCAACTTTGGGTTGCTGACCAGCAATTTAATGTCTTCGTTGCTTGCGACTGCCGACCACGACTGTAGCCAATCACTCCACTGGTTCAGGTTTGAGGTTTTTGCAACATCAAACGCTGCCTCAGCGTAAGGACGGGCGATGGTGGATAGTTCGACCATGTTGTGTTTCCTTAAGCTTTAGGCTTACAGTTCCGCTTTCAGTTGATTCAGCAAATCTGCGTGGGCCTGGGCGTTCACTTCCTTCTTCAGGATTTGTTCAGCGCCTTTCACCACGAGAGTTGCCAACTGATCGCGCAACTGGTCACGGGCACGTTGTGCTTCGTTCGCAGCTTCCGCTTCAGCCTGCGCAAGAATTCGCTTGCGTTCAACTTCGGCTTGTTGTTTTGCCTCTTCAATAATCTGCTGGGCACGCTTTTCTGCTTCGGCCAGGCGCTGCTGATTCTCAGACCGGCTTACAGCCAGTTCCTGTTCAGCTTTACGACCGGCTTCTGCCAAAGCCTGCTTACCACGTTCTGCAGCGGCCAGGCCGTCTGCGATTTTCTTTGCACGCTCATCGATGCTCTTGATCAGCGGGGGCCATACGAATTTCATCGTAAAGACCGCCAAGATGAAGAAAACGACGAGCTGAGCAAACAGCGTTGCGTTTAAGTTCACGGCATGTTTCCTCTAAAACGCACGAATTGGACTTAAAACATTCGTGCGGTGTTGTTCGAAGGAAGTGGCTGTAAATTAACCAACAAATGGGTTAGCAAACGCGAACATCATCGCGATACCAACACCGATCAGGAACGCAGCGTCGATCAGACCGGCCAAAACGAACATCTTTGTTTGCAGTTCGTTCATCAGTTCTGGCTGGCGAGCAGAAGCTTCCAGGTACTTACCACCCATGATCGCGATACCGATACAGGCACCAATCGCACCCAAACCAATGATAATGCCGCAAGCAAGAGCTACGAAAGCAACGTTAGTCATGACAACTCCTTAAATTGAAAAATGAAAAATTAAAAAAACCAAAAAAACTAAAAATCGATCAGTGGCCCTGATGCGCCTGGCCAATGTAGATCAAGGTCAACATCATGAAAATGAAGCCCTGAAGCAACACGATCAGAATGTGGAAAATCGCCCAGATTGTTCCGGCCAACACGTGACCCAAGAAGGCAAATGCTCCACCCAAGGACAACGCAGCAGCGCCACCCAGCAAGGCGATCAGCATGAATACCAATTCGCCTGCGTACATGTTGCCGAACAGTCGCATGCCCAGGGACACGGTCTTCGCGGCAAATTCAATGAGGTTCAATACAAAGTTGGGAATCCACAGCAGTGGGTTGGCACCGAAAGGCGCGCAGAACAATTCATGAACGAAACCACCCGCGCCCTTGATTTTGACTGAGTAGTACAGCATGAGTACCAACACACCCAGAGACATGCCCAAGGCACCATTCAGGTCGGCTGTAGCCACCACACGCATGTAGGGATCACCTGGGCTGGCTGCGAAGCCGAGTGCGTACAACAATTCACCCCAAGCCATGGGGATCAGATCAACTGGAACCAAGTCGAAAGCGTTCATAACCACGATCCAGAGAAACACGGTCAGTGCCAGGGGCGCGATAAAACTGCGGTCGCCATGAACGATGGCTTTGGACTGGTTCTCGACCATTTCCACCATCATTTCGACGAAACCCTGAAAACGACCGGGTACGCCAGAAGTGGCTTTGGAAGCTGCTTTGCGCAGCATGAGAACAACAATTAGACCAGACAGGATGGAGAAAAACATCGTGTCCAGGTTGATCACTGAGAAATCGACGATAAATTTTTGCTTATCGGTAGCGAAATGCTGCAAGTGATGGACGATGTACTCTGAGGGGGTTAGCCCATTCGGTGAAGATGCCATACTTATCTCAAGAAAAATGCCAAAAAATAGCTTTTGAGGGTGACGACCGCTGTGAGGATCAAGGACCACCAAACAATGTTCGGATCAACTTGACTCGCTACAAACATGATTGCGATTGTTGCGCCAACCTTCAGGAATTCTCCGGTCAAAAACACAAAAGTTCCGCCCATGGGCGTTTTGCTACCCAAGGCCAAACGCGCGGCGAACAACGTGCTCGGCAACGCAACGGCGACGAAACCCCAAGCGGCAGACTGCGCGTGAATTGGGGACACCAACAACATGAGGAGGCAAACTGCCACCCCGACGACCCATTGGAGTCCGACTATTTTCCACATATTTGCTGCGCTGCCACATTTAACCTTGATCGGATACGTGTTTTCCGCAGGGTTCACGTGTTTTTGACAAACCGCCAGATTATAGGGGTTTGTACGCCCCCTAGTCAAACGAAAACGGCTTATTTTTCACACCGATTTGGTGCAAAAGTTAAAGCTCTTCTTTGGGAAAGCCAATGCGCTCGAGCACGCCGTCCAGCTCATCCAAATTATTGAATTTAATAGTAACACTGCCCTTGCCATTTGCATTGGCTTTTAACTGAACGGCGCTGGCCAACCAGTCGGCCAAACCTTCTTCAAGCCGGCGTACGTCTGCGGTTTGTTTGGGTTTGGCCGCTTGGCGGTCGCCGTCGCTGGCCCAGTCATTGACCAGCTTTTCAGTTTCACGCACCGACAAACGCTTGTTGACTACTTCATTGGCACAGGCAATTTGCTCGGCTGCCGTCAAAGCAAGCAAGGCGCGAGCATGACCCATTTCAATGTCGCCAGCCAGCAACATGGTCTGAACAGGTTCAGCCAGGTTGAGCAGACGCAACATGTTGCTTGTTGCACTGCGGGATCGACCGATGGCACGGGCAGCATCTTCATGGGTCAAATTGAATTCGCGAATGAGGCGCTGAACGCCCAAGGCCTCTTCAAGCGGGTTCAGGTCTTCACGCTGAATGTTTTCAATCAACGCCATGGCCAAAGCGGATTCGTCGGGCACCGCACGCACCAACACCGGCACTTCTTCCAGGCCCGCCAGTTTCGACGCACGGAAACGACGCTCGCCTGCAATAATTTCGTATTTACCAGAACCGATCGGGCGAACCAGAATGGGTTGCATGATGCCCTGGCTTTTGATGGACTCAGCCAGCTCCATCAGGGATGACTCATCCATGCGGGAGCGCGGCTGGTACTTACCGGCCTGAAGCTTGCCCAAAGGCAGCGTCATCACCTGCTCACCCATGTCTTTATTGGCATCGTCGCCAGAAGGGCCTAATAGCGCTTCCAGGCCCCGGCCCAGACCTTTGGTGCGTTTGATTGCGTTCATGGCTTCTTGTTGGTTATTAAGTTATGCGGCGATGGGAAGACCCAGTCGGTCGACCATTTCGTTGGCGAAGTCCAAATAGGCCTTTGCACCCTTGCTGGTTTTATCGAACAACACACCGGGCACCCCGTAGCTTGGTGCTTCAGCCAAGCGCACATTGCGGGGAATAATGGTTTTAAATACTTTGTTGCCAAAATGCTTTTCCAGCTGAGCGGAAACCTGCTGAGCAAGCGTCATTCGCGGATCGTACATCACGCGCAGCAGACCGATAATGGTCAGGTTCGGGTTCAAGTTCTTGCACACTTGCTTGATGGTATTGACCAAATCACTTAAACCTTCCAGTGCGTAATACTCGCACTGCATGGGAATGACCACGCCATTGGCGCAACACAAGGCGTTCAGGGTGAGCAGAGACAGTGCAGGTGGGCAATCGATCAAAATGAAATCGTATTGGTCATCCACTTCAGAGATGGCTTCACGCAGCTTGATTTCACGGTCTTCAAACTCGACCATTTCAACTTCAGCGCCAGCAAGTTCGCGGTTGGCTGCCAAAACATCAAACTCGCCTTCTGCGCGAACGGTCGCCTCGGCCACGCCCACCATGCCCACCAGCACCTGATAAACCGTGTGTTTTACGCTGCGTTTGTCGATGCCACAGCCCATGGTGGCGTTGCCTTGGGGGTCAAGATCAACCAGTAGCACGCGCTGTTTTGCCATGGCCAAACCGGCAGCCAGATTCACTGCTGTGGTGGTTTTTCCCACGCCACCTTTCTGGTTGGCTATGCAGAAAACTTTCGCCATCTTCTTGTCCTGTGAATGAATGATTTGATTTTAGCGTTTAATCATGAACAAGTGCCTTGCCTCGTCCAAGAATGGCACATCAATTGGATGAAGCGCATTAATTTGCCAACCAGCAGGAACTTCGCTGTCCACCTCAACCCTCCCTTTCAGGGCGGCAAACTGGCCATGCTCAGCCAACACATGCTGACTAAGTGCAATGAAATTACCAATACTGGAAAAAGCGCGGGAACAAATCAGATCAAACGGGGCGTCGACCTGGAATTCCTCCACCCGCCCGTGCACAGCCTGCGCATTCTTCAAACCCAGGCTGGCAATGGCCTGCTGCATGAAAGCGACTTTTTTTTGAACCGTGTCAATCAGTGTGATTTGCCAGCTGGGCTGCGCAATCGCCAACACCAAACCGGGCAGGCCCGCGCCTGCACCCACATCCAGAATTCTTGGATTGGTCGTAGCCTGCAAAGCAAATGAGATTTCAGGCAACACAGCCAAGGAGTCCAGCAAATGGTGTGTGATCAACTCCCGATTGTTACGAATGGCAGTGAGGTTATAAACCCGGTTCCACTTCTGAATCAGTTGGCCATACTTGAAAAGCTGCGCATGCTGGTCTGAATTCAACCCCAAACGTAAAGTGGCGACCCCCTCTTCCAACAGTGCATGGTCTGAAATCCCCAGGATTTCAGACTTTGGTTTTCGGTGCAGTGAATTCAAGCCACTTGCTCCGTGGTTCCATCGGAAGATTTGCCGGGATTGGCACTTCGATTCAACAAATCACGTTTCTTTAGATGAACAAGCAACAAGGAAATAGCTGCGGGTGTAATACCTTGAATACGACCAGCCTGACCAATGGTTTCAGGCTTGTGGGTATTCAGCTTTTGCTGCACCTCTTTGCTCAAACCGTTTACGCCCGAATAATCAAAGTCCGCTGGGAGTCGGATTGATTCATTGCCCGCACCACGCTCTACTTCAGCCTGTTGGCGCAGCACATAACCGGCATACTTCACCTCGATTTCCAACTGAGAAACCAAATCACTTTGTTGCAAAGGATTGCTTAACGCCATTTCGCCATTCTCTTTACTCAGCGTGCTGAGATCTTGATAACTGACATCCGGGCGTTTAAGCAAGTCGTACAAGTTGTACTCGCGATCAATTCCTTTGTGCAGCACTCGCTCTGCTTCGGCCTGGGCCACAATTTTTGGATTGATCCACGTGGAACGTAAACGCTGCTTTTCCTGCTCCACTGATTCCCGCTTTTCCGAAAAAGCCTTCCAGCGGATGTCATCGACCAAGCCCAACTTGCGGCCAATTGGCGTGAGACGCTGATCCGCATTGTCCTCCCGCAGGCTTAAACGATACTCTGCACGACTTGTGAACATGCGGTATGGCTCTGCCACACCCTTGCTGCTCAAATCGTCTACCAGCACGCCCAGATAGGCCTCATCACGGCGGGGAGTCCATTGCTCTCTGCCGTGCACCATCAGTGCCGCATTCACGCCCGCCAACAAACCTTGGGCGGCTGCCTCTTCGTAACCCGTGGTGCCATTGATTTGGCCTGCGAAGAACAAACCTTCGATGGCTTTGGTTTCAAGCGTGGTTTTCAACGCACGCGGGTCGAAATAATCGTATTCGATCGCATACCCTGGCCGCATGATGTACGCATTCTCCAAACCTTTGATGGAGTGAAGCAGTTTCAACTGAACATCGAATGGCAAAGACGTAGAAACACCATTCGGGTAATACTCATTGGTGCTCAAGCCCTCGGGTTCCAGGAAAATTTGGTGCGACTCCTTGTCCGCGAAACGATGGATTTTATCCTCGATCGATGGGCAGTAACGGGGCCCCACACCTTCGATCACACCGGTGTACATTGGGCTTCTGTCCAGTCCACCGCGAATAATGTCGTGGGTTTCCTGGTTGGTGTGCGTGATCCAGCACGGCAGCTGCTTCGGGTGCATGGCTGCGTTGCCCAGATAGGAAAACACGGGCACGGGATCGAGATCACCTGGCTGCTCCTGCATCACTGAGAAATCAATACTGCGACCATCAATGCGTGGCGGCGTACCGGTTTTCAGGCGACCTTGCGGCAACTTCATTTCTTGCAGACGCATGCCCAAACCAATCGAGGGAGGATCCCCTGCCCGACCAGCGGAGTAATTTTGCAAACCCACATGGATTTTGCCATTCAAAAAAGTACCCGCCGTCAGCACCACAGCTCTGGCCTTAAACTTCAAGCCGATCTGCGTAACCGCACCGCACACTCGATCACCTTCCAACAACAGATCTTCAACAGACTGCTGGAAAATACTCAAATTGGTTTGGTTCTCGAGACGCGTTCGAATGGCCTGGCGGTACAGAACACGGTCTGCTTGCGCACGGGTAGCCCGCACAGCCGGGCCTTTGGAACTGTTCAGAATACGGAACTGAATCCCAGCTTCGTCGGTAGCGATGGCCATCGCACCGCCCAAGGCGTCCACCTCTTTGACCAAATGGCCCTTACCAATACCACCAATCGACGGGTTACACGACATTTGCCCAAGTGTTTCGATGTTGTGGGTCAGCAGCAGGGTTTTGCTTCCAGCGCGCGCGGCTGCAAGTGCAGCCTCGGTACCTGCATGACCACCGCCCACAACAATGACATCAAACTCTTCGGGATAAAACATGATTCACTCCTGGCACTGGGTGCCGGAATCCGACATGGGATTCAACATTCAAATGCCGAAATCAAACACACTTGATTCGGCGACAATGGCGCAATTATATGCTTCGGCATGATTTTGCCCAAGTGAACATGTTTCACGTGGAACAGAAAACAGACAAGGTTGCTCAATCGCATACTTTCCTGATTGATCGGCTGCTTTGGTACACACCTGCTCGCGCGCCCATTTGTCTCACTCGACTCCTTACCTCGCACCTCGCTTACGTCGCTTGCTCAGGCGCATACCCTCTTTCGCCAGAAAACCTGATAACCCCTTGTTGTTGATTAACCGCCCTAAGCGCACCCGCTAAACAGCGGGCGGGCTGCGCTTTCGGCCTTGCCGAACGGACGGTGAATTCAACACCAAGGGCAGGTTTTCTTGATCGGCGCTGCGAGGGCATTGCAGCCTGAGTGCGCTGGCGACGGTGCATGCGACAGCGACGGAAACTGCGTTCGTTAGCTAGGGCAAGGCTTGGGTGCTGTGTCGCCTTGCCGGTTTTGCGAGGCTTCCCGGCGGATTCGCAGCGCGGGGCGACCTGAAAGGTCGATGCGAAGACGCGTTCGCGTTTCGCATGCCCCAAGCCAGAGGCATCAAGCCGGAATCAGAAGACTTGCTTAGGCCAGCTGGTGCAGCACACAAGCCTCAGATCATCCATATAGCATCACGTATATTGCGCCAAACCCGACTTCCCCACATGTTCCACGTGGAACAATCACGCAAACCACGCTTTCAAGTATGGCCAATAACTGTCGTAACTGGTGCGCAGTATCAATAAAAACACAACCGCCAACAGCGCTTTACGCACAAACCCGGCGCCCTTGCGAATGGCCAAACTGGCACCCACCCTTGCACCGGCCAGGTTGAACACAGCCATCAACAAACCCAAAGCAACAATCACATGCCCTGCGGGCGCAAACCAGGCAAGCGAAGCCAGGTTGCAGGCAATGTTCACCATTTTTGCGCCTGCGGTGGCGGCTAAAAAATCAAAGCCGAAGAACACAACAAAAGCCACCATCAAAAACGAACCGGTGCCCGGGCCGAAAAACCCGTCATAAAAACCAATTGCCAACCCCACGCAAGCACCGAAGAATCGTTCACGATTCTTGTCTAACTTGGGTGCATGTACACTGCCCAGGTCCTTGCGCAAAAAGGTGTAAATGGCCACAGCGATCAACAGCAAGGGCAACATCAAACGCAGCACCTCGGTCGAAATTTGCGTCACGATGTATGCGCCGCAGTAGGCGCCTATCAGCGCCATCGCCGTGGCTGGCACAACTGCATTCCATGGAACCTGAATGGCCTTGGCGTATTTGTAAGCCGCGAATGTGGTACCCACCACGCTGGATATTTTGTTGGTGCCCAGCAAGGTGGCATGACCCTGGGAAGGCATTAACCCGAACAGGGCCGGAATCTGGATCAACCCCCCACCACCTACCATGGCATCGATCAGCCCCGCACCAAATGCAGCGACGCACAAGGCGAGCAACACCCACAACTCAATGTTTTCAAACATGAAGAAATTCCGCAGAAAAGAAAACGGGCGCCTTGTGGGCGCCCGCCATAGGACTAATTCCGGAGTATCAGAAAAAAGTCAAAACGTTCAAGCCAAATCAGGCCGCCAAGCGGCTTGCGATTTGTGCTTTGGTTTCTTCCAGTTGAGCTGGCAGGTTGTACTTCAGTTTCTCGAACAATTCAGCATGCAGATTCAACTCTTCAAGCCAAGCCGCTTTATCAATCGCGGTGATAGAGTCGAACTGCTCTTTACTGAACTCCAGACCATCCCAAGAAATGTCGTCGTAGCTCGGTGAGGTGCCAAATACATGGTCAACGCCCTTGCCTTTGCCCTCAACTCGCTCCAAGGCCCATGCCAGTACTCGCATGTTCTCGCCAAAACCAGGCCAAATGAATTTGCCATCTGCATCGGTACGGAACCAGTTTACGCAGAAAATGCTGGGCAACTTGGCACCAGACGACTCCAGCTTCTTGCCCAAATCGAGCCAGTGCTGGAAGTAGTCAGACATGTTGTAACCACAGAATGGCAGCATGGCGAACGGATCGCGGCGAACCACACCTTGCTGACCGAAAGCCGCCGCTGTGGTTTCTGAACCCATGGTGGCTGCCATGTAAACACCTTCAACCCAATTGCGGGCTTCGGTAACCAGCGGAACGGTGGTTGAACGACGACCACCAAAAATGAAAGCGTCGATTTCAACACCTGCTGGGTTGTCCCAGTTGTTGTCGATCACAGGGTTTTGTTCTGCGGCCACGGTAAAGCGGGCGTTGGGGTGAGAGGCCTTGCGACCACAATCCGGGGTCCAGTCCTGACCAGTCCAGTCGACCAAGTGCGCGGGTGCTTCTTTGGACAATCCTTCCCACCACACATCGCCATCATCTGTCAGAGCGACGTTGGTGAAAATCACATTGGCGTTCAGTGAAGCCATGCAGTTGGAGTTGGTTTTGGTGTTGGTGCCGGGGGCCACGCCAAAATAACCCGCTTCCGGGTTAATGGCGCGAAGCTTACCGTTTGCATCGGGCTTGATCCAGGCAATGTCGTCACCAATGGTGGTAACAGTCCAGCCCTTCATGGATGCGGGTGGAATTAACATGGCGAAGTTGGTTTTGCCGCAAGCCGAGGGAAAGGCTGCAGCCACATGGTACTTCTTGCCCTCTGGGTTGGTAACACCCAGAATCAGCATGTGCTCGGCCAACCAGCCTTGATCGCGACCCATGGTAGAGGCAATACGCAAAGCCAGGCATTTCTTGCCCAGCAAGGCGTTACCGCCGTAACCGGAACCATAAGACCAGATTTCACGAGTTTCAGGGTAGTGAACAATGTACTTGGTAGTTGGGTTGCAAGGCCAGGCAACGTCTTTCTGGCCAGCTTCCAAAGGCGCGCCCACTGTGTGTACGCAAGGCACAAATTCGCCGTTTTCGCCCAGCACGTCATACACAGCTTTGCCCATGCGCGTCATCATGCGCATGTTCACAACCACGTAGGCGGAATCAGACAATTCAACACCAATGTGCGCGATTGGACTGCCCAATGGGCCCATGGAGAATGGAACCACATACAAAGTGCGACCACGCATGGAGCCCTTGAACAAACCGTTCAAGGTAGCTCGCATTTTTGCGGGATCTTCCCAGTTGTTGGTGGGGCCTGCATCTTCTTTCTTTTCAGAGCAGATGTAGGTACGGTCTTCCACGCGGGCCACGTCTGAAGGATCAGACCAGGCCAGGTAAGAGTTGGGGCGCTTTTCAGGGTTGAGTTTGCGCAGTGTTCCTGCTTCAACCATTTCTGCGCAAAGGCGATCGTACTCTTCTTGTGAACCATCGCACCACACAATATTCTTGGGCTCGGTAAGGGCAGCAATTTCTTGCACCCAGGCCACAAGTTTCTTGTGCTTGACATACGATGGCACGGTCTGGCTGACCATAGACAGCACTGCACTCATGCTAAAACCTCCAGATAGACAAATGTAATTCTTTTGTGCGGGGGCTTTGGCGTTGCTCTACAGTGTGACCGGAACACGACACCAAGCACACGGGCGATCGATTTGTCGCTTATCCGCAAACTTAGCCCTCGAGTTTAACATGTTGTAAGCAAACGGAAATAAGTTTTTCCTATAGGCATTATCGCCTAATCGCATATGGTGTTTGCTTTCCGACACAGGCCATGTAAAGTGGCGAAACTGCACGACTACGGAAACCTCATGAAGCTGATTGCAATTTGCACGGGCCTGGTTGCCCCACTGGTCTATCGAACGGCATCGGGTGACATCAAAACCGAGGCAAGCGGGATCAAAAAACAGGCTGTAAGCACTGAACAAAACCCGATCCCCATCGAACTGAAAAAGCTGGGTCTGGAAGGCGATGAGCAATGCAATTTGTCGGTGCACGGTGGATTAGACAAGGCCGTGTACATGATGCCCGCTGAGCACTATGAGTTTTGGAAAGCGCGCCGCCAGGAGAAAAACCTGGACACCGATTTGCCCTGGGGATTTTTGGGCGAAAACCTGGTGGTGGAGGGTCTGGATGAAACCCAGGTGAGAATTGGAGATGAGTTTGAATTGGGAGAGGTTCGGCTGCGGGTCACCGACCCACGCGAGCCATGTCACAAGTTTGCCATTCGCATGGGTTTTGGCGCAGCCCCAAAACAAATGATTCAGCAGGGCAATTGCGGCTGGTATTTGCGCGTGGTGCAGGCAGGGCAGTTGCATGCGGGCATCGGATTAAAACACTTTGTCAACCCGCAGGGCAAGACTGTGCTTGAATCGTTCCGCTATAAAACCCGCAAGGGTCAAATGGATTTGTTGTAACACCGCCTAGGCAGCCAGCTGTTTTTTCCAAACTTTGGCTTGCGCTTTGGCTGCGGGCAACACCAGTCGCCCCAAACGCTCAATCCACACGGGGTTGGGGTCGTAACCGTGGTGGGTCACAGCCAATGCCAACGCCTCTTCATCCCAGCCGTCCTCGCAATACAAATCGAACAGCGCTTCAGCCAACACCGGGCTTCTGGGCAAAGCACGCAGCCACTGCTCGGCCTGCACAATCGCATCTCGCGAGCGACCGGCATCGCGCAACATGCGAACTGCCACCACGGCTTCAAAATCATCAACGGCCGACTTCCTGAGCAACTCGGCCAACAGGCGCTTTTCACCAAGATACTCAAGAAGTGCGCGAACGCGCAGCCTTCTCCACCGCTTGTCGAAAGAACGCCAACTTACATTGCTGGTGGGCTGCATTTCATTCATTTCATTGATTTCAAGTTCCAGCAAACCCAGCACGGTGTGGCGATCACACAAAGCGATTTGTTTCCACCACCAGGAGGGGTCTACCAAACCGGCCTGATCCAACATGGCCACCGGATACACCAGGTGCGCACGCTCAATGGGGTTTTCAATTCGCGCTGAGACAATGCTCAACCAGTCGCGCGTGAATTCGCGCACTGCCTTGAGCAACAAGCCATGCTTGTCATCGGCACCCTCGCAAATGGCCAGCAACTTTTGCAGCCCATGCGCGCCCAGTTCAACCAACAAATTGGGGTCGTGTTGGCGCTGCAATTCCGATTGCAGCCAGCCATCAAGAACCTGGGTGCGAATTGCTATTCGCTCGCAGGATTGCGCAGAGGGGCAACGCGCCTGACCAACAAAACGGTTAATCAGTTGTTTCAGCTTTCGTGGCCTGGACTTCAAGTCGGCTTCATCATTTGAGTCGAGAAGCTCACAACTGCTCTCCAAAAACTGGAATGCGCGGTGAAGATCGGGCAGATGCTGCGAAGCCCGCCCGAACCAGAGCATCCATTCCTGCCCACTGCGCGCTGCCAATGGGGAGTTGTGCTGTTCTTTTAGCAATTAAAACCTCCCTGTTCAAGCAGGTGCCTGGTTACTCAGTGAACGAACTCCATCAGCGAATTTTGTAATGCCCCGGCGCATAGGCTTTGGTGCGAACAAAGCCACGCAACTTCAGGTGCTTGGTTTTGCGACCAGTGACACGCTCGCGCCACATTTTGAAGCTGCTGGCTTTCATGCTTGCGCGCATGAGTTCAATGGTTTGAGATTCATTCAAACCAAATTGAAGTTCTATCGCTTCAAATGGTGTTCGATCTTCCCAGGCCATTTCTACAATGCGGGAAACATCTTCCTCGGACAACTTAAACTGCAAAGGCTTGGACATCTGATCTCACTGACCGCTAAACTGGAGAAAATTCAACAATCAGTATATGACAGAAGGGGCTTTTACGTGAAAAGAGCATTGCTCAGCTTGATCGTGTTGATCACATTGGTAATCATCGTTTTCTTTGGCCTTGGCCTGTACTCAGAAACCGGTGCGCCCCCCGGACTGGCCAATGGGCAGTTGGCACCCTGCCCAAACAAACCCAACTGTGTAAGCAGCGAGAGTTCTCCGTCGGATGATCACTCCATCGCCGCCTTGCCGATCACGCCAGGCATGGGAGAAGAACCTTTGCTGAAGGT
>Ga0208764_10000909_pt1 | contig 19169 bp, 20 predicted proteins | sample ETNtaG_18_FD_185762 | JGI IMG/M metagenome (GOLD analysis project Ga0208764, IMG submission 185762) | Marine microbial and viral communities from oxygen minimum zone, Eastern Pacific Ocean - ETNP201302SV91 (SPAdes) (version 2) | ecosystem: Environmental > Aquatic > Marine > Oceanic ... | reverse complement strand
GGATCATAATATGACAGCTTATAATTTGAATTCTTAATAGGTGACGAAGAGGAGTTGTTAAGAAAATCATTTCTCTCTTCTCTATACTCATTTAATTTAATAGTATAAGTCTCATATTCTTCACTTGAGTTATAAAGATAATATGCGATTGATAAAAAGATTGATATTATTATAAGTGGAAGCGCTCCCCTCATAAATCAAGATCTTTATTTAAGAGAATTAACTCTCTTTGAAAGTTTGGACTTTAAATGAGCAGCTTTTTTCTTATGAATGATATTGTTTTTAGATAGTTTATCAATCATTGAAACTGCCTCAGGTAGCTTTTTTGAAGCTGCAGCTTTTTTTGTTTCTTGCTCAAGTTTCTTTATAACAGTCCTGGTAGACTTGTGTTGGTACTTATTTCTAAGTTTCTTTGTCTCACTTGACCTAATTCTCTTAATTGCAGATTTGTGATTTGCCATAATTATAATTTCGTTTGCAAATCTATATTTTTATTTAACATACTCAAATAATCTTACGCAAATTTATTCTTATAAAAATTTCATTTATATGATATATGTCCTTCGTTGTCAATTAATAATTTAGACTCCGGAAAGTCTAATTTTGTTAATTTGTATATTTCATTTACTGCTTTGTTTTCAATATCCAAAACAGGAGTTCCTAATCCGATTTGTTTTGTAGAAATAATTTTACCATCAATAAATTTTCCATTATTGTCAACATTTACTTGAATTATTGGAGCAATCCCTCTTATACCTCTTAAATTAAAACGTGCGTATGTTGCGAAATTACCAAGACTAAAAGCTATGAACCTATCTTTATATATATCAACAGATCTTACCACATGTGGTCCGTGACCAAAAACTATGTCAGCCCCATTATCTATTACCAATCTTGAAAATTCATATGGATTACCTCTGTCTTCTCCAAGAAAGTATTCTCTTGTTCTAGTAACCCTATTGTAATCTGTGCCTTCTGCTCCCCCATGAAATGATACTATTACTATGTCACAAATAGAGTCTAAATAGCTGATGATTTCTTTTGCTTGTTTGTAATTATTTATTTGAATAGTTCCTTTATTGGGAGAAAATGATGCAAAACCATATTTGATACTATCTTTTGTGAAAATAGTGTAAGGCTTTTCTATAGTCCCTGAAAAATAGATTCCATTTTCTTTTAGAACTCTCTGAGTATTCTTTCTCCCAATTTCTCCAAAGTCATTAATGTGATTATTTGCAATGCTAACTATGTCAAATCCTGCATTTTTATAATTTTCTACATAATTGTCTGGACTTTTAAAAGCATAGCATTTTTTTGGATCACTACACTTTTTAATTTCTCCTTTTCCTGTCAATAGAGTGCCCTCTAAATTACCAAAAGCTATATCTGCTTTACTTATTATTTTTGAGACACCTTTAAATATATCTCTTCCATTATTTTTTGGCAGATACCTATCAGATGGATAATTTGTTCCTATCATCATATCCCCAACACCTAAAACCATTATTTTCTTTTCATATGAAGTTTCTTTGATAGATATATCAATTAATGTCGTTATAAGAAGAAAGAAAACTATTTGCATAATTATTTAGAAGATATGGCAATATAAATATCAATTATTATTAATTTCTTCACGATAATAAAAAAAAATCCAATTTTATTTGATTTTTTAAATATAAAATTATTCTTTTTGCGGATAACAAAAAACTATAAAGATGTATTGGACTCTAGAACTTGTTAATCATTTAGAAGATGCGCCATGGCCTGCAACAAAGGATGAGTTAATTGAATTTTCTATTAGAACTGGCGCTCCAGCTGAAGTTACTGAAAATTTACAAGAACTTGAAGATGACGGTGCTCCGTATGAAAGTATTGAAGAAATTTGGCCCGATTACCCCACAAAAGATGATTTCTTTTTTAATGAAGATGAATACTAATTTTTTAAAAAGAAGCTTAAATCTCTCTTGGTTGTTATTTTGATATTTTGTTCCTCTCCTAAGACTAAATTAATTTTTATTCCTTCTGTTTCTATCAAACTTGATTCGTCAGAGTAATTAATACCATCAACCTTGTTAAATATTTTTACAAGTTTATTTATTTGAAATACTTGAGGTGTTTGAATTTGAACATAATTTGATCTGTCAACGGAGGTTGATAGATTTGTTTTTTTATCAACTTTTCTCAAAGAATTTATTGAGTTTGTATAAGGAATTGCATTACCCCGTTTTTCTGCTTCATTAAATAATTTTTCAATTAGTGCTTTACTGAAAAAAGGTCTTACCCCGTCGTGTATTCCAACATATCCATCATCATTATTATTATTTATGGATTTAATTCCGTTTCTCACAGAAATATTTCTTGTTTTACCTCCTCTAACTAATATAGTTTCTTCTTCAATAAAATTTGAGATGTACTTTTTCCATTTAGAATAATTTTTTTCAGGAAGCACAATAAGAATTTTTAGGTTTTGAATATTCTTTAGTCTATTGTAAGTGTGAGCAATTATTGGAATACCATTTATTTCAATAAACTGTTTTGGAATATCAGAATCCATTCTCTCTCCGGTTCCAGCACCCATCAAGATTATAGTTCTTGTCATGATTTAAATTATAAGTAGAGCATCACCATACGTGTGAAACATGTATTTTTCTTTAATAGCTAGTTTATATGCTTTCATAATAGTATCAAAGCCACCAAATGCAGTAGCCATCATAAGTAATGTTGATTTTGGTGAGTGGAAATTTGTTATCATTCCACTACATATTTTGAATTCGTAAGGTGGAAAAATAAATTTATCGGTCCATCCTGATTTTGCTTTTAATGTATCATTAGCATTAACAGCAGTTTCTAATGTTTTCATACTCGATGTTCCCACGGCAAAGATTCTGTTATTATTTTTAAGTGCATTATTTACTGCTATTTCAGTCTCTATTGGAATAGAAAAATTTTCTGAATCCATTTTATGTTTAGTTAGATCCTCAACATCAATATCTTTAAATGTTCCAAGGCCAGTGTGTGATGTGATATTAACAATTTTGACACCTTTTAATTCAAGCTTTTTAAGTAAGATTTCAGTAAAATGAAGTCCTGCTGCTGGTGCTGCCACGGCACCTAAATTTTTTGCGTATACAGTTTGAAATCTCTTCTCATCTTTTTTATCTACTTTTCTCTTTATTTCTTTAGGTAATGGTGTTTCACCATATTCATGAATTATATCATAGAAATTTCTTTCACTATCTTCTGGTATAAACCTAATAGTTCTTCCACGGGAGGTTGTGTTATCAATTACTTCTGCTACTAACTCTCCTTCACCAAAGTAAAGTTTATTTCCAACTCTTATTTTTCTAGCAGGATCAACTAGTACATCCCATAAGTTTAATTCTGGGTTTAGTTCTCTTAGCAAAAAGACTTCAATTTTTGCTCCTGTTTTTTCTTTTTGACCATATAACCTTGCAGGAAAGACTCTAGTATCGTTTAGAACTAATACATCATCTTCCTTGAAATATTTTATTATATCTTTAAATTGTTTGTGTTCAATTTTTCCAGTCTTTTTGTGGAGTACCATTAACCTTGACTCATCTCTATTTTCTGAAGGGTGGATCGCAGTTCTAGTTGAAGCTAACTTAAAATCAAATTGAGAAAGTTTCATATTATTTGTTTAATAAAATTACCTTAGTTTTGAGGTTTGCAAAACTAATTAATTAGTTTAACATACGTTTAATATATGAAATTATTTTTAAGGCTTTTAAAAGAAAGCTTAATTTTCTCCTTCAATTCATTAATAGCGAATCCAGTAAGAACTTTACTTTCCCTTTTGGGTGTTACTATAGGAATTTTCACAATAATTGCTGTGCTATCTACTGTTGATTCCCTTGAGAGAAGTATTAAGGATAATTTGAGCTTTTTAGGGACAGATAATTTAAGAGTAGAGAAGTGGCCATGGGATTTCACTAATCCAGGGTATGAGTGGTGGAAATTCTGGAAAAGACCAGAACCTATATATAAAGAGTATGAGTTTCTTAGAGACAATCTGAGTAGCGCAGAATCAGTTGAAATTATAAGTAGTAGAGGAGGCATAAATGTTAAGTATTTAAATAATAGTTCTGTCATTGAAAACTTAAATGGTGTAGTCTTTGAAAATAAATTTTTCTTTGATTGGGAATTTGTCTCAGGAAGATTTTTTACTGAAAATGAGACACTTACTGGAGCTAATGCTGCTATAATAGGGCATAAAATAATGAAGGATTTATTTAAGACACCAGAAAATGCAATTGGAAAGCAATTGAAGATTAAAGGAAGATCTTATACAATTATTGGAGTCCAAAAAGAGCAGGGTGAAGCTTTTGGAGGTGGAGATTCTTTTGATAGACAGATGTCAATTCCTTTTAATAGTTTTAAAAAAATATACAAGGTAGGAAAAAAAGGGTCTAATGCAGTTATAAGGATTAAAGGCATTTCAGATAATGATCCTGGGCTAGTGAATCTAGAGTATGAGTTGAAAGGTCTTTTGAGAGCTAAAAGAGGTTTAAAGCCTATTGAAGAAGATAATTTTGCAATTAATAGACCAGAGTACTTAGCATCTTTCGTTTCTACAATTTTCTCAACAATTAGTATTGCTGGGTGGGTTATAGGAAGCTTTTCTATTCTTGTAGGAGGTTTTGGTATTGCTAATATCATGTTTGTTTCAGTTAAGGAAAGAGTTCCTATTATAGGACTTCAGAAATCTCTAGGAGCAAAAAAATACTTTATATTGATGCAGTTTCTATTTGAGTCATCTTTCTTGAGTATTTTCGGCGGTCTATGTGGCATTTTCTTTGTTTTCCTGTTGACGCTACCAGACCTTGGATCTTTTGATCTGGTAATCTCATTAAAAAATATCATAATTGGAGTTACTATTTCCTCTCTTATAGGAATATTAGCAGGGTTCTTCCCAGCTTTATTTGCTTCTAATCTTGATCCGGTTGAAGCTATACGTTCTAATTAGCTAATTTTTCTTTAATTAACTCTTCAAGTTCAGAAGTTAGTTCTGGGTTATCTTCTATTATTGTCTTAACGGAATCTCTTCCTTGTCCTAGTTTTTCACCTTTGTACGAGAACCATGAACCTGATTTTTGTATGAGCTCAAGTTCAACCCCGAGATCTAATATTTCGCCTGATTTTGATATTCCTTTTCCGTACATAATATCGAACTCTACTACCTTAAATGGTGGGGCAACTTTATTTTTTACTACTTTAACTTTTGTTCTGTTACCCATTATGCTATCTGGGCTATCTTTAATTTGTCCTATTCTTCTTATGTCTAACCTAACTGATGAGTAGAACTTTAATGCATTACCTCCAGTTGTAGTTTCTGGGTTACCAAACATTACACCTATTTTTTGACGTAATTGATTAATGAATACACATACGCATCCTGATTTATGTATTGCTCCGGTTAGTTTTCTCAAGGCTTGAGACATTAGTCTTGCCTGGAGTCCCATCATACTATCACCCATTTCACCTTCTATTTCACCTTTTGGAACTAAGGCAGCAACTGAATCAATAACTATGATATCAATTGCGTTAGATCTAATTAACTGCTCTGTTATCTCAAGTGCTTGCTCTCCGTTGTCTGGCTGGGAAATTAACAAATTCTCAGTGTCTATTCCTAAGTTTTCAGCATATGTCTTGTCAAATGCGTGCTCTGCATCTATGAATGCTGCTATTCCTCCTTTTTTTTGTGCCTCAGCTATACAGTGCATTGATAAAGTTGTTTTGCCTGATGATTCTGGCCCGTATATTTCAACTACTCTTCCTTTTGGAAGTCCTCCAATTCCTAATGCTATATCTAGACTTAATGATCCTGTAGGAATACTTGGAATTTTAACTATATTTTCATCACTAAGTTTCATTATGGTACCTTGACCGTAAGTCTTCTCAAGTTTTTCGATTGCTAAACCGAGAGCTTTTGATTTTTCTTTTATTTCTTTCATTGTATCTATTTTTTGCTAAAATAAATAGTAAATTTTTTAAATGCTAATATTTTTAGTAAAAATTAATAAAAATTAACTTAAAGATCTTCAAATATACGTACTTAGATTATCTTATTTTAATATTTTTGCGAGTATAAGCATCTTTTTCAATTGAAACATATAATACTATTATTCTTACTGTTTTTTTCTCATCTCCATTCAAGTGGTCAAGAGTTCAAACCTGTTCCAGGAGAAAAAATTAATTTCCTAGTCTCATTTGGAATATTTAATGCTGGAGAAGCTTCGATGGTAACTGATAGCTCTACTTATATACTATCTGATAGGACATCATATAAGATTGATGTGTTTGGTAAGACTGTAGGAATATTTGATTTCTTCACAAAGGTAAGAGATAATTGGGGTGTTTATATTTCGTCGCCTGACCTCCAACCAAAAAAGTTTTATAAATATTTAGCAGAAGGAAAATACAGAAAAAATGAAATATTAAATTTTATAGATGATTCAGATAGTGTGCAAATTGAAGTCTTGGATAAAGAATCTAAGAAATTTATTGAAAATAGATATTTGCATTTTGAAAATGATATAAAAAAAATAATTAGATCTTATTTCATGAATTACTGGATCGCAAGTTTAGCTTACTTAAGATCTCAAGATTATACTAATTTTCACTCATCTGAGCTTGTAGAAATTCCATATTTTGAGGAAAATGAAAAGTTTAGTTATCAGATGAAGTTTTTAAGGAGAGATACAATAGATACAAAAATAGGTAACTATAATTCTTTAGTTTTTGCTCCAATAATTCCAAAAAACAAATTGTTTGAAGACGAAGATGCTGTTAAGTTTTGGTTGACTGATGATAATTTGAAAATACCTTTAAAGCTTGAAGCCAAAATGAATTTCGGTAGTTTTCTTATTGAGATTTCTGATTACTCTAATGTGAAATAAAAATTAATGGCATTTATTTTATAATTAATTATATAAAATATGGAGTGATAATTTTAATAAATATTTAATTTAAATCTAAATTACAGTATGTCTAAGTCTGATTTTAAGATTCTTACAATTGATGATGAGAAGGATATTTTACTTCTACTGAAATTTAATTTAGAATCAGAAGGTTATTATGTAGAAACAGCTAAATCCGGAAAAGAAGGTATAGCGGTTGCGGAAAAAATTAATCCTGACCTTATTCTTATCGATATAATGATGCCAGATATGGATGGTATAGAGACCTGCAGAAGATTAAGGAAAATAGAAAAATTACAATCAACATATATTGTTTTTCTTACAGCTAGGGTAGAAGAGTATTCAGAAGTTGCGGCATTTGACGCAGGAGGTGATGATTACATTATAAAACCAATAAAACCAAGAGCATTAATAAGTAGAATAAATTCTTTTTATAAAAGAAATTCTTCTAATGAGACCTCAAAGAATCTTATCACTATAGGAAATTTGACAATAGATAGAGACAGTTATGTTGTTAAAATAGATGATGAAGAGATCTTTTTTCCAAAAAAAGAGTTTGAATTATTATATTTTCTTGCTACAAATCCAAAAAAAGTTTATAGTAGAAACTCATTATTGAGAAATATTTGGGGCTCTGATGTACATGTTGTTCCAAGGACAGTAGATGTACATATAAGAAAAATAAGAGAGAAGCTCGGTCAAGATTATATTACTACGATCAAAGGGGTTGGCTACAAGTTTAAAAATTAAATCTTAAGTCTATCTTGACTTATCTGTTTGGTGAGATGCTTAAAAATATTAATTAAATTTATTTAATGAATAATTCTAAATCTATATCTGTATTATTTGGTTTAATTGTTGGAATAATCTCACTTTTAACAGCAATCTTATTGGGAGTAGTTGATTCTGTTAAGCTTCTTTCAGCAGGAATTATATCAACATTTTCTTCAACATTATTATTTGCAATAATTACTGAAAATCTATTTGATAAAAAAATAAATCAGATCTATAAATCTTTTGATAAAATCAGAAATAAAGAATTTGAAAGAGTAGAAGGAGACAATACACTTCTTAGGAGTATAAACCCTTTAAAAGGTATAAATGAAGAGATATATAGTTTTGCCAATTTAAAACAATTAGAGATAGATGAATTGAAAAGATTAGAAGCTTTTAGAAGAGATTTTCTACAGGATGTTTCTCATGAACTAAAGACTCCAATATTTGCTGCTCAAGGTTTTGTCCATACATTATTAGACAATATTGATGCAGATGAAGAAATTAGAAAAAAATTTTTAGGAAAAGCAGCTAAAAGTTTAGACTACCTTGATTTATTAGTAAAAGATTTATTGACAATTTCTCAAATGGAAAGTGGAGATATTAAAATGAAAATGGAGGCTTTTGATATTATTTCTTTAGTAAAAGAAACTGTAGATCAGCTTGATTCTATTTCCAATACTAAAAATATAAAATTAAAATTCGATCCACAGAAAAATAAGTCAGTAATTGTTATAGCAGACTATTACAGAGTTTTTCAAGTTCTAAAGAATTTAATAACAAATGCAATAAAATATTCTAATAATAATTCTACAATTACAATATCTTGTGAAAAAAGAAAAAAAGTTACTAATATCAAGGTAATAGACGAGGGTAAAGGAATTCCTAAAAACCATAGAAAAAGAATCTTTGAGAGGTTTTATAGAATTGATAAGAGTAGATCTAAGGAAAGGGGAGGTACAGGACTTGGTTTAGCAATTGTGAAGCATATCATAGAAGGCCATAAGACAAAAATTAAATTAAAATCTAAAATAAATAAAGGCTCTATATTTTCATTTAATTTAAAACTTGCTCCAAAAAGCATTAAGAAAAGAAAATCACTTAAAAAAGTTCTTAAAAAAATAAGGTAAAAATCATATAATATTTACCTGATATCTGTTGTTTTTATTTATTAATAAATCTATTTTTGCTCACTTTTTAGAAGCTAATGGATTCGAACAGTTATAAAACTAAGTATTTAAATAAAGAGTCAATTCAGAAGAATTGGTACGTTGTTGACGCTAATGGTAAGACTTTAGGTAGGTTTTCTTCTGAGGTAGCTAAAATACTAAGAGGGAAAAACAAAGCATCTTTCACACCTCATATGGATTGTGGTGATTACATAATTGTTATTAACTCAGATGGGATCAAATTGACCGGAAAGAAATGGAAGGAAAAGAAATACGTTTCTCATAGTGGATACCCTGGAGGTCAAAAAATCACTAATCCTTTAGAAATAAAAGAAAAAAAATCCTCAAAATTTATAATAGAGAAAGCTGTTAGAGGTATGTTACCAAAAAACAGATTAGGTAGAGAGTTATTCAGAAATTTATTTGTTTATGAAGATGGTAACCATCCACACGAGGGACAAAAGCCAAAAGAAATTAAGATATAATATGGATTATATAAGCACTGTAGGAAGAAGAAAGACATCTGTTGCTAGATTATACATGAAAACTGGAAAAGGTTCTTTTACTATAAACGGAAAAAATTTAGATAAATACTTTTCTTCAGAGCTTTTAACACTTATTGTTGAACAGCCTCTAAAACTTGTAGATGCACTAAAAAACTTTGACTTTAAAGTAAATGTTCATGGAGGTGGTCTTAAAGGTCAGGCTGAAGCGGTAAGGCTTGCTGTAGCAAGAGCTTTAGTCAAGAATGATGAAGAGATTAGAGGTGTTCTTAAGAAAGAAGGGTTCTTAACTAGAGATCCAAGGATGGTTGAAAGAAAGAAATATGGTAGAAGAAAAGCAAGGAGAGCATTCCAATGGGTTAAGAGATAATATATTATGATAAAAAAATTAGAACATAAGGATTTATTGAAAGCTGGTGTACATTTTGGTCATCTAACAAGGAAGTGGAATCCAAAAATGTCAGAATACATTTTTATGGAAAATAATGGTATTCATATAATTGATCTACATAAAACAATTGATTGTGCATACACCGCAGCAGCATCTCTTCAAAATATTGCTAAATCAGGAAGAAAAATCATGTTTGTAGCTACTAAGAAACAAGCCAAGACTTATGTCTCTGAGAAAGCAAAAGAATTAAATATGCCTTATGTCACAGAGAGATGGTTAGGTGGAATGTTAACTAATTTCTCAACTATAAGGAAATCTTTAAAAAAATTATCTTCTATAGATAATATGGAAAATCAAGATACTTATACTCAAGACTTTTCTAAAAAGGAAAGACTGATGATATCTAGAGATAAGGATAAATTAGAAAAAGCTCTTGGTGGAATTTCTACATTAAATAGAATTCCTGCTGCTTTATTCGTAGTTGATATCAAGCATGAAGAAATAGCAATTAAAGAAGCTAAAAAGTTGAATATTCCAATTTACGGTATGGTTGATACAAATTCAGATCCTAACCAGATAGATTTTGAAATTCCATCAAACGATGATTCATTTACTTCTGTTTCAATAATTATTGACTACATTTCGGAGTCTATTGCTGAAGGATTAAAAGAAAGAGAGAAAATAAAAGAAGAAATTAGAATTAAACAAGAAAAAGAAGCATCAGAGAGAGAAGCAAAAGAAAAAAAAGAGGCTGAAAAGAAAGCTAAAGATTCAAAAAAAGAGGTAACTAAATAAATTTTCTAATATTATGTCAGTAAATATTTCTGCTAAAGAAGTAAATGAACTTAGACAAAAGACAGGTTCAGGTATGATGGATTGCAAAAAAGCTTTAGTTGAAGCTGGAGGCGATTTTGATAAAGCTATAGATATTTTAAGAAAGAAAGGTCAGAAAGTATCAGCTGCAAGATCAAATAGAGAAACATCTGAAGGTGTAGTGATTTATAAGATTAGTCCAAATGAAGATAAAGCATCTATTCTTTCATTTACATGTGAGACTGATTTTGTTGCTAAAAATGAAGAATTTCAAGGGCTAGCTGAAAAAATATTAGATATAGCTTTTGAAAATAACTTGAATTCTATAGACGATATTTTAAAATCTGATCTGAATTCTAATTCAGTTGAGCAAAATATTGTTAATCTTATAGGAAAGATTGGAGAGAAGATAGAGATTAGAGACTATCAGACACTAAGTGGAGAGAAGATAGTTCCTTACATACACGCAGGAGATAAATTAGGTGTATTTGTTTCTTTAATAAATACATCTTCTGTAGATTATGTCTCTGCAGGAAAAGATGTGGCTATGCAAATAGCAGCAATGAATCCTATTGCATTAAACAAAGATGGTGTTGACCAATCTGTTATTGAAAAAGAAATAGAAATTGGAAAAGAACAAGCTCTAAAAGAAGGAAAGCCAGAAAATATTATTGAAAAGATTGCTCAAGGTAAGCTTCAGAAATTTTTTAAGGAAAATACTCTTTTAAGTCAACCTTTTGTAAAAGATAGCTCATTAACTGTTGAAAAATATTTGGGCTCATATTCATCAGATTTTACAGTTGATAAATTCATAAGAGTCTCAATAGGATAATTCTATTATCTATTCATAATATCTTCAATCTCATCAGGTAATATTGGAATTCCATTCATTAGATTAATATTTTCATTATCAGCTATAAGAATATTATCTTCTAGTCTTACCCCTATATTCTCTTCTCTGATATAAATACCTGGTTCCACAGTAAAAACATTGCCAGGTCTTAGGTCAATATAAAAGTTTCCTACATCGTGTACATCTAATCCTAAATGATGTGAAGTTCCGTGCATAAAATATTTCTTAAATAATGGGTTTTTTGGATCTTGATTTTTTACATCAACTTTATCTATTAGTTTAATATTAATTAATTCACTCTCCATTATTTTTCCTACTTCTTTATGATACTCATTAATTGATATACCTGGTCTTAAAATATTTGTAGCTTCATTTTTAACATTAAGTACAGCATTATATACTTGTAATTGTCTTTGAGTAAACTTTCCATTTACTGGTATGGTTCTTGTCATATCTGACTTATAGTTAGCATACTCAGCAGCAACGTCCATAAGGATTAGCTCTCCTGATTTACATTGTGTATTATTTTCATTGTAGTGTAGAGAGCATGCATTTATTCCAGTAGCAATTATTGGTTGATAAGCAAATCCTTTGGATCTATTTTTAATAAATTCATTAATCAGTTCAGCTTCTATCTCAAATTCCCAAATACCATGTTTTACATAATTTAAAATTCGTCTAAACCCTTTCTCTGTTATGTCACATGCCTTCTGAATTAGTTTAATTTCAGTCTTCTTTTTTATCATTCTAAGGTCACTGAGAATAGGATATGCTCTTTTAATTTTATAAGAGGAATATTTATCTTTTACTTCATTAATAAACCTATCCTGAGGAGTCTGAATACTAGTATTTGATCTTATGTGCTCATTCTTATCTAAATAAATTTCTTTAGTTTCAGCTAATATCAATTGTAGTATATTTTCAAAATTATTGTTCCACATTACTGTCTTTATACCTGAGATTTCTTGAGCTTCTTTTTTAGTCAATTTATTTCCTTCCCAAATAGATATTTCTTCACTTGTCTCCTTAATAAAAAGTATTTCCCTCATTTTTTTATCGGGAAAATTTGGTGCTAAAATCAAAAAAGTTTCTTCTTGATCAACCCCTGTAAGATAGAGTAGGTTTGTATTCTGAACAAAATGAAGAGTTTCATCTGCATTTGTAGGCATAAACTCATTAGAAACAAAAACTGATACTGAATCTTGATTTACTTTTTCTAAATAATTTTTCCTATTATTTATATAAAGATTATTGTCAATTATATTGTAACGCATATATTTATTTTTATTCTAAAGATACATTAATTGTTAATAAATTTTTAATTTGCCTTATATGGATTTAGTAGATAAGAACATTGAAAATTATGTAGAATCCTTATCAGACTCTGAGTCTCCTCTATTGAAGGAAATAAGTGGATATACTCATGAAAATGTTCATCAGCCAAGAATGTTATCAGGACATATTCAAGGAAGAATTTTAAGCTTTATATCAAAAATAATTTCACCAAAAAATATTCTAGAAATAGGAACCTATACTGGATATTCTGCACTATGTTTAGCTGAAGGACTAAAAGATGATGGACGCCTAATCACTATAGATAAAGATAAAAGTTTATATGAAACGGTTAATTTATTTTTTAAAAAGTCAAAGTTTGAAAAAAACATAAAACAGAAAGTGGGAATTGCATTAGAAATTATTCCAACACTTGATGTAAAATATGATCTTGTTTTTATAGATGCAGATAAGAAAAATTACAAAAATTATTTTGATATGGTAATACCTAAGCTAAATAAAGGAGGTGTTATAATCGTTGATAATGTTTTATGGAGTGGAAAAGTCACCCAACTTGACAAGTATCAAAATGATAAAATAGCTGTATATATGAATGAATTTAACAATTACATTAAAAATAAAAAAAATATATCTAAGCTTATATTACCAATTAGAGATGGGTTAACTCTAATAATAAAAAATGAGGACTAGAATAAATATATTGTTTCTTTTATTTTTTTTAATAGTTTCTAATACTATAGCACAACCTGTACCAAAAGTTCCAGAAAAAATTAGAATCGATAACATGGTTCTTAATATCTCAGATAATATTTCTACTACATTACAGAGTGAAGTAGACGCACTTCATCTTAATAAAAAATATTTTCAAATATTTATAGATAGGATTAATATCTATTTTCCCATAATTGAAAAGATTTTAGAGGAAGAAGAGATGCCAAATGATTTAAAATTTTTAGCTCTTCAAGAAAGTGCACTTATTTCAGAGGCAATATCTTCATCTAATGCCGTTGGTTTTTGGCAATTTAAGAAGGATACTGGAGAAGATTATGGACTTATAATTAATGATAAAATAGATGAAAGAAAAAATATTGTATCATCTACAAGAGCAGCCTCAAGGTATATCAAGAATAGCAACTTTTTATTTGAAAATTGGGTATTCTCTATCCTCTCTTACCTAGAAGGATTAAATGGTGCTAGGGCTATAGTCGACCCTAAGCTTTATGGGGCAAAGAGGATGAATATAGATGAGAATACACATTGGTATATCATAAAATTTTTAGCACATAAAATTGCTTTTGATGGATATATAAATTCTAATGAATACAATATGAATTATTCGGTGTTTGAAAACAATTCTTTTAAAAGTGTAAAAAAATTGTCCAATAACTTGTCAGTAAGTTCAGATGATATTTTTAAATTAAACACTTGGATTAAATCAGATAAAATTCCTACAGATAGAGTATATAGTTTTATAATACCTGAAAAAAAAGAAAATTTATTTACACGGGTTACCTCGGATATAGGAGATAAAATTAATTCATTTATTGAATCAAATTTAACTACACCTGTAGATGAAAAAGTTTTTAAAGTATTATCTCAAAAAATAATTTATCTTAATGGCCTACCAGCTCTTATAGCAGATTCAGTTGACAATATTGATAATGTAATTGGTCTCTATAAGATATCTAAGAAAAATTTTTTGAGCTATAATGATATTAAAAATGATCATCAGATGGTAAAAGGATTACCTTATTATCTTACGAAAAAAAGAAAAAGAGGAAGAGTTCAATTATACCTTAGAAGGGAAGATGAAAGTTTATGGGAGGTTTCTCAGTTATTCGGAGTACAATTAAATAGCATAAAAAAATTCAATAAAGAAAATAATACATCTAGAATTTTATTGAAAAAACGGTCTATTCTTTAATAATTTTCTCTATTATTTTTCCGTCCTTTTTATTTTTTAGAATTAATTTTTTATCCCCGTAGTGAGTAACTTCTTCTTTAACTAAATAATACTTCTCATCATATTCTTCTAAAGTATTGATTTTTTTAACACCTTCTCTTCCTCTCCAAATATCTAATTCTATTTTTTCCCACTTCTTACTTTTAATAGATTTGTATGATGCATCAATAATTGCGTTTACTATGTAACCATCGTAAAATGTTTCAGAAGGATTCTCTCCTTTTTCTAGAGCGTCAAACATATTAGCAAACATGTGATTATATCCAAGCTCATTTAATTCATCTCCAACTGGAAAAATCCAACCTGAGTCAGATTCTGCTTTTTCAGCAACGTAGTCACTTCCCTTGCCTGTAGTAAACATCTCAAATCCTGTTCTTAAAAAGGAATTCACCCAAATAGTCCCTTCAGTCCCCATAACTTCGTCTCGAAGGTCTAACCCCCCTCTAAATGTCCAGCTTACCTCAAATTGACCTATTGCACCATTCTCATATTTTACCAAACCTATAGCATGGTCTTCAGCTTCTATTGGTTTTACTTGTGTATCACCCCAACACATTACTTCAACTGGTTTAATATCTTTTCCAATATAGTTTCTGCTAATTTCAATACAATGACAACCTAAATCTAAAATACAACCTCCACCTGCTTGTTCTTTATCCCAAAACCATTCACTATGAGGACCAGGATGAGTCTCCCTTGATTTTGTCCAAATAATTTCACCAAGACTTCCTGTCTTTACACTATCTATAGCTTTGAGAAATTTAGGTGTATAACAAAGATCTTCTAAGTATCCAGCAAAAATCCCAGCCTTTTCGACTGCCTCAACCATTCTCTTAGCTTCTTCTGAGGTTCTTCCTAAAGGTTTTGTACAGATAACCGCTTTGTTGTGCTTACAACAAAGATGAACAGCTTCTTCGTGAAGATTATTTGGAAGCGATATACAAACTACGTCAACATCTTTGTGTGATATAGATTCCTCCATATCGATAGTCCAATGTGGGACATCATAATCTTTTGCAAATTTTTTTGCGCTTTCTTCTCTTCGAGAATAAATAGAAACTACTCTGTCTTTATTTCTATAACCATGTAGTGAGTCAGTATAAAACCTACCAATAAAACCAGATCCTAACATTGAAATTTTTTGCATAATTTTTTATTTTTTTTCTTTAAAAAATACAATTAAAAATAATAATACAGCTGCAGATATATAAGCAGGAACCATCCAAATATCTCCCCAATTTTTTATTCCTTCAATAGTATTACTATCTGTAATAATACCTGAGAACCAAGAACCGATAGTCATTCCGATTCCATAAGTTGCTACTGTGAATAAACCCTGCGCAGCATTTTTAATTTTTTCTCCAGCTTTATTTTCTGTATACATATATCCAGTTACAAAAAAGAAATCATAGCAAATTCCATGAAGAAGAATTCCTGACATTATCATCCAGTATGATGCCTCCAAATCTCCATTAGCAAAAAAGAAAAATCTCAATGCCCAAGCAGCTATACCAATAATGAGTATGTTTTTTACGCCTAATCTATAATATAAAAATGGGATAGAAAGAATAAATAATGCTTCAGAAATTTGCCCGTATATCATCTTACCAGCTGCTCCCTCCATACCTAAATCATTTAAGAACACATTGGCAAAAGAATAATAAAAGGATAAAGGAATGCAAATTAATATTGCAGATATAAAGAAAATAAGATATGATTTATCTTTTAGAAGAACGAGTCCTTCTAGACCTAATGCGGAACCATCGGTTTTACCTTTGGGAGGAACATTAGGAAGAGAAAAAGAAAATAAGCCTAGTAGTACAGAAGCCCCTGCAGCAAGATAAAAAGTATATGCAATGCTTCCAATATTATTTTCAAGTTGAAGTTTCCCAATTATGAATCCAGCGACTATCCATCCAAATGTGCCAAAAAATCTAATAACTGGAAAAGTCTTTCCGGAATCACTTACATTGGCAAAAACTATATTGTTAGATAGTGCAACGGTAGGCATATACATTAAGGAGTAGACTAAGACAGTACCAATAAATAGTAAAGAAGATGATACTTGGGTTGCATATATTAAAAGAAACCCTCCAATTATATGAAGCGCACCCATAGCCTTCTGTGCAGAAAAATACCTGTCAGCAACTGAGCCAACAAAAATTGGTGATAAAATTGCTGCAAATGCAAAAACACTATAAGCCCAACCTATTTCTTCACCAGATGAATTTAAAATTTGTGCCATGTATGTTCCAGCGGTAACATACCATGCTCCCCAAATGAAATATTGGAGGAACATCATTGATGAAAGTTTAAAGTTTTTCATATTTAGTTTGGTTAATTAGTGTCAACTATTATTAAGTTAAAAAAAAAATTTTTAAATTAAAGTGATTTTATATCAATATTAAACTGACTAACATTTATAACTGACTCGTATGAAAAAAAATAATTCAAAAAAGAACTCAAGAAGAGATTTTATTAAACATGGTACAATTGCAGCTTCAAGCTTTTTTATTGTTCCAAGATATGTCCTGGGTGGTGATGGTTATACATCTCCTAGTGATAAATTAAATATTGCAGGAATTGGTGTAGGTGGTAAAGGCACATCAGATTTATGGTACGCTTCTGGTGAGGGAAAAGAAAATGTTGTTGCATTATGTGATGTTGACATGGGTGATATTAGTGCTAAGTCAAGAAATAGATTTCCAAAAGCTAAATTTTATCAAGATTATCGAGTTATGTTTGATAAACAAAAAGACATTGATGCAGTAACTATCTCTTCACCTGATCATGTTCATGCTTTACAGGCGTTATCAGCTATGGACCTAGGGGTTCATGTTTATGTTCAAAAGCCTTTGACTCATAATATTAAAGAGGCAAGAATGCTTACCGAAACAGCAAGAGAAAAAAATATAGTTACACAAATGGGAAATCAAGGAGCATCAAATTCTGGTATGAGAAAAGTTCAAGAGTGGTTTGATGCAGGATTAATTGGAGAAGTTGATGAGGTATATGTTTGGACAAACAGACCTGTATGGCCTCAAGGTATTCCTGTGCCAAAATCAGATGGAAGTTCTGTGCCAGAAAGTCTTGATTGGGATTTATGGTTAGGACCGGCCCCAAAGATAGACTATACTAATGCATATCATCCATTCAATTGGAGGGGATGGTGGGCATACGGAACAGGTGCGTTAGGAGATATGGGTTGCCATCTAATAGATGTTCCTTTTAGAACACTGGGATTACATTATCCAAAAGCTGTAGAATGTAGTGTAGGTCAAGTCTTCATTAAGATGTGGAGTCCAGAATATATTCCAGAAGGTTGTCCTCCTTCTTCTTCAGTCACTTTAGATTTTGCTGCTACTGATAAAAATAAAATTCCTCTTAAAATGAGATGGTTAGATGGTGGTATTAGGCCTCCGCACCCAGACTTAATCCCAGCTAATGATTCTTTAGGGGATGAGAGTAGTTCCAATGGTGTTATGATGATTGGTTCTAAAGGAATAATTACAACAGGTGTGTATGGTTTTACTCCAAAATTATATAGGAAAGGTCAGGAGACAGTAGTATTTGATACCTCTAATCAACCAGGTAATGAATTTGGGCATCAAACAAAATGGGTTGATGCATGTAAGTCAGGTTTTAACAGTTCTGAACATAAAGCTTTAACATCTTCTTTTGATTACTCTGGACCTATGACGGAAACAGTGTTAATGGGCAATATTGCAATAAGAAGTTATATGGAAAGGAAAAGTGGCATTGGAAACTCTTATCCTGGAAGAAAAAAATTATTATGGGATGGTGATGCAATGAAGATTACCAACTATGATGATGCAAATAAGTTTGTTACAAGAGACTACAGAAAGGGTTGGGAGATTTAAAACTCGTAGTCAAGTCCTAATTTGTTTTTTAATTCTTTTAGATTACTATTTTTCTTTGAAAGATATTCAAATTTATCTTTACTAGTATAGATGGTTTTTTCTTTTTCTTTTGATGTCACTTCTTTTTTTACATCAACATTTTCAATAAAAACACTTTTAAGTTTTCTATTTAGTTTATTCTCTAAATTTTCAAAAATTGATCCTTCTAATTCATTTTCAAGATGAAAAATAACACTATTTTGTTCTATTGTTTTCTTCTTTTTAAGTATTGCAACTTCAGATTTTTTTTCTTTAAGAGATATAATTAATTCTTCAATAACCTTATTAAAACTTTCAGCAGAAAAATCAATTTTATCAGATTTTATCTCTTTAACTTCTTCAATTTTATTTACTTTTTGTTTTTTAAATAAATTTTTGAGGTTGGGTGTTTCTTTTGGTTTACTTTCCTCTTTATTTAATGATTTATTAACTTTCTTTTCCTCTACAACTTTCTTTTCCTCTACAACTTTCTTTTCCTCTACAACTTTCTTTTCTTCTTTTTCTGGAAGGACTTTATTCTGATTCTTTTGAATTAAAGTTTTTTTTTTATTT
>Ga0208764_10000906_pt1 | contig 19195 bp, 16 predicted proteins | sample ETNtaG_18_FD_185762 | JGI IMG/M metagenome (GOLD analysis project Ga0208764, IMG submission 185762) | Marine microbial and viral communities from oxygen minimum zone, Eastern Pacific Ocean - ETNP201302SV91 (SPAdes) (version 2) | ecosystem: Environmental > Aquatic > Marine > Oceanic ... | reverse complement strand
AATTTACCTTCCTGAATAAATCTTAGAACAAAAGGATTAATCTGATGACTTCGACTACAACCGAACTAAGTCTAGATGAGATTTTCAATCTAGCTAAAACGGCACTCATTAATAATGGTGCGAATGAAGAAAATGCTGATGCAGTGGCAACTACGGTAACCAATGCTGAGCGAGATGGCTCAGTCTCTCATGGTCTGTTTCGAATACCGGGATACATTAAAGCACTTCAAAGCAACAAAGTTGATGGCTCTGCAAAGCCAGAAATTGAAGAAGTTACACCAACAATATTCAGGTGTGACGCTCAAAATGGTTTTGCGCCTCTTGCACATAAGTACGGTCTTGAAAAGTTAATTGATGCTGCGAATACTTTCGGAATTGCTGGACTTGCTATTCAACGTTGCCATCACTTTGCCGCGTTATGGCCAGAAGTTGAAGCAATTAGTGATCAAGGCTTAGTTGGCTTGACATCCGTTTCATACACTCCTGCTGTAGCTCCTTCAGGTGGAACTAAGGCATTATATGGAACAAATCCAATTGCATTTTCATGGCCACGGCCCGGAAAAAATCCAATCGTTTTTGATATGGCTACAGCTTCTATGGCAAAAGGTGAAATTCAGATTGCAGCTCGAGATGGACACTCTGTTCCACTTGGAACTGGACTTTCTCCATCAGGTGAGTTAACTACTGATGCAGCAGAAATTGATAAAGGCATATTACTTCCATTTGGAGGTCACAAAGGCTCTGTAATAGCACTTATGATTGAGCTTTTATCAGGTCCACTAGTAGGTGAAACTTTCTCATATGAAACGAAAGAGCGTGATAATGGAGATGGCGGGCCAGTTCAGGGCGGTCAGTTTATCTTAGCTATGTCACCTAAAATAGTATCTGGAAAAGACACGTCAGAGCAAATTGAGAGCTTTCTAAAAAAATATAATGAAATAGAAGGGGTACGTCTACCCGGAGAAAGACGTCATAAAAATAGACAGGATGTTGGACCTAGACAGGTAAATAGCGATTTAGTTAATACCATTTCTAATCTTTAATGACAAACAAGTCCATAAACTCGTTAACTGGTGTATTTTTAATTTTCTCACTATCAAGACATAAAGAGTAAATCCTGTTAGCTTGGTCATTATTAAAAGTGTTTTTTAGGCTGTTAAAAAATTTCCTCTCTAATAACGGGATACCCTCTTTGCGACGATGGCGATGTCCAATTGGATATTCTACTTCTACTTTCTGAGTTCGACTCCCATCATTAAAGTAAATCTGTAATGCATTAGCAATAGATCTCTTATCATCTGCCAAGTAGTCTTTTGAATATCTTTTATCTTCAGTCAAAATCATCTTGCTACGAAGCTCATCAATCAATGGATTCTGTTGATGAAAGGAATCCTCATAAAACTCAGCAACTAAATCTCCTTTAATCATTGCAACTGCAAGCATATACTGCATACAATGATCTCGGTCAGCTGGATTATCTAAGGTGCCTGTCTTATCTATAATTCTTAGTGCTGACTCATGAGTTGTAACCTCAATCCTATCAATTGCATCCAACTTGTCTTTTATCTCTGGATAAAGTAAGACTGCACACTCTACCGCTGTTTGAGCATGGAATTCAGCTGGAAAGGATATCTTGAAAAGAATATTTTCCATCACATAAGAGCCATATTCCTTAGAAAAGCTAAACTGTCTTCCCTTGAAACTTACATCATAAAAACCCCACTCTGGAGCACTTAAAACAGAAGGCATAGCCATCTCACCAGCCATCGTCATCATTGCTAAACGAACGGCGCGAGATGTCGCATCACCAGCAGCCCATGATTTCCTTGAACCAGCATTAGGAGCATGACGATAGGTTCGAAGGGAAGAGCCATCAACCCAGGCTTGAGATAAAGCGGCAATGATTTGATCTCTGTTACCACCTAGCATGTGTGTTGCAACAGCTGTACTTGCAACCCTGACAAGCAAAACATGATCTAAACCTACTTTATTAAAACTATTCTCAAGTGCGAGAATGCCTTGAATTTCATGTGCTTTAATCATGTATTCAAGCACATCTTTTATACTTAATGGTGATTTATGATTTGAAATATTAACTCGTGAAATATAATCACTAAGCGCCATAATTGCACCTAAATTATCTGAGGGATGGCCCCACTCTTCAGCAAGCCAGGTATCGTTAAAATCTAACCAGCGCACTATTGCACCAATATCCCAAGCAGCCTTAACAGGATCAAGCTCAAAAGACCTGCCAAAAACTCTAGCACCGTTTTCTACCGTTGTTCCTGGAACTATTGGACCCAAATGTCTAGTGCAATTTGGATATTTTAGAGCCATCAGACCACACCCAATAGTATCCATTAAACAATTTCTGGCAGTGTTTAAAGCTTCATCAGATAGTATTTTATAATCAATGACGTAATCAGCGATATCTTGCAGAACTTGATCTGCTGTCATTCTGTCAGCTTTCATCTTCTAATCTCTTTCCTCTAGTGGAATGACTTTTTGTAGGCTTGGGCCTATATAATCGGCATTAGGTCTTATTATGCGATTGTTGTGCCTCTGCTCAAAAATATGGGCACACCAGCCAGTTACTCTTGAAAGAACAAATATTGGAGTAAATAGTTTGGTCGGTATTTTCATAAATTCATAGGTAGAAGCATGATAAAAATCAGCATTTGCGAATAGATTCTTCTCTCTTCTCATAACTGATTCAACTCTTTCTGATACATCATAAAGATGCTTGTCGTTTACTTCTAAGGATAATTTTTTTGACCATTGTTTGATAACCTCATTTCGTGGATCAGATTCAGTATAAACGGCATGTCCAAAGCCCATCACAAGTTGCTTTTGTGCAAGCATTTTGAGTAATTCTGCCTCTGCAACATCAGGATCATTCCATTGAGAGAGCATAGCACTTGCAGCCTCATTGGCTCCTCCATGTAAGGGACCACGTAAAGTTCCAATAGCACTTGTTACTGCGGAGTGGATATCTGAAAGCGTTGATGCGCAAACTCTTGCAGCAAAAGTGGAGGCGTTGAATTCATGTTCAGCATACAAAATCAAAGAAACACTCATGACTTGATTGTGAAGTTGGCTAGACTCTTTACCGTGCAAAAGGTGTAAAAAATGGCCACCAATACTGTCGTCATTTGTTTCAGTATCAATTCTTTTCCCGTGGTGAGAAAACTGATACCAATAGCTAAGTATCGATGGAAATGCACTCAGCATTCGATCAGCATGGTCAGTTTGATTTAAAAACCCTTCCTCTTGCTCTAAATTACCTAAAACTGAACAGCCTGTCCTTAAAACATCCATTGGATGAGCGGTTTTAGGGATACCCTCTAAAGCACTTTTTAGTTCAGGCTGTAAACCTCTTAATGATTTGAGTTTTTCTATATAGTCTTTTAATTCCTTGGAGTTGGGTAATTTTTCATGTAATAAAAGGTAGGCGACCTCTTCGAATGTTGTATTTTCTGCCAAATCTACTACATCATAACCACGATAAGTAAGGCCTGAGCCGGTTACTCCAACAGTACATATTGATGTCTCTCCAGCGCTCTGCCCTCTAAGACCAGCGCCACCCATTTTTTTTCCACTCACTATTTATTCTCCTTATTCATTAACTCATCCAATTCCATCTCATATTGATGATAGTTTAGATAATCGTACAATTCTTCCCTGGTTTGCATAGTTTCTAGTACATTGTTTTGATGGCCATCTTCTAAAATATGTTGATAGACATTAAGAGCTGCTTTACTCATAGCTCGAAAAGCACTGAGCGGATAAAGAATCATATCTACACCAGCCTCAGAAAGCTCCTCTTTACTAAACAATGGTGTTTGACCAAATTCGGTTATATTTGCCAGAATTGGTACACTTAGAGAATCAGAAAACTTTTGATATTGCTCAATAGTATTGAGTGCCTCAGGAAATATCATATCTGCACCAGCTTCAGCAAATGCTGCTGCTTTATCGATAGCAGATTGCATTCCTTCGATAGCGAGCGCATCTGTCCTAGCCATAATTACAAAGTTAGAATCTGTTCTAGCATCCACTGCAGCCTTGATACGATCAAGCATTTCGTTGGTACTAACAATTGCCTTGTTTGGTCGATGCCCACAACGCTTTAGAGAAACCTGATCTTCAATATGGATGGCAGCGACATCGCTATTTATCATCTCTCGAACACAGCGAGCAATATTAATCTCATCTCCCCAGCCAGTATCAGCATCAACTAATAATGGCAATGAAGTTACCTGAGTAATTCTTTTAGCATCTTCGAGCACATCTTCGAGTGTGGTAATACCAAGATCTGGAACCCCAAGAGACGAAGCTGCAACACCACCACCGGATAAGTAGATGGATTGATGCCCAACTTTTTCAGCCATAATCGCACTATAGGCATTGACAGTACCTACAATTTGAAGTGGTTTACTTTCAATAACTAACTTTCTGAATTTCTTTCCACTACTGCCCATCTTTTAAATTCCTTGCCTTTTTTCCATTTGACTATGGCTCTATGCCAACACTACGTAAAACTAGATCTATAACTTGTTGTTTTTTTTCTTCAAACTCACTATCTGTTAGTTTTTTCCCGTTGTTTAATATAATTAGTTGATAGTCAAAATCAGCATAATGTTGGGTGGTAGCCCAAATCATATATAAAAAGGTATGGGCATCACCCATACTATTAATTTTCTTTAGCTCAACCCACGTATTTATTGAGCTCACACAAGTATCGACCCATTTCTTTAACCTTGAAGATAATATCTCTTCCATTTCTGGAGCACCACTAATAATCTCATTCGCCCATACTTTTGACCCAAATGGCCTTGTTCGTGACAAGTCCATTTTTGCACCAACATAAAATCGAATTGCTTCCTTTGGTTCATCATATGTATTAAATGGCTCAGCAGCTTTCATCCATTCAACAAATATACTTTCCAAAACACGTCGGTAAAGATTTAATTTAGTATGAAAATAATAATGGATATTGGATTTTGGTAACTTTGCCACATCTGCAATTTGTTTCGTAGTGGAACCTTTAAGACCATGCTTTGCAAATACTTTCTCTGCTGCAGCTAAGATAATAAGTTCGTTATCTTCACGAATACTCTCTTTACTTCGTTGGCCACGTTTGGCTTTTACTGCAACAATTTGATCACCCATTCAATACTCCATTATTTTTTCAAGATACCTTTAATGGATTATTTGCATGGGTTGTCCAATCAGCAACTTCTGATGAAATCTTCTTTCCAGTTCTTGGATCAGTACCACTTGTCATAGCAACCATTGACATACAATCAACAACAGGGCAAACACTTACACAAAGATTACACCCAACACATTCATCATCATTAACTGTAAATACTCGATCATCATTATTGTTAGTATATTCAATTGCTTGATGCGAAGCATCTTCACATGCAATATAACAACGCCCACATTTTATACATTTGTCTTGATCAATGACAGCTTTGTCAACATGATTTAGATTCAAAAACTTCCAATCAGTAACTGAAGGAACTGCTTTACCTATAAGCTCATCCACTGATTTCATGCCTTTTTCATCTAAAAAATTACTCAATCCGGTTTTCATATCTTCAACAATTTTAAAGCCATAAACCATTGCCGCTGTACACACCTGAACATTACTCGCACCTAATGCTATAAAGTCCACAGCATCTTTCCATGTAGTTACTCCTCCAATGCCTGAAATTGGTAAATTTTTTGTTTTTTCATTTCTCGCTATTTCTGCTACCATATTTAGTGCTATTGGTTTTACCGCTTCACCACAATAACCCCCATGAGTACCCATGTTTCCCGTAGTTGGAAACATAGTTAAAGTGTCATAATCAACTCTCATAATTGAATTTATGGTATTGATTAATGAAACTGCATCTGCACCACCCTCAAGACATGCTTCGGCCGGATACAATACATCAGTTATATTTGGCGTAAGTTTTACAATTACCGGCACCGTAGCATATTTCTTACACCACTCAGTTGCTTGCTTAATATATTCTGGAACTTGCCCAACTGCTGCGCCCATGCCGCGCTCTGACATGCCATGTGGACAACCAAAATTTAGCTCAAAACCATCTACACCAGTATCTTCAATAATTGGAATATGTTTTGCCCAAGATTCCTCATTCATCGGAAACATCACTGATGCAACCAAGGCTCTATCTGGCCAGTCTCTTTTTACTTGACGCATCTCTTTAAGATTAACTTTAAAAGGTCGGTCAGTAATTAACTCAATATTATTAAAGCCAATTACTCGTCGATCATTACTCATCATGGAAGTGTATCTTGGACCATTAACATTCACAATATGAGGATCCTCACCTAAAGTTTTCCATGAAACCCCACCCCAACCCGCTTCAAAGGCACGATTGACGTTATATGCCTTGTCTGTAGGTGGTGCCGAGGCCAACCAAAAAGGGTTAGGTGACTTAATTCCTAAAAAATTACTTGATAAATCTGCCATATTAAACTCCTTGCGTTAGCGTTTCGTTTATTGAAATTGCTGCTAGTTTGCCATCTTGAACTGCTGAAACTGTTAGATTATTACCATCAAGAATACAGTCTCCACCTGCCCAAACTTTAGTCAAAGAAGTTTTCCGATTTTCATCAACAACAATTCTTCCTTTAATTATTTCTAAGCTATTCAGGCCTTCGGTAACTAATTTTTGTCCTATTGCCTTAAAAACAACGTCAGCTTTCAATGTAATATTTTCTCCACTTGCCTTTAAACCACCATCACTTTGAGATTGCATAACGTCAAACTCCATTGCAGTAACGTGACTATTTTCAGATAAGAGGCGTTTTGGAGAAACATTGTACTGAATCTGTACATCATGCTTTTTTGCCAAAAGTTGCTCATATTCACTAGCCGCCATTATATTTTTACCTCTCCTATAAGCAATAGTGACTTGTTCAGCGCCTAATAATTTACTTTGAACAGCAATATCTATTGCTGTCATTCCGCCCCCAACAACAACAATATTTTTTCCAACCATTAGTTCATCCTTACTGTCAATTTGTCTCAAATTTTCAATATATTCAACTGCATCTATAACGCCTGAAACATTTTCATTATCAAGATTCAATTGATTGACCGTGCCTAGACCACACCCTAAAAATACGGCGTCATATTGTTCTTGAAGATCTTCAAGATTAATTTGATTTCCTAGTTTCATTCCTGTTTTTATAGTAATGCCACCTATATCTAGAATGTATTGAAGTTCTTGCTGTGCAAAATCATTGGTAGATTTATAAGCTGCTATACCATACTCATTTAAACCACCTGGCTTATCTTGCGCATCATAAACCGTTATTTTGTGGCCCAAAACCGCCAAACGATGTGCACAAGAAATTCCAGCAGGACCAGCTCCAACTACTGCAATAGATTTTCCTGTCTCTTTTTTTCTAGAAAATAACTTTACGCCACTACTCAATACTGAATCAGTTGCATATCGTTGTAATAATCCAATTTCAACAGGCTTCTCTTCATTATCATTACGGACACACGCTTGCTCACACAATTCCTCAGTCGGACAGTCGCGAGCACACATACCTCCAAAAATATTTTCAGATAATATTTTCTCTGCAGCGCCTGTCAAATTATCACTCCTAATACTTTGAATAAAGCCCGGAACATCAATATCAGAAGGACAAGCTTTAGTACAAGGAGCGTCATAACAGAAATAACATCGGTCAGACTCAATTAATGCTTCTACTGCTGATAATGGTGCATGCAGATCTGAAAAATTATTTTCAATCTCTTTTTTACTTAGACGATGTGATTTGACGTTCACACCATCACTTATTAATTTGTTGTCACTCATATTTTCCTCCGAAAAAAAATATTTGACCACTTGGTCAGGTTAAATATACATATAACCTCAATAAATCAATTACTCTCCTAACGTTTCACAGATTTTGGTTTGTTTTTCTTAGCTTGAATATCTAAACCTTGATAGAACGATGCATAAGGAGGACGATCAATATATCTTCCAGCTCCTCGTTCAACTTTTAGTTCACCATTAGCATAGACTACTTTTGCTGCGCTTATTGTGTGCGACGCACAGCCTTTGACTTTCATACCTTCAAAGATATTGTAATCAATATTTTGGTGATGGGTTTTAGCAGATATTGTCTTAGTTGCTTCTGGATCCCAGACAACAATATCAGCATCCGCTCCAACAGATATGCTGCCTTTGCGAGGATAAATATTAAATATTTGTGCAGCATTTGTAGAGGTTAATTTAACAAACTCATTCATGTTAAAAAGCCCTGTATTGACACCATGATGCCATAGAACTTCCATACGATTTTCTACCCCCGCAGTACCATTTGGAGTTTTACGAAAATCATCTTTACCCGCTGCCTTTTGATCAGCACAAAAACAGCAATGATCAGTAGCAGTGGTCTGCAAATTACCAGACAGAACTCCTCTCCATAATGCGTCTTGGTGCTCTTTTGCTCTAAAAGGAGGGCTCATTACATGGGCAGCTGCACTTTCAAAATTTTTATCCAAGTAAACTGACTCATCTACAAGTAAATGGCCAGCCAATACTTCACCAAAAACCTTTTGACCTGAATTTCGTGCTCTAGTAATTGCCTCTAAAGATTGTTTAGTAGATACATGAACTATATACAAAGGCACCCCGTAAACATTAGCAATGCTTATAGCTCGACATGCAGCTTCACCTTCAACTTCAGGTGGACGAGATAATGGGTGACCCTCTGGTCCAGTTATACCCATATTAAAAATTTTATCTTGTAATTGCGCAACCATTTCACCATTTTCAGCATGAACTGTTGGCATTGCGCCTAATTCTAAAGCTCTGTTAAAACTATTTACAAGTATTTCATCAGTGGCCATAATTGCGCCCTTATATGCCATAAAGTGCTTAAAGCTATTAACGCCATGTTTTTCCACTAGTGTTTTCATATCAGCATGTACTGTTTCATCCCACCAAGTAATGGCAACATGAAAACTGTAGTCAGAAACCGCTTTTTCCGACCATTCACGCCACTGTTTATAAGCCTCAAGGATATTCTGTTGAGGCGCAGGAATAACAAAATCAATAATCATTGTTGTGCCACCTGCAAGCCCTGCTGCTGTGCCAGTATAAAAATCTTCACTAGCAACCGTACCCATAAATGGTAACTGCATATGAGTATGAGGGTCGATACCGCCAGGCATAACGTACTGCCCGGCAGCATCTATGACCTCAGCGCCGCTAGGCGCTGAGATATTACTGCCAATTTCCTGTATTTTGCCATCTGCACATAGCACATCGGCTTTTAAAGATTGGTCAGCATTAACAATTGTTCCATTTTTAATTAGTACAGACATAGTATTCTCCTACAAGAAATTAGTTTTTAAAATTATGAACCAAATGCAGCGTCCCAGACCTTATGAGTCCAAGCCCCTACTGGTTCACCAGTGATTACTGGGTCAGAATCACTACCCAACAAAGTGTCAACAGTACGCTGGTAATCGTCAACATTTAATTTACCGCCATTTGCGGTTAGTTTGTTAACCTCACCCATCATACGACGCTGGTGTTTTTCAGTTTGAGCACCACTCGTGTCATATTCAAGCACGATATCGGCAGCAGCATCGGAATTATTTGAGGCCCACTCCCAACCTTTCATACTTGCACGAAGGAAACGCGCAGCTTTATCAACAAAAGCACCATCACTTAGGTTTTCTTCCAATACATATAAACCATCTTCAAGTGTTGAAACACCTTGTTGATCATATGGGAAAACTACTAGCTCATCGGCTGAAAGTCCGCCATCAATAACTTGCCAATATTCATTGTAAGTCATTGTTGACACGCAATCTGCTTGCTTTTGAAGAAGAGGCTCTATCCCCCAACCTTGCTTCAATACTGTCACTCCACCTGCGCTTCCATCAGTTGCCAGATTAAGCTTACTCATCCAACTCAGGAATGGATACTCGTTACCGTAAAACCAAACTCCTAGAGTCTTGTCTGCGAAGTCAGAAGGTGAACTTATGCCCGAATCTTTACGGCATGTAAGCATCATTCCAGAGCGTTTAAATGGCTGTGCTATGTTTACAAGATTAAGCCCTTTTTCTCTAGAGGCTAATGCAGCTGGCATCCACTCAATTAGAATATCAGCACCGCCGCCTGCGATAACTTGAGGAGGTGCAATATCTGGACCACCTGCCTTAATAGTTACATCAAGGCCTTCATCATCATAGTAACCTTTTTCCAATGCAACATAATAGCCTGCAAATTGAGCCTGAGTTACCCACTTCGTCTGAAGGGTAAATTTATCACCTGCATGCGTATTAAAGCTCAAAGCTAGAAGCATAGTAGAGCAAATTGCAGCTAATATCGTTTTACTTTTATATATTTTCATCATTTCTCCTTTCTGTTAAAAATAAATAGTAATCACTCTGGATTAACTTTTTCGCATCGATGGATGCCAGAAAGTTAATTTTCTTTCTAAAAGAGCAAATACTCCATAAAACATCGAACCAGTAACAGCAGCAACCGCAATTGTTGCCCATACAATATCGATATTCATTCGGCCAACCTCTGCCGAAATTCTAAATCCCATTCCTACAATGGGTGTTCCAAAAAATTCTGCCACTATAGCTCCAATCATAGCGAAAGTTGAGTTAATTTTCAATGCATTAAGAATAAATGGCATCGCATTTGGTAGACGCAAACTAAAAAGTTCTCGCCAGTAACTTGAAGCATAAGTGTGTAATAAATCTCGATCAATCCTATCAGTCTCGTTAAGACCTCCTAAGGTATTTACCATCATTGGGAAAAAAGTCATTATGGCAACGACAGCTGCTTTGGACTGCCAATCAAATCCAAACCACATGATCATAATTGGCGCCATACCAATAATTGGTATCGCGCTAAAGAAGTTTCCAATTGGAATTAATCCACGCCTTAAAAATGGAATTTTATCTGCTGCAATTGCAACGAGAAATCCTGCACCACTTCCCATAATAAAGCCAGGAATTGCTGAACGAACAAAAGTTTGATAAAAATCAGCAAATAAAGTAGCGCCAAACCCATCAAATACTTGCCAAATAAGACTTGGTGCAGGTAACAACACCTGTGGAACGGACATACCTATAGTAATAACCTCCCATAGAAAAAATATCCATGCACCAAATAAAACTGGAATAACTATATTAAGAGATAATTCTATTAATTTATTCTTTGTCTTCAAAGCTGATAGTTGAACTAAGTTATTCCATGTTAGAAACCACAATGCACTTACCAAGAACCAGGCATCCAAACCCATAACTACGCCTTTATCGAATGAATGTATTAAATTTAATACAGACCAAGCTCCAGAAAATAAAGCTACAAAACAAATTGATAAAAGAAGTAATCCTTGTTGACGAATGATAAAAAATAATAAACCGACAGTTGCAATAGTCAGCACAATAATAGGATTAAGTTCGTAATCATTTATTGCGTCAAGCTTTAACCAAATAAATGAGGCGATTGAAAAAATAAGACATATCAATCCACTTAAGGGGCGCGACCTTATTATTGCCAGAAAATTCATATTTGCATCCCCATACGATTATTAACTGCGCGCTCCATTCTTCCAACTATGGTAACTAGGGTTGCAGAAATCACTGAGGCGGTTATTAGAGCAGCCCAAATAAGACTCGTTTGGCCATAATATGAGCCAGACAATAGACGCGCACCAAGACCTCCTTGAGCACCAGCAGGAAGCTCTGCAACTATTGCTCCAACAACGCTTAAAGCAATGGCTACTTTTAAACTAGCAAATAAATAAGGAATAGACGCCGGAAGACGTAATTTCCAAAAAACCTCTGCTTTTGATGCTGAATAACTGTTCATTAGGTCTACCAAGATAATACTTGGTGACCTTAAACCTTTAACCATCCCAACAACCACAGGAAAAAAACAAAGATAAGTTGAGATCGTTGCTTTTGGAACTAAGCCAATAATACCCATTGAACCTAACACAACGACAATCATAGGAGCCAATGCTAGAATTGGAATAGTTTGTGATGCTATGATCCATGGCATTAAGGTTCGATCCAGTGCTGCCACATAAACAATACCCACTGACAAGACAATACCAAGAAAGGTGCCCATTACAAAGCCAACCATTGCAGAAGATAAAGTCACTCCAGAGTGGTAAACCAAACTGCGTTTTGAAGTTATCTTCTTATCCCAAATTGTTTTCTTTAACTCCTTTGCAATTTGATGGGGTGATGGCAAAACAGGTCGCTCCATAGACCAAGAGTCTGAGGCTAATTCTGAAAAAGTCCACTCAATATTATTTTTTTCATATCTGTCAATTAAAAAGGAGCTATTTAAATAAACAGCTCCGGCATACCATATCATAATAATAGCGGTTACCAGAATCACCACAGGACCAATAGTTCCTCCTATAAGCATACTGAAAAGCCTATTAGCTTCCATCACTATGCCCCTCTTTAAGCCCCTCTCTCACAATTTGCGAAACCTTTAAGAATTCTTTTGATTCACGAATATCAAGAGTTCTATCTTTTGGAAAATTGGTTTCAATAACATCAATAATTTTCCCTGGACGGGCAGACATGACTACAATCTTAGAGGATAAAAAGACTGCCTCTGGGATTGAATGAGTCACAAATACAACTGTTTTTTTAGTCTTTTCCCATAAACGTAATAACTCTTCATTTAAACGATCACGAGTTATCTCATCAAGCGCACCAAATGGCTCATCCATAAGGAGCATATCAGGACTAAAACTTAAAGCTCGAGCAATGGATACGCGTTGCTGCATACCTCCAGATAATTGCCAAGGATATTTTTTTTCAAATCCTGACAGACTGACTAATGATAAATATTTCTCAGAAAGTTTTTTTTGCTCTGCTTTTGAGTAGCCAGACATCTCAAGAGGTAAGTGAATGTTTGACTCAATATTTCGCCAAGGCAAAAGAGCTGGAGTTTGAAATACGTACCCATAAGAGCGATCTAAACGAGCCTGCTGAGCAGACTTACCTTCAACAGTTATTGACCCACTTGTTGGTTTTTCAAGATCCGCTATCACCCGCAGTAATGTCGTCTTTCCACAACCACTTGGACCAATTAAAGAAACAAAATCACCAGGCTCAACTTTCAAGTTGATGTCAGAAAGCGCATGAACTGGCTCTGTTTGGGTCTCAAATGTCAGATATAAATTCTTAATATCTATGGTTGAAGACTTTGAAGGATTAGAGGATGACGACTTACTCATGGCACTATTTTTCCGTTAACCTCCCATATAGGTCACTTCGCCTGTCTCTAAAGAATTGCCAAGTGTCTCTCACTTCTCGAACCATATCTAAGTCAATTTCATGAACTAAAAGCTCGTCATCGCCATAACTTGCTTGGGCTTCTATTTGCCCACGAGGATTTACAATATAACTTGATCCATAGAATTCACCCATTTGCTTTGCCCAAGGCTCTTCAGTGCCGACACGATTGATAGCTCCAATAAATACTCCGTTTGCTGCTGCTGATGCTGGTTGCTCTAATTCCCATAGATATTTACTTAATCCTGCAACTGTAGCTGAAGGATTAACAATATATTCAGCACCATTTAATGCCAATGCTCGCCAACCTTCAGGGAAGTGTCGATCATAACAAATATATACTCCCAATTTAACATAAGCAGTATCAAAGACTGGATATCCAAGATTTCCAGGTTTAAAGAAAAATTTTTCATAAAAACCAGGGGCAACTTGAGGTATATGAGTTTTTCGATATTTACCTAAAAAACTTCCATCAGCATCAATTACTGCTGCTGTGTTGTAATAAACACCTGACATTTCTTCTTCATAGATAGGTACAACGATTACCATTTGGTGTTTTTTGGCATATTCTTGCATCAATTTAACTGTGGGCCCATCAGGAATTGACTCTGCTGCGCTATACCATTTTTTATCCTGACTTGGACAAAAATAGGGTTGAGTGAATACTTCTTGAAAACACAGCACTTTTACGCCTTGTTTAGCTGCATCCTCTATCATAGGGATATGCGCCTCAATCATTAAATCACGTATTTTTTCTGGCGACATCGTACCGTCACCCTTTAATCCCATTTGGATTAGGCCACACTTTAATTTGCTCATTCGATTCCTCCTTTTCCGATTTCCTTTTACGATTAAGTCAATCAAAGAACTTAAGACTTCTTGACTAACTAGACAGGTTACATATTTTAGTTATAGTTGTCAACTACAAATATGAGACTAACTTTTAATATAGCTCAATGATTATTTAATAGTTATATATTAAATACTAAGGCTTAATAAAAAGGATTTCCCTGAGGAAATCCTTTAAAGAAAAATATCAAAGCTATCTAGGATGGAAAAGAAAAGTTAACGCCTTCCCGAATGCTAGATGATGGCCAACGCTGAGTTATGGTTTTTCTTCTTGTATAAAATCTCACACTGTCAGGCCCATATGCAGCTAAATCTCCGAACATTGATTGCTTCCAGCCACCAAAACTATGCTGAGCAGCTGGAACAGGTAATGGCACATTGATACCAACCATACCGACTTTTATTTGGTCACTGAAATATCTTGCTGCTTCACCATCACGGGTAAAAATGCAAGTGCCATTGCCATATTCATGTTCATCAATTAAGTCTATTGCCTGCTGCATAGTGTCAACTCTGACAACTTGTAACACTGGTCCAAATATTTCATTCTGATAAGAATCCATTGATGCTTCTACACTATCAATAAGGGTGCCACCAACGTAAAACCCATTTTCGCAACCTTTAACATCAACACTTCGACCATCCACCACAATCTCTGCGCCTTGAGCTTCTGCGCTAGTTATATATTGTTTGACTTTTTCCATATGGTCCTTAGTGATAAGCGGTCCAAAATCATTATCACTATTATCAAAATTGCCAACTTTTAGATCATTCATCTTAGATTTTAAGCCAGCAATTAAATTATCTGCAGTCTCTGAACCAACTGCAACGGCAACAGAAATTGCCATACAGCGTTCACCACTAGAGCCAAATGCCGCTCCAATTAAAGCATTGACTGTATTCTCCATTTCTGCATCTTGCATGACAATAGCATGGTTTTTAGCACCGCCAAGAGCTTGGCATCTTTTATCGTGCGCTGTAGCTGTTTGGTAAATATATTTTGCAATAGGGGTAGATCCAACAAAACTGACTGCTTGCACTCTTTCATCAGTTAGTAAAGTATCTACCGCTTCCTTGCCGCCGTTAACTACATTCATAACTCCTTTTGGCAATCCTGCTTCATTTAATAATTGAGCTACGAATAATGCTGCAGATGGATCTCTTTCTGATGGCTTTAATACAAAGCAATTGCCGCAAACTATTGCCATTGGATACATCCATAATGGCACCATTGCAGGAAAGTTAAAGGGGGTAATTCCTGCAACAACTCCTAAAGGTTGAAACTCACTCCATGAGTCAATATTGGATGAGATATTTTTACTATGTTCTCCTTTGAGGAGCTGTGGCGCATAGCAAGCATATTCAACATTCTCTATACCCCGAGTTATTTCTCCAAGCGCATCATGTGCAATTTTGCCGTGCTCTTCTCCAATTAATTTTGCTATTTTATTAGTATTTTTTTCTAACAATTCTTTAAAGCGAAACATAATTCTTGCGCGCTTAAGGGGTGGCGTTGCTCGCCATTCTGGAAAAGCATCCTGAGCAGCAGTTATCGCTTTTTCAACAGTGGTTTTTGTAGCAATTTCTACTTGCTTACTAACCTCTCCAGTGGATGGATTAAATACATCTTGAGTAGGGTCACCCATTGATACAATTTCACCGTTAACAAGGTGCTTTATTACTTTCATTCCTTCTTTCTCCTCTAATGTAATTCTTTAATTGAGTCGGATATTGCACCAACAACATCCTTTATTTCTTGTTTGGAAACGATAAATGGCAGACCTAATTGAATAGTGTCTCCACCATATCGCACATAAAAACCTTTGTCCCAACATTTCATTGCTATTTGGTAGGGCCTTAATGCGGGTTCGTTTTTAGCAGCCTCAATAGTAATTCCACCAGCTAATCCATAATTACGAATATCCGTAACATATTTTAACCCTTTAAGGCTATGAAGTTCTTTCTCGAATACTGGACTCATTTTTTGCACTCGCTCAATCAAATGATCATTCTGCAAAATATCCAAACTTGCAATCGATGCAGCACAAGCTACAGGATGAGCGGAATATGTATAACCATGCATTAATTCAATCATATAATTTGGTGCTTTTGTATCCATAAAAGTTTCATAAATATTATTGTTAACCACGACTCCACCAAGCGGTTGACTGCCATTACTAACTTGTTTTGCAAAAGTCATTATATCTGGAGTAACCCCAAATGCTTCGCTCCCTGTCTTCGCTCCCATGCGTCCAAAAGCGGTTATCACTTCATCAAAGATTAATAAAATATCATTAGAATCACAGATTTGACGCAACCTCTTAAGATAACCAATAGGAGGTGGTATGACTCCCGCAGAACCCGCCATCGGTTCAACAATGACTGCTGCAATATTTGAGGCGCCATGTAGCAATATTTTATTTAATAATTCATCGGCTAAATGCTCTCCAACCTCAGGCTGCCCTTTGATAAATAAGTTTTCTGGCAGCATAGTGGCTGATAAATGATCAGCCTCGATACCTTGGCCAAACATTTCCCTATTAGGACCAATACCACCAACACTAATCCCTCCAAAATTAACGCCATGATAGCCTTTTACTCTTCCAATCAAACGAGTTTTACCAACCCTTCCCTTATGCCTCCAATAAGCTCGAGCAATTTTTAAAGAACTATCTACTGCCTCTGAGCCAGAGCAAGTAAAAAAGACACGGTCTAATTCTTTTGGAGTAAATTCAATAATTCTATTTGCTAACTCAAACGATTTTTCATGTCCAAATTGAAATGCAGGAGAGTAATCTAGGGTTTCAATTTGTTTGCTGACTGCTTCAACAATTTCAGGGCGCGAATGTCCCGCTCCACAAGTCCATAAACCTGAAAGGCCATCAAATATTTTCCTTCCTTTATCATCTGTAAAGTAAGCACCTTTAGCCGAGACTATAATTCGTGGATTTGCTTTAAATTCCCTGTTTCCACTATATGGCATCCAGTGGGCATCATAATATTTTGAATTATTTTTTTTCATTTACATACTCCCATTTACTGAGGGTTTAGACAATACTATAACAACCTAGCTTCATAACTAGTTATTAGTTTTTACATTATTAAAGGGTCCAATCGATAACTTTTGATTCTTTTTTTGTATCAAATATTAGTTCGCTTTGATGAGGATTAGCCTTTGCAATAACTTCACCTTTACGAATTACAAATAGGCGCGCATTACATAATCTTATTGCATCAATTGGGTTTTTGGCTTGATGAACAACTAAATTAGCATCACAGCCAACTTCGATACCATAATTATCTAGTTGCATTACCTTTGCTCCATTTGTGGTAATGGCTTGAAATATTTGATGCATTTCTTGAATACCTGTCATTTGACCGACATGAAGCCCCATACTGGCAACCTCCAACATGTCATGCTTACCAAGGCTATACCATGGATCCATTACACAATCATGTCCAAAAGCAACATTAACATTACTATTTAATAACTCTTTGACCCGGGTCATTCCTCTTCGTTTTGGGTATTGATCATGGCGGCCTTGAAGCGTAATATTGATTAATGGATTTGCGACCACTTGTAAATCGGCATCTCTTAGTAAGGGAATTAATTTACTGACGTAGTAATTATCCATTGAGTGCATTGAGGTTAAGTGAGAACCAGTAACTCTTCCCATAAGACCTAAGCGTTGCGATTCAAAAGCTAAAGTCTCTACATGTCTTGACATTGGGTCATCAGATTCATCGCAATGCATATCAACCAATAAACCTCGTTTTTCTGCAATTTCACATAACAGTTTTATTGATTGGGAGCCCTCATTCATAGTGCGCTCAAAATGTGGAATACCTCCGACCACTTCTACGCCTTTTTTTAATGCTCTATCCAAATTTTGAATCGAATTTTTATAGCGTAAATATCCATTTTGTGGAAATGCTACTAGTTGAATATCAATCCAATCCTGCATTTCTTTTTGTAATTCTAGAAGTGCCTCTACCGCTAACAATCGATCATCACTTATATCTACGTGACTTCTAATAGCTAGACACCCATTTGCTATTGCCCAATGACATAATTTTCTAGCTCGTTTTTTTATCAGCTCTAATGTCAAGTGAGGCTTTAGTTCATCCCATAGCTGGATTCCCTCGAGCAGTGTTCCACTCTCATTAAAACGTGGCTGGCCTAGAGTAAGAGTTGCATCTAGATGGAAATGGCTATCCACATGACTTGGAGAAACTAATTGGTCTGTCGCATCAATAGTTTGAGATGCATCACCAACTATGTTTTGATCAACAGCTACTATTTTTTTATTTTGAATAGCAATATCAAATTTCTTTCGATCATCTGGAAGATTAGCATTTTTGATAAGTAAGTCAAACATTAGATACGATCTCCTTGTCTAAATGGTATAAGTAAAGCCTTGGGATAGGCTGCTTTTCGAGCAACAAGCATCATTGCAAGAATACTAAGAAAGTATGGCATCATAGAAAATATTTGATATGGAATAACATCTGCACCTATTAATTGAGCCCTAATCTGTAACGCTTCAAATAATGCAAATAAAATTGCCCCCAAGAAAGCTTTACCTGGCTTCCAAGATGCAAAAATAACCAATGCAACACAAATCCAACCTCTTCCGTTAATCATACCAAAATAGAATGCATCAAATGCAGACATAGTCAAAAATGCCCCGCCAATAGCCATCAGAGCGCTCCCAGCCATAACTGCTCCAGTCCTAACTAGAAGAACATTAATACCTTGAGCTTCATTAGCAACTGGATTTTCACCAGCCATTCTAACTGTTAAGCCAATTGGCATTTTATAAAGCACAAAAAAAGTTATGATTACTAAAATATAGGATAAATAGGTCAATGCTGATTGATGAAATAAGGCTTGACCAATAATTGGAATCGATGACAAGATTGGAACTTCAAATACGCTAAATGGCACAATCTTTGGTGGCGTCGTACTGAATGGTATTATTAGTGTATAAGCATAATAACTTATAGATGAAG
>Ga0208764_10000904_pt1 | contig 19213 bp, 26 predicted proteins | sample ETNtaG_18_FD_185762 | JGI IMG/M metagenome (GOLD analysis project Ga0208764, IMG submission 185762) | Marine microbial and viral communities from oxygen minimum zone, Eastern Pacific Ocean - ETNP201302SV91 (SPAdes) (version 2) | ecosystem: Environmental > Aquatic > Marine > Oceanic ... | reverse complement strand
ATTGAATGTGAAACTAGTAGTGTCACATGGAGGATTATCAGTTGGTGCTGATGGTGGATCACATCAACAACTTGAAGACATTGCAATTATGCGTGCAATGCCTAACATGCGTGTGATTATTCCTGCTGATTCAGTTGCAGTATCAAAACTTACTTGGATCATAGCCCAACAATACGGACCTTTCTATATGAGGATGACCCGTTCTAAGGTTCCAATAATCTATGATGAGTCACAAAATTTTGAAATTGGTAGAGGTATTACTTTAAGAGATGGTTCTGATTGTACAATTGCAGCATGTGGTATCACAGTAAAGACAGCATTAGATACTGCAGAGCAACTCAAGCAAGAGGGTATATCATGTAGAGTTATTGATTGTTTTACCGTAAAACCAATTGACAAAGAAATTCTTGAAAAAGCCGCAAGAGAAACTGGTGGGATTGTTACATGTGAAGAGCATAACATTATGGCGGGTTTTGGTTCTGCAGTTTCTGAAGTAGTATCTGAATCTTATCCAGTTCCAATAAGAAGGATTGGTGCACAAGATATGTTTGGTGAATCAGCACGTGATAATGAAATACCATCACTTTTTGAGAAGCATGGGATAACATCAATTAATATAGCAAATATGGTAAAAGAGATTCGGAGTAAAAAATAATGAAGATTTTTCTAGACACTGCCAATTTAGACGAAATTAAAAAGTACAATGATATGGGTTTACTTGATGGAATTACCACAAACCCCTCTCTTTTAGCAAAAGAAGGAGGTGATCCTCATCAAGCAATGAAGGAAATCACACAAATTATCAAGGGTGATGTCAGTTTAGAAGTTGTTAGTACAGATTATGATGGTATGATGGAAGAGGGAAAAAAACTTCGTGAATATGGTGATCATGTTGTAGTAAAATGTCCTATGACCGGAGAAGGACTAAAAGCATGCAAGAGTTTAACCGAACAAGGAATTCCTGTAAACGTTACTTTAGTATTTTCATCAAATCAAGCACTTTTAGCAGCAAAAGCAGGTGCCAAATATGTTAGTCCATTTATTGGTAGATTAGATGATATTGGTCATACCGGGATGGATCTTATCAAAGAAATCAAACAGATTTTCTCCAATTATGATTTTAAGACACAAATTCTTGTTGCCAGTGTAAGACATCCACAACATGTAATTGATGCTGCAAAAACAGGAGCTGATGTTGTCACTTTACCATCTGTAGTTTTGGGAAAAATGTTAGGTCATGCATTGACAGACAAAGGTCTGAAAGCATTTTTAGATGACTGGAAAAAATTACAATCAGAGAATACATCCAAGTAAATTTTTGAATATTTTTGACTGGATTATTCAATAACAATCCAAGACGAAAACTAAGAAAACTTGTTAAAGAACAAAAATATGATGAGGCATTAAAATATGGTCACGAAATTGAAAAATCCTTAGATCATGATCCTGATATCTCATTTATTATCGGTACAATTTATTTCATAATTGGAGACGCCCAGAAAACAATCTCTTATATGAATAAGACTCTAGAAATTGGGCAATTTGACATAGATGCATTATCAATAAAGGCAAGTGTTTTCTTAAATCAAAGAAAGAAATCAGAGGTAATACAATGTTGTGAAAAAATACGTGAGGTCGATCCTAAAAATAAAGCGTTAAAGGAAATCGAGGAAGAATTAGAAAAAATTTAAAAATAAACAAAAATGGGTGGTTATACGTCGTAGATCATTAGATCTTTTTCTTCTAATGTAGAGTGTAAATTATGAACAGATCTATAAACATCTGGTTCTTTTTTTGCACCAGTACAGACAAGTTTTCCTGAAGCAAACAATAGAATAACTGTTTTTGGATCAAGCATTCTATGAATTAATCCTGGAAATTGTTCAGGCTCATACATACTTCTAGGCAGTTTTCTAGCAGCCTGCTCTAAATGAATTTTACCTCCTAGATTTATTGCGGCAACAATATTTTGAACTGTTATAACAGCATCTTTTTTTATTTTGATACCACCTTTACGTAATTGTTGAACAACTGTTTTTACAGCTTTTACTGCCATCTCTTCTGATTTTGCTCCTGTACAAACCATTTTTCCTGTTCTAAAGATTAGTGTTGCAGTACGAGGACTTTGCAATCTAAACACAAGACCTGGAAATTGATCTGGATGATATTCCGTCTCTGGAAACCTCTTGGTTATCTCATTCAAGTCAATCTTTTGATCAACTGAAGCGGATGCCACAACATTTTCCACACTAACAATTGGTTTTGTTTCTGTCATTTCTTCCTCTTTATAAAGCCCCTTTATATATACACAGGCGATTTTGTGATTTGGTACTAGATCAATGATGGTTTATCCACATGTATCTATGCTCTTCCTCAAAAAGTTCAGTCTTGATTTCATTAATCTTTGTTAGTTCAGGTCTAAACTCAAAAAAATTTAGTTGGCCAGTACAGGGAATTGGTATTCTTAGTTGCTTTGGATTTTGCAAAATAAAACCATACTTGTTATCACTTCCATCATTCGACGCTAGATGCTTCTTTGAATCTATTTTAATTTGTGTTGCATTTGCATATTCTTTAACATCAATCAATTCCACTTTTCCAATAATTGCACCTACTATCATTTCAGGTTTTATTTTTAGTCGTTTACAATCATGCAGTCTAATTTTTTGTGGTGCATGAACTAAGAATTCTCCACGAAATTTTGTATTCCATTTTCTTAATTCTATTGTTTTTTTACCTTGAACTATCAATTCAGCAAATGGTTGGCAAACTGAAAGGCACTTCATGAATTTCTATTATTTATAATGTCTTAATAAATATCAAAATTGGGATACTTGTTCAATAATTTGTGAGAGATCTTTAGTTTTGCTCTCAGAAAGACCAGTAATTCCTCCAGTTAGACTATCAGTTTGAATACCTTTTTCTGCCAAAACATTGGCAGCCATTAGTGATGTTCTTCCGGCCATACATACCATCAATGATTTTCCTTTAGATTCTTGTAATGCATGGTCAATTTCTTCTGGAACTTGTTGACCTGACAATAATTGTTGTGCAGTTCTAGCATTTGGTACAATAATCTTACTTTTATCGATGCCAAGGGATTTTGCAAGTAATTCAATTCCTTCTTCCCGTGGAGTATATTGAGTATGTACCCAAATTATTTTATCATACTCAGCTGCATTTGAAGCAACTTCTTGTTGACTAACTTGTGTAGGAGTAACAGTGTTCCCAATCTTTTCAAAATTCTTTCTATACTTATCAATTCCATCACAAATCATCACAACAAATTTTCCGCCATTACTGTATATCATTTGTAAAGCTGCATAAAGTTCAAGAGCACTACTCTCACCCATATCATGTCCTTTTTCTACCATAAATTTCAAAAGTGGCTTCGCTTGTTCAAAATCTATTTGGTGTTTTCCAGCATATTTGTCAGGATTATAATACTTCAAACCATCAGCATTACCTACTGTTCTTATTCCCGCAACATCTTGTTGATCAGGTGGAAATATCACATGAACTCCTTTTTTGTTGTATTGTTCATCAAAATACTTGCTAAGACCTCCAGATGTTCCACCTGTTCCAAAAGTACAAACAATGCTATAATCTTCTAGCGATTCACCATTTTCATGTAACTGCTGATCAATTTCGACAGCTGTTACACTTCTATGTGCTTCAACATTCAAATCATTATCGTACTGCTCAGGACAGAAACAATTGTAAATTTTTGCAAGAAATTTTGCCAAATTGATAATGTCTTTTTTAGCTAAGAGTGTTTCAATATCTGCAATGTTACTGTCATACATTTCAGGCTCAAATCCAAGTTCAATTAATTGTGAGCGAATGTTTGCAGCAGTTGCTTTTGCAAGCAAGGCATCTTGCTTATCTTCCATTCCTGGAGCAGGACAAATATCCATATCAAGATCCATGATTCTAATATTTCCATTTCTTAATTCTTTGAATACACCTTCCTGAAGTTTTCTTGAAACAAGTGCAATTGCAGTTATACCAATTTTTGACAATAGTCCTAGAGCAATACCAAAGTTTCCTGATGTAGCTTCAATCACTGTTGTTCCGGTTTTGATCTTACCTGTAGTTATCGCATCGTGAATAATGTTAATAGCGGGTCTAACTTTGATTGAACCTGTAAGTAGCGTACCGTCAAATTTGCCATAAATTTTGAAATCTTTGTTACTAATATCTACATCATAGACCGTCTTTGCACACTCCTTGAGGTCATTAGTGAGATCAGTCAAAGGTGTAGCATTGACTATCTCCACTTTTCCATCTTTCTCTTCTCTATGAGGCACTTGTGAAAGAACTTCTTTTTCAAATTTCTCTAATAGAGCATTGTCAACATTACTTTCTTCAGTCATGTGATCAAAGAGATTAGAGGCTCAATTTAGACTTTACATGATTTTTATTTACACCTTGTATACAATGTTCGTGGATTTCATGTTGGAGGAGGAATTGATTGACCTCTATACTTTCTGCTTACAAAATCCAGACTCGTCAGAATTAGAAGAAAAAAAATCACGAATCACAGAAGTTGGTAAGGAGATCTTCAATGATGGTGGTGTTGATGCCTTGGAAAATTTCTATTTTGCAATATCGAATAGGATTCAGGGTGAGATAGAGAAGGATATAGCACATTTTCGTCCACTATGGAATGGTCTTTCTGATGAATGGAATTACTAACCAGATTAAAAGCAAGTAAGTTTTTAGAACATATAATGCTGAAAAAACTTTTATCGGACATAATTAATGTCGATGACGTTTTGTTAGTGGTGAAATCAAACGGTGCCACTAGTGAGATGAGAAGTAATCTCCTAAACATACGGCAAAAAGATGAATGGATAACAATAGGGGACAATGATGGTCCGTGTCATATGCACGTTAACTCTTACAATATAAAACACGCAGAGTTCATAATGGAACAGAAACCAGAACGCATGAGCTTTAGTGTTAGGTTTTTCGATACCAGTAATGAAAGAGTTCTTGCATGTTTCTTTACAAAAATGTATGATGAAAATAAAAATCTTAAATTAGAACGCAAAAAACTTTATGATGAATTGTTGGAGAAGTATGGTCAGAAGATAGAGATCAAAAGGCTAATGAGTTCTTAAATATGAATAGATAAGTTATGGAATCACAAAGAATCGTAACTTTTCTACCAAGCGCAACTGAATTGATTTATAATTTAGGTGCGGATGACAAACTTTTTGGTGTAACACACGAATGCAACTATCCAATAGATGCAAAAACCAAACCACGAGTCATTAGTTCTGTATTTGATCCAGCTTTAATGTCAAGCAAGCAGATTGATGATAAAATCTGTCAGTTAATGACTGATGGTAAGGAGATTTACAATCTAAATAAAGAAAATCTTTTAAACGCAAAACCTGACTTGATCATTTCTCAGAATATTTGCGAAGTCTGTTCTGCACACACAGAACATGTAAACATGGCTGTGAACATGTTGGAAAAAAAGCCAGAAGTGTACACCATGGATCCTCACAACGTTGATGAGATTTTGATGAGCATCAAGGACATCTCAAAGATGATTGGTAAGGAAAAAGAGGGTAATGAACTTATTAATTCATTATTAAAACGACTAGAATTTGTCAAAAGTAAAATGTGTGAAGAACGACCAAAAATAGTCGCAATAGAGTGGGTGGATCCATTTTTCACCTCAGGTCATTGGATTCCAGAAATGATTGCGATTGCAGGTGGAGAAAATCTGATAAGTATAGAGAAAATGCCATCAAGAAAAATGAAATTAGAAGAGATCAAATCAGCAAATCCTGACATTATTGTTATTATGCCATGTGGGTTTGACGTTAAGCGAACTATATTTGAATACAATAACGTGCTAGCAGAGAATCCAGATTGGAATGAATTGAAGGCTGTTGAGGAGAATAATGTTTATGCAGTAGATGCAAACTCATACTTCAGCAAACCAAGTCTTAGGACAATAACTGGGATTGAAATACTAGCACAGATCATTCACCCAGATATTTTTGGCAGTTTGCAATTACCAAAAGATTCGTTTACAAAAATCTAACACAACTATCATTTCTCAAATACTCAGATTAATAGATATTCTAAATTGGGTGTTATCTCATATCGTCTTCTTTTAATTTCTTAAACTCGGTTTTCCGTATGCATTCTTCTAGTTCTTCAGGAAGATGGTCACTGATCAAACGATTACATTCTTTACATATTGTTCCATCCATTTCTGAATCAGGTTTTGACATCATTTTTTTTATCGCCAGTCTTTTGTCCTTCCTTCACATCTACCACATTTAAGTCCGTTTGTAACTTGACCGCATTTTTTGCATTTATATGAAAAACCTAAAACATCATTTTTACCAGTTTTGGTATATTTGAAAACCAGTACTAGAGCAATAATTATTCCAATTGCTGCTGCTGCAACCCACACATACATGAGATAATTATGTTATCATGCCAATTAAACTTAAGCAGTGTTTTTGAGTTCGAGTGTTAATTGGCATCCAGCAATTTACGCAAACAATAAACCGTTTAATTATTTGTCATAAACCGTCAGGTATTCAATATATTTCCTAATCTAGCCAATCAACAAAAGATAAAATTCAAACTAGTTGAAAAACTTATTTTTTATATGTTCTTCGTATCATCATCTGTCTTAAATCGTGATTCAATGGCATCTGCTTTCATATCAAGTTCGTTTAGATCACCAAGTTTTTGGTAAGTTAGTTTTTCTAGAGTTTGAATTATTGCTTTTGCTGCTCTGTATTGAGGAATTCTTGGCTCAAGTAGTTCCCCATACAGACCAATTCCATTAATTCCATTTAGTTTTGCATATCCCAGGATTAATCCATTAAAACCAGTTATGACAGATTCTGTTGGTGTTGTCTCTATTCCTAATTTTTTAACTAAATCTAACAACTTATGGGATGTAGTTGTGACATATGTTGTTGGACTTTTACCAAATGATCGTGATGTATGATATCCACCTAATGTATAGATGAATTTTGCATCATATCTTTTTGCAACATTCATTACATCCTGACATAATTCATTGAGTGAATCGTTTTCTTGTGGTTGACCTCTACCACCACCAAAAATTATAATATCTTTAGCATATCTATATTCCCACTTTTCCTCTGGAATCTCAATGTAACCACCTTTATCATAAACAAATGGTGGACGTGATGACGTTGCTGTTCTAAATTGTGCAGTTCCAAGACTTTTATTAATAAAATTTACAACAATAGATCCAACATTTCCCATGTCTTGCATTGCTGCAATTATTAATGGTTTTTTCACATCAGGTTGTCTCGTATCCTCAAATTCCATTATAAAAAACCAAATTTATTCTATAAAAGTATACCATACCATCATATAGAATTCTCAAAAATTATGAACCAATAATCTTCTTTCTATATTTAACTAAAAGGCACTCTCTACAAAGACAATCTTTTTCGTCTATTTGCTCCTGAGAAATTTTTGGAAAACTTGCACACCAACACGTTAAATTATTATCACATGAAAATTTACTATCACATTCAGAACAATTTTTTTCCATTAGTACTCTGATAATATACTAAGTACTCTATTAGGAATATCTGCAAGTCTACTCACTGCTAATACTTTTTCGTAGCCTAGATATTTTAGATTATTTGCAATTGTGGTTGCGCTAAATGTGTCTCTTCCAACACCAATAGCTGTCATCTTTATTGCTAAATTTTTGTATGATTTTAGAACCATTTTCAATGCGTTTGGATCTGACGGTTCTCCATCTGACAAAGTTAGAAAGATATCAGGTTTTTTTGATGCTAAAATTGGTAGCATTCTATCATAAACCTCCGCCAATGGTGTACCACCATTTGCTGAAATTTGGGCAAGTCTTTTTGCAGAGGAATTACTCCATTTCATATTTTCAGGCTTGATAAGCCAGCAAACAACCTGTCTGTTGACGGTGTTAAATGCATAAACTGAGAAACTTACTTTTAGAAAATCTAAAACTTCACATAAACCAATTGTAGTTTTTTTGTATTCTATTTGTTGATCTGTAATACTTGATGAATGATCTAATAGTATCACAATTCTAGATTTTATTGCTTTTTTTACATCACTAAAAAATGGCTTATCATGGTTTTCAACATATGCCTCTTCATCAAACTCTTCACCCTCAACCATATGCTGTTCTTTCCAACCAGTTTTCCATTCTCGGAATTTATTTTTTAAATTGCTAATTAGGTCTTGATCATAAATCTTTGTTTCATCCACATTCGTATACTCTGGAATCTGTATTCCAATTGTTTCTGGTGATAAACCCTTATTTTCATTCTTTTTTGTTTCTTCTTTAATCAAGTCAAATTCCTTTGCAATTTCTGTTCCCTCAATTGGATTCTTCGAATTTAGATTACCAAGTTCACCTTCTAAATTTTTCGTGATCTTTTGTACTGCTTTTTCAAAGTCCTGAGGTGTCATCAACATACCTGGACCTTTTAATGGAATAGATAATGGAATTGTAATTAGTGAATCAATGTCTAGCATTGTTAAAATTTTTGGGACATTTTTTTCAACCCAATCAGTATCAAAATCATTTTCTATGGCCTTGTCGAGAATTGTTTTTGCAAACTCCACTGCTTTTTTTACTCTTTCAAAATAACTTGGTTGCATCTCACCTTTGATATCACCAAATAGAAAGTATTGATAAAACGCCTCCACTATTCTTGCTTTTCCTATAATGTTGTTTAGAAGTGGTCTGTAAATCCACTGCCAAGTATAATTGAATATTAATTCACTATCCATTCCACGCCAGTCTTTTCTTCCTAGCAGTTCAATTCTTCTTCTCTCAAGCGTATTCAGAATAAATCCAAATGCGTGATCATTTGACAAGATCTTATTGCAGTGATTAATTCGCATTCCCTCATACCAAGTAGCCGTTCTAAATTGTCTATATCTTGCAAATTCATCTCCATTGTAATCTAGAAAAGGAATTAGAATTACCCTATTTTCCTTAATTCTAGTCTCATTAGTTTTTTTTGTTGAAAATTCCACCGTTATTTGATCATTTCCTGACCAACGTCTGATCAAGAATGTAGAAATTTCAATTAGAGTGTCGTTCCGTAATGATACAGATGACATCATTTCTCGTACATTGAGGTAATAATATCATTAACTTTTTGTAATTCAATATTTCCCCACTGTGCATATACATTTCCAAATACTATTTGAGCGGCTTCTTTAGGCTTAGTTTGATTTTGAACAAGTTTTGCGTAAGCAATAGTTTCACGTAATGATGGTGAATAATACAATTCCTCCACTGCAGCTGCCTGTCTTAGAGTGTTAGCAAGTTTAATGCCTTGTTTGGTTGATGATTCATCTGCATTTGGAACGTGTTTCTTAACTATCTCGAATTCTGTCTCTTCTGGAGGATAATCTAATCTTAATCTTACAGGAAATCTACTCAAAAGCTGTGGTGGAAGTTCTTTTGTTCCGACGTGTGTAAGTGGATTGATTGTTGATATCACAAACCAAGATTTTTCTGCCTTAATCGTCTCACCACCTGATTCTTTCAGAACTACTTGCCGTCTATCATCTAGAACTTCATCTAATCTCAACAGAACGTCTGCCTCAGCTGCATTAATCTCATCAAGATATAGCAAACTTCCTTCTTTCATTGATTTAACCAAAATACCTTCATTAAATCCAATCGTGCCTTCAGAAAGATTTTTTGTTCCTACAAGATGACTCTCTCTTGTTCTTAGACTAAAATTAATTGATTCTAATTTCACTGATTTTCTTTTAGCATACTCTCTTACAAGAGTAGTTTTCCCAGTGCCTTTTGGACCAATGATTAATACAAATATGTCTTGTTCATGTGCTTTATCTAATATACCAAAAGAATTATTCCAATCAAGGTATTGTGGTTCTTCCATCAAAGTATACTTGCTTGATTTTCTACTTTATTTAAGATTAGATCTATTTGGCAAACGATGCAATCTTTACGAATGATTCATCTAAAGTTTCGTGTAATGCTTTGTTCCATTTATCAAAGCCAGATGGATCTTTAGGATAATCATAGTAATGCTCTACTAGCCATTGATTTTGACCTGAAGTATATTTGAGACCACTAGCAACAGTTTTGTTCATAGCTCCTCTAATTATCATTCCAAGTTTTCCCAGTCCAGAAAAGTCTGGGTGTTCTCCTTTGCTAATTGCCTCAACATCAAGGTTACCCAAAAAGTGTTTCATACCATAGCTAATTTGATCATTTGTCATCGTTTGTACAAGACGTCTGAAAAGTTCTAGTCCTGCAGTTTTGTAACCATACTCTTTAATGAAATCAAGATTGTATTGCCAAAGATTTGCTTCTGAAACATCATTTGCCTCAATTGCTTGTGTAACATTATTACCAAGAATAGTTCCTGCAATTAAGGCTGGTCCAATTCCACCAGCATCAATTGGTTTGGGCATCCATGCAGAATCTCCAACTAACATGTAACCACCTGATACAAGGCAATCATTTTGCCTTCTAACAGAGACTTGAAAAACTCCTGTATTATTGTGGATATCTTCTTGATCTTGTGATAGTTTTGCATTTTTGATTGCTTTGTTTCTTTGTAGATATTCTTCCATTAATGAGGCAACATTGTCTGTCTTTCCCAGTCTTCTGTTTCTTTGTTCTAAGATTGATTTTTCAACACCAAGACCAATGTTGACTTTATTATCTGCCTTTGGGAAAACCCATCCATATCCACCAGGAGCAATATCTTGATCTAGATGAATTATACAGTAATCAGGATCAAATTCTGTTAGATCTTTTTCACCATCTTCAAAATACATAATATGTCTTCCAGTGGATTCCACATCTCGCCTGTCAATCTTTCTTTCAACTTTTGTAGAATTTTGAAGTTGGTTTCTTAGCATTGAAGTGATTCCAGTTGCATCAACTACAATTTTTGCAGTTTTTTTGTAAGGCTGTTTAGTTTTATTATCTAGTCCTTCAACGCCAATAACTTGCTGTTCATCGTAAATCAAACCAGTAAGATTAATATCAAAATCAAAACTCACTCCCATTTTTTTTGTTCGTTCATTCTGGATCTCAGGAAGCTTTTGACGATTTAACATATATCCAGCACCATCAAATGGAATTGCGGTTTCTTTATCAGGTGAAAATGCCATAACACCCTTTACGTCATGCTCAATTTCAGGTCTAGTCCAAGGAACCTTGATCCGCTCTGTCATAAAATCAACAGCCTCCTTAGAACATGCATCACCACATGTCCATCCAGGCGATGATTTTCTACCTGGCAAGTGTTCTGGATTTCTATCTACTGAAAGTATTCTCAAATTTTGATTTGAATAGTATGATATTGCTTGTGCTGCAATTGTACCGGTTAGTCCACCACCTGCAACTATCACATCATAATCTGCTTCCAATAAGAAATCACTGTTCAGTCTCTATTTAAAATAATATAGGTTTATTATAGAAAAACTGGGTCGGTTCGTCGCGGCGTCATCAGAGCTTGGCGCTCAGACTGGAGCGGCTTTTATTTCCTCATTCCCTTTATAATCTTCTTTTGAATATTATTAAGTTATTTTGCCAGTTGTAGTAATTGCTGATAGATCTTTTTTGAATCTTTTTTAACATAAACAGGGCATGAAATATTTATTTTTACAGCATCCTTGTTTTCTAGTATAATTTTACCTTCAATCATCTTCTGCTTACTTATCTTTAGTTTTAAACCAGAACTGGATATGTTTTCTTCAATATTTTCATAAATTTCACCAAAATCTGTTTTATTAATATCACCACAAAACTTTGAAATGAATTTCTCAGCATTTTTCTTTTTTAAATTAATTGACAGTAGTGTTATTGGATTATCAAAATGACCTGTTAAATTTTGAACTTCAAAATCCTTTCGCTCTAAATTCAAATTATATAAAAAGGATTCAAAAATTTTATCTATATTCTCAGTAGCATGAAGTATTACATCAATCTTAACTTCAGCACGCAGTGACATTGAATGAGATTACTTATCTGTGCTTTTTTTATTTTTTGCTTCTAGCAGGACTGTTTGCGCTTCTGCAGTCTTGATTAATTTAACTTTCTCCAAGCCAACATGTCTTAGTTTAATTACTTTTTTTGCTGCACTCATTATGTCAGAGTTTATTTTTCCATAACATGTTGCTTGAACAAAACTATCAATACTCATAGTTGGTACTATTTTTTTGATTGACTCTTGTGCGATTAGGCGTAACTGACGTTGTCTTGATGTATTTAGTTGTCTATGCGTCAAAGCCAATATTTTAATTCTAAATATGTAATTATCTTTTGTTGCAATATCTATCACAAAATTAACTTTGGAAGAACCTCTTCTTACAAGGCTTCTCAAAAATTCTTTCGAATATTCAAATCGTTTGAAAACTGTTTTTGCTTTGTCATCTGTTACATTATCTACCTGAAAGAATATTTTGTACTGGTGTTGTGACGGATCACCTTTTAGTATATCCCATAATGTAACTTCCAAAACTCTACCTTTTGCATTTTCATCATCAGTAATTGGTATGTAACCTAGTGTTACATTGTTAAAAGAATCAGGTGCAATTACATGTACCCATTTTTTTTCTTTCCATTTATCTTTGATTTTTCGAGCTTTCCGTGCCAATTATTTTCGACCTTTAGTTTCTGAATATAAACTGTGCTGAGTTAGATTATTTTGTCACCAAAATATTTCTGTAAAACTGGTGGCACCGTTATGTGACCATCATTTGTTTGGAAATTTTCCATTATAGATACAATTGTTCTTTCAACTGCAACAAGTGTACTGTTTAATGTATGAACATATTGTGTGTCTTCATTTGATTTGTCACGGAATCTAATTTTTAATCTACGTGATTGGAAGTCAAGACAGTTAGAGCAGGAAACGATCTCTCTATACGAATTTTGTCCTGGCATCCAAGCTTCAATATCAAAAGTTTTTGCAGACACTTTCCCCATATCACCACTTGACAGTAACATGACTTTGAATGGGATCTCTAATTTTTTATAAAATTCTTCAGTAATGGATATCATCTTTTCGTGTTCATTCCAAGAGTTTTCTGGCTTTGCGAAAATAAATTGTTCAATTTTATCAAATTGGTGAACTCGGAATATACCTTTTTGATCTTTTCCATGTGCACCGGCTTCTTTTCGAAAACATGGACTAAATGACGCATATCTAAAAGGAAGTTTATTTCCATCAAGAATTTCGTCAGAGTGCATTGATGCAATTGCATGTTCTGACGTTCCAATCAAAAATAGATCTTCATCTTGGACTTTGTAGATAACATCTTCAAAATCATCAGCAATCACCGCACCTTCCATAGATTTTCTATTTATCATGTATGGTGGTTGGATGAGATTATACTCTTTTTCTTGCATGAAGTCAAGAGCAAATGAGATCAATGCCTGGCTAAGTTTTACTAATCCACCTTTTAGGTAGTAAAATCTGGCACCGGCAGTTTTTGCAGCTCTTTCCAGATCTATAATGTTTAGATTTTGTCCAAGATCAATATGGTCATTTATCTGGAAGTTGAATTGTGGAATCTCACCCCATTTTCTCAATTCAACATTGGAAGATTCATCAGTTCCAATTGGAACTGATTCATGAATCATATTTGGTATTGAAAAAGCAAGATTTGTGTAGTCTGATTCTACAGTTTTTTGGAGTTGTTCTTGTTCATCAAGATCCTTTGAAATCTTTCCCATATCAGTGAGAAGTGATGATGCATCTTCGTTTGATTTTTTTGCTTGACCAATTGCAATTGACATCTGATTTCGTTTTTTCCTAAGTTCATCAGTTTCTTTTATGAGATCTCTTCTTTTTTTGTCAAGTTCTAGCATTCCATCAAAATCAAATTCAACTGCTCTATCTATTATCATCTTTCGTATTTTTTCTGGTTCATCTCTGATAATTTTTGGATCCAGCATTATTTGATCACCTCAAGCGCAAGATTTGCATGTTCAAGTACTTCATCTATAGTTGGTATCAGTTTCCCCATATTACCACTATTTGAAAAACTAAAGACAAGTTTGTTATCAATTTTTTCTACTTTCATCAAAAGACCATCAGGAAAGTCAATGTTATCTGGCGCGAGTGAATTTTTTACGACTTGCGCTTTTTCATCTGATATGTTATTGATTATTATCTCTACTTTGCAGTTTTGTGACATTTTCTTCCAGATAGTCTAGAAATTCATCTAATTTGTCTTTAGTTATTTTGGCCCCTGCCGCTGCTTCGTGGCCCCCACCCATACCATCAAACCTCGCTGCGCCATTTCTCATCAAATCACTCAAATTTACATCTGATTTACAACTAACTGATTTTCTTGATGAAAACTTGATAGTTCCTTCTGAACCGTCAGTTCTTAGAATTACTATTTTTCCAATATTTTTTGGCGAGCCGGCAATTAATGAGGAGATTGTTCCAGTCATAGTCTCAGGCACCAAGCCTTCAGCATTTACCATAACACAGTTTTCATCACTATTTGTTCGCCATCTCTCATTTCCTAGGACATTCATGTACTCTCTAATCATACTTCTGTATTGACTAAGAATTTTTTCTCCTTCTTGTAACATTTTATTTCGGTCCCCCATGCAAATAGAAATTCCAACACCAGATTTACCGATTCTTCCACATGAGTTCAACATTGTTGAAAACTCTCTACCCTCTCTTAGAAAACTACGTTTGTCCTCTCTTGGAAATGTATAGGTGTAACCAATTAATTCATCCATTATCTCAGTTGCATTTCTCCCCTGTGCAAATTTAGTAATGCCTTCAATAACACTACGTTTTTCATCCTGATCCAAGTCAGCTGTAACTCTCCATCTGGCTCCATCCTTTAGTTCAATTCCTGTAGAATTTAGTATTGCAAGGCAAGCATCCCTATTCCATGTAAGACCTTCAATGAATGGTTGAGATGTAAATGCAAGTGCATCTGGTAGAGGTCTTGTTTCACGCCCAACTAGTAGTAAATCCAGGTTAACATCCACTAACCCAAGTTCTTTTGCAGTTTTTACAATTTGTTGATTTTCTCCTATGAATGATTTTTTCTCACCCTGATCCTGTCTATCTCCAAGTGCGGAAACAACTGCCACTCCAGACAGATCCTTGTTATCCTTATTCAAAGCAGTAGAAGCAAGATATGCCATTCCTCCAGCACATATCTCAATACCTCCATCCATGCCAAATTTCCATGCATTAATTACATTCTGATTATCAATTTCCTCATCTGGAATTTGATGATGATCTAGAATTATCCAATCATCACCAATCCTCTCATCTAGATTTTTAGCAAATCCGCCTCCCAAATCGGTGATAACATGTAATCCTCTGTCCTCTTTTTTTAACTGCTCAACCACATTTTGACTAAACTCATTAGTTGTTCTAGTAGTACATTTTGCACCTTCTCTGATAAGGGCCTTTGACATTATACTACCAGATGTGATACCATCACAATCAATATGTGTTGTAACAAGAATGCTTTTTTTTGATTTTATTGCATCAAAAATTTTGTCTGAAAAATATGAAAGTGATTCTTGTAAATTTTTACCCATTATTCAAGTTGTGCTACTACAGACTTATATTTCCATTTTTTAGAAATGATTCCTTTGCTTTTATAGTGCGTCGAAAGTCGATGAACCTTTGCCTCAATCAGTTCAAGCGATCTAACATTTCTATTATCACTCTTATTCTCTTTGAGGTGTTTTTGTAGGTTAACTGCTCTGAGTACAATGTTATTGAGATCTTCAGGAATCTCCGGTACTAGATCATTTTCTTTTAAGACATCGGAAATCGTCTTATTGAGAATAGGTTTTACAAGTGGTATTGCATGTTGATCTCTTAATTTTATACCAATTTGACTAGATGTCATTCCTTCTTTTGCATATTTTACAATCAATTCCTCGATCTCCTTTGATTCCATTTTGATCCAATCTGGTTTCTTTAATTCAATAGGTCTGATCGAATGTGCTTTTCCATGATTGTGTGTATGCATTCTACCCATGTTTTGAGGCTAATTTAGGTACGAAATTAAATGTATCTTGTTGAGAATTTGACAAAAGTTAAATAATAACGCTAGCCACATTTGAACAGATACAAATGAACAAATCAATAGCATTAGGCGCAGTTTTTGCAGTCGCAATTTCAATGGGTGTTACCCCAGCATTTGCCCAGTATATGGGATCTGGTGGAGCAGGTAACCAAGACGGTGGTCATCCATCAATGTCTCTTGAAGATACATTAGAACTAGCAAAAGCCAAAGTTGATTATGCAGCAAACAACCCAGGATCTGGATCTGGTACTCCATATCTAGCAGCTGACGGTGTAATTGGTGCATCTGCAATCGCAGCAGCCATATTCGGCGGTATCGCTGGAGCATTCTTCATTAGAGGAAGAAGTGGCAAATACGCTGCTCAAGGTAGAGGATAAAACCTCTCTATTTTCTATTTTATTCGTCATTCCTAGCCTATGCTGATCCCTACATGTCTGATTAACGAGAAAATGTTTATATCGACCTCATAGGCTCGTTTGTATGATGATTCCTATATTCGGAACAATCTTGAGTATACTGTCTAGTGTAACTGGACAGCTTGGTCCAAACTACGACCCACTGTTCTTCGACGTAATGGTATACATCTTTGGAACTATAATGTTCACAATATTCCTACTCGCACTAATTGCGTACTGGGTACGTATTCACGGATGGGGATACAAAGACAATCGTGAAAGATGGGTTGATGAACTCGATAGACACTTTGAGAATGAGGGCATTGGTCTAATTCCAGATAATGGAAAATACTGGTAAACCTTCAATCTTTCCTTCTTTTCTATTTTCACACTTTGGTTATTTTTTGCTGTTATAGATCCGGAGGCATAAAGTCAGCATCTTTTGATGCGTCATAATCTTTTGATGTAAACTCTGCTCTATAGTGATAACCATCAACTAACAATTCATTGATGAAATGTGGTGATTCTTTACCATTTACCAAAACTCTGGATTTGTCAAGTTCCATGTCTTTTATTGGGAAATCCCATGACCAAAGAAAATGACCAATCTCAAATGGATATTCTTCTGTCCACTCAGCATAGATTGTTCCATCACCAGTTATGGTGTAAAGTGATTTATGACATCCATCTTCAAATCCAATGTTTGCGGGTACGTCAGCTTCATTTCCATCAACATAAAGTTCCAGAGTTGCAGAAATCACAAATGGTGTATCCTTGTCGTTAATACAGACTTTGAGTGGATCATTTTGGCTTAATTGACCTTGAATCAGACTACTTCCAACTCCAACTGATATGGCAATTATTGCAGTCATTGCAAGAAATCTTAGTGTTTTCCTACGTTTTGTAGGATCACCCATTCCAGGCCAATTCATGGCTAAACTCATTTAGTTTACCTTAAAGTCTTTTCTAAATTTCTGAGAAATCATCAATTATCTCTAATCTATCAAACTGATCCTGATGGTCTGCCGCATAAAATGTAATCAAGTCAGAATCAATTTCCACCCATTCTGATTCTCCTTTGTATGGCAAAAGATCTTCAATCACAACACCATTTGGCCCTGACATTCTAACTAGAGCCTTTTGATTTTTTAAAGCCATTCCAAATGGAAGTTTCAAAACTTTCTCCCGTCTTATAGTTTGAATATTAACAGTGTATTCATTATTATCAAGAAGAACTTTACCTAAGAAAAAACTTTCACGTATATCTAGTTTAGAAATTACAAAGTCATATCCCATGATTTTAAATAATCAAATGTTAATAAAAACAAGTCTATATTTTATTCATTTTTATGCCTAAAATATTAAGCATTACTTAATATTTTAACTTAAAAGTTAAGTAATAAATTTAGTATATACTAAACAGTGAGTCTATTCAATAAAAGGAAAAAGAGAGTTGAGTTTAGATTACTTGCCAAGGTCTTGTTGCAAATGTTATCACATAACCAACTGCAATAATTATTGATTGATATGCAATATTGGTATATGGGATTGGTTTGAGAATTGGTTCTCCCTCTACAACAACTGTCTGTCCTGGGCCAAGTCCTGGTCCTACATGCTCAATATTTAATTGAGTGTGGACATGGTAAACTCCTGGTTCCAGAGCACGCGCTGATATTTCATAATCAACAACGTCATTTCCAGGAATATCGAAGACGTTACCTGGTGGGTCTCTAGCTAGAATCTCCCATCTGTTACCGGCATTAGTTGACTCTGAAAATATAGATGACCATGCACGCATGTCTGAATCTACAAGACTTACGAATGCACCACTCAAAGTCAGAACTTCACCAGTTTGGAGGGATTGTCTATTGAATGTCTCATCTTCTATTCTGATGAAACGACTCTGCAATTGTGCTTGTACTCCGTGACCTTCAGCAGTTTGAATCATTGTTATAATATTTGGTCCAAAGCTACCTAGGACTAGTACTGCTCCAAGTGCAAATGCCATAGTTATTTTATCTACCATTGTTATCCCTTAACTATAGTACACGAGAAAAATGGCGCATTTAAGTTTTAACTCCGACTACGATCACAAAAAGATCATTCGTAATGATAATCATCAATGATTATCATTGAAATCTTGATAAAAGAGGATGAAATTATTCGACTAAATAACGACATTAATGTAAATTTTATATATTTTCTATAGTAATAATTGTAAAATTTCTAAAAAAAAATTGTAATTACTAACTCTTGACTTATATCCCAAAGACACGCATAATATGTATGGCACAAATGCCGGCATTACTCCCAAAGGAAGTCGAAATCCAGAGATTGAAAAAAATCTGGTTAGTAGTCATTGCTATGGGATCAACAGCCGCATCCGTAGAAGTCGACAACTTTGTCGATGGTTCACTTCATCAGACTTCTATTAGAGACTCTGCATTTACTCCAGCACATTGGTGGTTATACTCTCACTTTGTAGCACTACCACTTGGATGGGGATTTGTTGCAATCTATGATAGAAAAGTCCCAGTACTAAGAGGACCAAATAACTCAATGAACACTGGTCTAAAGATGACAATTCTAGGTTATCTGGCAACCATGTTTACAATTGGTGTTAACGAGATGTGGCACTTTTGGTTCGTCGAAGAAATCTTCGCAGTTCCAAATCATTGGATGTTCAACATGGGTGTAGTCGTAGCCTTCATGGGCGCTCTAGCATA
>Ga0208764_10000902_pt1 | contig 19236 bp, 34 predicted proteins | sample ETNtaG_18_FD_185762 | JGI IMG/M metagenome (GOLD analysis project Ga0208764, IMG submission 185762) | Marine microbial and viral communities from oxygen minimum zone, Eastern Pacific Ocean - ETNP201302SV91 (SPAdes) (version 2) | ecosystem: Environmental > Aquatic > Marine > Oceanic ... | reverse complement strand
TGATTTAAGATTATTATTCATATACATTTTCTATTAATTTAGATTTAGTAATCTTGGTAATTACATAATAACTCAAATCTTGGTAATTTTGTTTGAGTCAATTTCTATATACTTGATAATTTGATAACTCTTCATGTCGCAATTTGATCTAGAAAAATTATTTGAAAAACGTGACTCGTATCTTAATATTTTAAAACACCTCAGTTTTGAACTAATGATGGAACCCACTGATGAGGAGATAAAACAAATTAAGGAATTGGAAAAAAATACAATAAGTGAATTAGATAAAATCCAACAAGAAATTTCTCAAATTATGTCCAAAAATCCTTCTTAACTTCAATGAGTTTATCATACCCAATCATTTTAGAATTTTAATGATTGATCAAATAGTTGATAATTTAGTCAGGATTAAACAAAATTTTGCAAATAATTATGATGGAAATGCCCATATTCAGGAAGTAATCCCGCTAAATTCTTCAAAGGAATTTCCAATTGATGAACAAGATTTAGCACAATTACACACATTTGCACAAAAAAATCCTATCTATCTAAATTCTTTTGAGAAAAATATTCTCGATATTCCATGTATGGTATACGAAGGAGATATCAACGATTATTGGTTAAACAGTATTAAACATGGTTCAAGCTGTCAGCCATTTTATCCAACATGGATTATGTCTGCATATGTCATGTCTTTGGTAGCAAAAAAATTGGGTTATTTGGAACTTGTAGATATTGGTTCAGGTGATGGTAGAATTGCATACTGTGGAAAAATATTAGATTTTGATTCTCATAGTATTGAAATTGATGACGTACTTGTAAAATTACAAAATACAATATGCTCTCAGACAAATCAAAATTTTAATCCAAAATGTGAGGATGCATTGGAATTTGAATATTCTAAATTAAATTTAAAAAAACCTGTATTTTTCATTGGAGGTCTTGCTCAAATGGGTGGAGATATTTTGGCAACAAGCATTATCCAAAAAATTAATTCTATTACTAATTTGAAAATGAGTACTGGAATTGTTTTTGCAGGTAGTGATACCAAAAGACAGTTATCTGGAAATTTATCCAATGGTGGTTGGAGCTCTCTAATTGAAGAAAATCAATTAGATGTGCTTGATACCGTTTCATTGCCTACCGTATGGACTTTTGATCAAAATGTTGAAACTCCGTATGTTTTTACAAAATTTAAATGACCTGAAAAAAATAACTTCCCTCAGAAATACCACATTTTGAAATTTTTACAATTTGGTCCTTTTTTGGGAGTGCCATCATTTTAGCCATTATCCTAATTGAATCACTAAATTCTACCACGCAGAAATACTCCTCATTTTGTCTAGAAAATTCGATAATTTTACCCTCAAATTCCTCTTTTTTCAATGATGTTTCTTTATTACAAGTATCACAAAATTCTGATGGCGGCCATACTAGTTTTTTACATGCCACGCATTCAGGAATATAAAATCGTCCTTGTTCTAACTCTTTTTCAAAACTCATTTCTCTAAAACCAAAACTGTAGATGATGTAGCAGCTGCAGACATGTTATGAATTAGACCTGTTTTTGGATTATCTGTTTGACGACTTGCTGCATTACTTTGTAATTGTTGAATAATTTCTATAGTTTGTGAAATTCCTGTTGCACCTAATGGATGTCCACATCCAATTAAACCTCCCCGTGGATTAATTTTAAAATTATTTGTTTGATGTAAATTTTTTATCATATCCATTCCATTTCCAGCAACTGTAAATCCTAGAGATTCTAATATCATTGGTTCACAAACAGAAAATGCATCATGAACTTCTGCAACATCTATTTCTGAAATATTGCGATTTGCCATGTTTAATGCTGATTGACCTGCAATTTTAGTAGATTCCATAGATGATAGCGAAGTATTTTTTGTGAATCCTGCAGAAGTTGTTTTCTGCCCTATGCCCGTAATCCATATTGGTGAGTCCGTATATTTTTTCATAATTTTTTCAGAAGCCAGTAAAATTGATGCACTTCCAGTGCATGGTCTTGAACAATCTAATAGTTTTAGATCATCGGTTAATTTTTTAGAATTCATTACATCCTCCACGGTGTAAGTTTTTTTTGATAATGCATTTGGATTTTTACTTGCTTGTTTGTGATTTTTTACAGAAACTATTGCTAATTCTTCATCTGAAATATTGTATTTTTCTTTATATGATTTTGAAAAAATTGATGCCCAAAATATTGGATGCTTGAACTCTCCTCTGGAGTTATCCCACTCTAATATTTGACCTGGACTATCATACCTTTCAGCCCCTGAAACTAAAACCATATCTGCAAGACCTGATGAAATGTATGAAAATGCCGAAACAATAGCATTTGTGCCTGAATTACATAGACTTTCAATAGAATGAGCTATTTTTGGTTGAATTCCTGACATTTCTGACAAAATTGGTGATAGGTATTTTGAATTATTATTTGTAGAAATTAAGACTGCATCAATTTCTTTTTTATCTATTTTGGGGTTTTTTTGAAATAGATCATTTGTGGATTTGTGTAATATTGATTCTATTTTATGATCATCTTTTGTAAATGGCATATTTCCGTAACCTACTATTCCAACTCTGTTCATGTCTAATTCTCCAAAAATGTTTTTTTCAATAGTGAAAATGATTCTTTAGTATCCTCAATTGGATTGAATTGAATTATTGGTAAATCTATTCCTACATCTCTAAATTTTTGTAATTGTTGTTTGCTTTCATTTGGACTTCCTGCAATACATAGTGAATTCAACATCTTTTCTGTAACCAATTCGTGATTTGATTTGAATCCTGATTTTTTAAATTCTCCAAAAATATTTTTTGTTTCATTTTGAAACCCATTTTTAGATAAAAATTCTCTATAGATATTGCCTACTGAAATATAAAATGCAAGTGTTTTTTTTGCTCTTAAAATTGCATTTTCTGAATCTTCAGATACACATGTGATTATTTGACATGTAACATCAATTCTTTTTTTAGTTTGCATTTTTGTAATTGTTTTTTTCATCTCTTCTAGTGGCCTCAAATAGAAAATTACTCCATCAGCAATTTCCCAAGTTAAATTAACCATTTTTTCATTAATTGCTGCTAGATATATTGGAATTGATTTTCTTTTTGGTTCGATTAATAACGTAAAATTATTTAATTGAAATATTTTTCCAGAATAATTTATCTGTTTTTTTGATAATGCTAATCTGATGATTTCTACATATTCTTTCATTCTTTGAACTGGATTAGAAAACTTGTCTCCATGAAAATCTTCAACTATTGGCATGCTACTTGTACCTAACCCCAAAATTAATCGACCATTTGATAAAATGTCTACTGTGGCAGCACCCATTGCAATTGTTGATGGACTTCTTGAATAGATGTTGATTATCGATGAGCCTATTTTTTGACTATCTGTGTTACTTGCCACTGCCGACATAGTTGAAAAATTTTCCATTCCCCAGGTTTCTGGAATCCATATTGAATCAATTTTTGAATCTGATAGAGATTTTGAACAGTGTAACACTTCTTCAACTGACAGTAATGAGCCTAAACTACATGCTATACGCATGAATTGAGTACGAATAATGGATATTCTAGTGTATCTGTTTTAGTAATAGGTTAATTTTCATTGAGGTGTTTAATTATCCCGTCAATTATCTAATCATAATATGGCTGAACAGATTTTTCAAGGATCTACTAAAAATGAGAAATTTTGGAAAAATGCAACAAAATATGCTTCTGCTAGCAATGATGAATTATTTGTAGAAGAAGTTGCATACATGATGGTAACACTACACCGAACAGGTGCATAATCTAATATTTTATTTAATTATTTTTTCCACTCTTTCAGAACATTCTTCCATGTCTTTGAATGAATCCACAGAAAACCATTCTACATTTTTAAATTTTATTGTATTTAGCATTCCCTTTTTTGCATAATCTGGAAAAACTGTTTTTTCTATATCTCCTTTTATTGGTAATTTTTTTAGAACCTCTTTTTGGAGATGGTAAATCCCTGCATTCATCCATGTATCTGAAATTTCTTTTTTCTCTTTAAAATTAATAATTTTATCTGATTCTGTTTCTAAAATACCATATTTTGTTTTTAGTTCAATGGCAGCAATTGCATTTTTCTTACTTGCTAGTTGATGTAAATCAATATTTGTAATAGTATCACCATTAATTACAAAAAAAGATTTATCATTAATCAATTTGCCTGCTTTTTTAATTGCACCACCTGTTCCTAGTGGAGTTTTTTCTATCGAAAATTTAATTTTCATTCCTAATTTTTTCATACTCAAATAACTTTCAATCATATCTGCTTTGTAACCTGTACAAATAATCACTTCCCTAATACCAAATTTTTTCAAATATCTTATTTGCCATTCAATAATTGGAATATTTTTAATTGGAACCAATGGTTTTGGAACGTAATCTGTAACTGGCTTTAGTCTTTTCCCTATACCGCCTGCTAAAATAATTGCTTTCATTGTTAAATTTCCTATAATCAACTATTCAAATTTATCTTATTTTTTCTTAATTTCATTTATTTCAGAGTCATTGACAATTTCATCCATTTTCTTTGCAAATTCATTGTATATTGTTTCTAATTCTTCTAATGGTATCTCAATTCCTAAAAGTTTCAATGTTTTATTCCATGATTCTATGTATTTTTCATCATCCATTCCTTTCCCAAGTGTTTCTGCAAGGGAATTTACTCCCTCAGTCTTACCTAGTGCATAAATTGCAATTTCTCTAGCAGTTAACATCTTCGTCTTTATTATTCTCCGTTATGTAATAGTGAAGTTCAGTATAACATTCTACACAATAATCTTCATATTTTGTATGATCACAATCATAAACTTTTTTGACATCATTACTACATTTTGCACAAATTGGCATTATGTATTCTCTTAAGATTTTGCTATTTTAATTCCACCTAATGCAAGTTGGATAATTGCAGGTGCAAATAACATTAATGGACTTCTTTCTACTCCTTCTGGTGCAGGTGTTGCTATCATTGCAATACCTCCAACTAGAATTAATATTCCTGAAATAATGATTAATCCTCCTAATCCCTTAGATTTTTCTCTAATAGCTATGAAAAATGCAATAATTGGTAAAATAATTGCTGGACCTCCTAGTCCCATACCTCTTTGCATATCATCTAATGGCAAAAATCCTTCTTTATCGTCATTTCCCATTGATACAGCGACATCAGCACCATATAGCACCAATAATGCAATTGCTATTCCAGTAAGTGCCATTGCTGCTGCTTTTAATGCCATGATTGAATTGAAAATTTACAATATTTAAACCAATTATATTGATTCTACTTCTACACTGCCCTTGATATTTTCTAATTGTGTTAGTAATTCATCAATTGACTGTTTCTCAAATCCAACGATGTTCAAATGACCTAATTTTCTTAAAGGTTTAGAAACTTTCTTTTCATACATTTTTAGGAAAATATTCTTTTCAGAAATTTCTATTTTTTTGTATTCTCCTTGAAAATCCAAATTACCTAAAATGTTGTACATTATTGTATTGTGAAGTAATTCTGTACTTCCCAAATCCAATCCTAAAATTGCACGTAAATGTTGTTCAAATTGAGATGTTTTACTTGACTGTAATGTATGATGACCTGAATTATGAACTCTTGGTGCTATTTCATTAATTACTATTTCATCATTTTGTGTCACAAACATTTCTATTCCAAATACTCCAGCACCTTTCAAGACATCCATTGTATTACTAGCTATTTTTCCAGCTTTTTCTGAAACTTCATTTGATGTTCTAGATGGTGCAATTGTTTCTCGAAGAATATTTCTTTCATGTATGTTCTCAACTAATGGATATGTCTTAATTTCTCCTTTAGTGTTTCTTGATGCTATAACTGACACTTCCATTTTAAATGGGACGAATTTTTCTAACATGAGTTTTTGTCCTTTAAAATAATCATATGCTGTTTGAATCTCATTTTCTGAATCTATCTTGAAATTGCCTTTTCCATCATATGCATCTCTTCTGGCTTTTAGTAATGCTGGATACCCAAATTTTTTCAATCCCTCTTTGACTTCTTCAATGTTCTCAACTTTGATAAATTCTGGGACTGGAATATTGTGATTTTGTAAAAATGTTTTTTGTAAAAATTTATCTTGAATAGTTTTTAGAGTTTCTGGAGATGGGTTGATTTCAGCCTTATTTTCAACGGATTTTAACACATCACTATCTCCTGATTCGATTTCATATGTGATAATATCCACTTGGTTTGCTAGGTTGATGATTGAGTTTTTGTCTTTAAAATCTGCCACTATTTGCTCTGCTCCAACTAGTGATGCAGAACAATTTTCATTTGGATCTAAAACAATTACTTTTGATATGTGCTCAGGCATTTTTTTTGCAGCTTCAGTAAGCATCATTCCTAATTGACCTCCGCCTATAATGCCCAAAATTTTTACCATTAAATGAATTCATTAAAATGCACTAAAAATATCTAATGTAACGTGTCTAAAATTATTAAAATTCTTTTAGGATCTGCATTGTTGGGAGTTGTTTTTCTAATTCAGTTGGTTGTTTTAGGTATAGAATTAAATTTTTAGATTTGCTTTATTGAAATGAGTTTTTGTAATCTATCTTTGTAATTTCTCTTTACAATCATATCCCCAATTAAATATAAATTTCATAAACGAGAATTATGGCTGGACCACATGCACACGATGATGATAAAGCACATGAGGTAGCACCAACAGATGCACCAACAGCAGAAATTGGCCTATTTTTTGGAACACAGACTGGTAAAACAGAGCAAGTGTGTGGAATTATAAAAAATGAACTAGGCGATGTAGTTTCAGAGGCTGTAGATGTTTCTGAAGGAGATTTAGAACATTTTCCAAATCTTAAGGGCATAATCTGCGGTATCCCAACTTGGAATACCGGAGCTGAAGAATTAAGATCTGGAACAAATTGGGACAATCTCTTAGAAAAAATAGGTGAATTAGATCTCAAGGACAAACCTGTTGCAATCTTTGGTTTGGGTGATTCTGTAGGATATGGCGAAGATTTTGTTGATGCCATGGAAGAATTACATCGATTCTTTGAAAAAGCAGGTGCCAAAATGGTGGGATATGTTCCACTTGACGACTACACATTTGTATCTTCAAGGTGTTTAATTCCACATCTTAACGAAATTTCCAAACCAGAAGATGGTGAAAAATTTTGTGGACTTCCCGTAGATGAGGATAGTGAAAATGAAAAAACTGAAGACCGTGTTAAAAATTGGTGTGCTCAATTAAAATCAGAAATGGGATTATAGAATAAACTCTATTTCTAAATTAAATTCTTTTTTTATTTTTTATAAAATATACTATGCCCATTTTTTTAAATTACTTTCATACATTGATTGTTTTGTTACAGGTTTAATCTTCATTTCTACTTTATACTCTATTAAACACGTTGAACATATTTGGTGATTTTTAATGCAACTATTACAATGAATTGATTGTGTTTTGACATACTCCTTACAAAAATCGCATTGTTTTCTCATAATTTAATTATAAAATTTTTATTTAAAAAATACCAGAAGATTATAGAATCTTATTACAAAATTTTAAAGAATACTGAAATATTTGGAATGTTATGCCAATAGTAATAATTCCTTGGTCGGTTTATTAGATTACTATCAAGGTTTCCAATATTTTCAGTATTCCTGACCCTAAATGTAGTCATTGGCAGACCTGCACGTAAGACCTACTCTGATTAATCCATTTATCTATTATAGATACATGAAATTTTATGATTTTATTCTAAGATATTGAATGAAAATGATTTTCTTAATATCGAAATGAATCTTTTGTACCATCTGTAGCTGGAATGGATTTAACCCATTTTTTATAATCTTCTTGTGATGTATTGCATTCCTCAGAAGTTGCTTCTCTTACTATGAAATCATTAGAATCTACAAAATTTTTACATTTTTCACATAACCATAATGTACTGTTTTCTGGTTTTACTGACTTGGGTAATCTTCTTTCATTGCATTGTTTACAAAATAGAGGCATATGTGGAATATTTTATGTCAACAATTTGAATTTTACATTCTTTTCTTCTAAAGATTTTATCAAAGATTGTGCTTGATCCTTGCCTTGTGTCTCTAAATTCAGTGTAACTGATGCAGATCCAGCATTTACATCAGAGCTTAATCTGTCATGTACAACCTCTACAATATTTGCATTAGCTAAAGTAATAATATCTACAATTTCTTTAAATGCCCCTGGTCTATCTGGTAACAACACAGATAATTTTAGCAATCTACTCATTGCTGCTAGTCCCTTATCTACAATCTGACCTAAAAGATACATGTCAACATTGCCTCCTGCCAATACTGCTACTACTTTTTTTCCAGGTGACGGTTTTTTTGATAATAGATATGCAAGGCCTACAGCACCTGCTGGTTCAACAACAAACTTCATTCTTTCCATTAATAGAAACATAGCTTTTGTAATTTCATCATCATCTACTAATACAATTTCATCCATCAATTCTTTGATTATGTTAAACGTTATTTCTCCAGGCATTTTTACAGAAATACCATCAGCAATTGTTCTCTCCCCACCAGATAATTTTCGTGTATTTTGTTTTACAGACTCATACATTGATGGAAATGATTTTGACTGTACCCCTACAACTTTGACATTTGGATTTTTTTCTTTAATTGCAATTACAGTTCCTGCTGCTAGACCGCCACCACCTATTGGTAGATAAATTTCTTCAACATCTGGCAAGTCATCTAATATTTCTAATCCAATTACTCCTTGTGCTGCTATAATTTGAGGATCATCAAAAGCTTGTACTAATGTAGCTCCTGTCTGTTGAGAAATTTCTTTTGCTTTTGAATATGATTCATCATAATTTACTCCTTCTAAAATCACATTAGCTCCGTATCCTCTGGTTGCTGCAACTTTTGCCGGTGATGCATTTTTGGGCATTACAATGGTACAGGAAATATTTTCTAGAGATGATGCTAGTGCGACACCTTGTGCATGATTACCTGCAGATGCTGCAACTACTCCAAATTTCTTTTCATCTTGAGATAATGATTTAATTTTATAATATGCTCCTCTAATCTTAAATGAACCTGTTTTTTGTCTAAATTCTTCTTTTAAGTAAATTTCTGAATTTGTTAAATCACTAAATGTAGGTGAATGGATTAATGGTGTTTTTCTAATTACATCTCCTCTTAACGAATTTGCCTTTACTATTTCATCATATGTTGGATTCATTGGAGATGTTGCTCAATTTTTGAGGTATTTGAGTTAATCGCTATGGCTAATTTTTATCTTATTTTTTTATGCGTAATTATGATGAATTTTTATCATAACTGTGACTAGATCATTTTCAAAGAATTGTTGGAATTATTTTTTTATTTTAAATTAATTTGTTCTTGGAGTTGGTCCATTTTTTTTAAAATATTTTCCTTTACGTTATTTGATATTTTTCTTGGATCAAACAAACCTTCACGATTGTTATTTTTAATGAATTCTATATCTAATGTACACAAACATCCTTCTTCTCCTGCAACTAATCTAGTATCATCAATTAGTACTGAACTTGTTTGATATGTTTCAATTAATAATGAGTCTAATTCTTTTATCAGTTCATTTTTCTTTTCAGTTAATTTTTTAAATTCTTCACTAGATTCTTTTTCAATTTCTGCGTACACTTTTTTACTAAATTCTTCATCTTCATAAAATATTTCAAATAGTTTTTGATGATCAAAATCCTTGTAACCCATTTCTTTTAATTTGTCTAAGACAAATTGATCACTGTTGTTTGATAAATCTGATTCTTGTTTTTTTGTATTGTCTAAAATTTCTGCTAATTCTTTTTGTGAATCAATAACTCTTTGAACTGGTTTGTAAAACAATAATACGTGAAATTGTATTGATAAGTGACCTGATATCAAATAATTGCCTTCAGTAATTTCAAATTTAGTAAATATTCTTCTTAGATCTTCATTATTTGTTGTTGATACATTTTGTAAAGACCATCCATCTAATTTTTGAATTATACCTTCCAGATAATTTGATACTTCATTAGGATCAAATGTCTTTTGTTCTGTAATGGTAGAATCACCCATCATCACTTTGACATTAGCAATTTTGGTTTTCTCTATCATTTTTGCTAAAAAATCTTGTTGTATATCATCATTTTTTTTATTCAATAACTGAATAAATTCATCTGGTGATCTTGAACCTAGTCGCACATTTTTGCTAAAAAATAACTCTCCTTAAACCTTCATTTTGATATTTGAAAAATATCTAATTTTGGCACATGTCAATAATACTCAACAATATCTAAATACATTAAACATCCTTTTTAGGCATGGTAGAATCTAAAATTTTTTGTTATAATTGTAATTCCGAGATAATTGAGTATTATGATGAACATTATCGAGGCAATAGAGGTAAATGTGACTTCTGCAAAATTGATTTTCCGTTGGAGTAATTGAATGAAAATGAGTGAAAATATTGATGAAAAAAATGATAATCGAGTAGTCGATATGCTTCTAAGCCGAAATGTTGAAGCATCTGTGGATTCTGACAGTATGATTTTGGAAACTCAAAAACGTGTTTGGGGAGCTTTGAAAAAAGGATATGAGTACTCAGGAGTACATGATGAGTCTGAAGACTTTCTTAGAAAAAATGTATTTTCTAAACTAGACATGATGGTATTGTATGTGGATTTAGTTGGTTCTACTAAAATGGCTTTAGAAATGCCTTCAGATAAAATTGCCATCATAATTAGCTCTTTTGCACAAGAGATGGCAGCAGTAATTAGACAACATCATGGATATATCTTAAAATTTGTCGGTGATGCTGTAATTGGATATTTTGTTGCAGAATCAAATTCATTACTTACTGCAGATAATGCAGTTAATTGTGCAAAATCTATGAATACGGTTATTCAAAAGGGAATAAATCCAATACTTGATCAATATGATTATCCTGATTTAATGGTAAAAATCGGTGTAGATTTTGGTCAAAATATCGTAGTTAGGTATGGTGCTGATGAACAACATTCTCATGTTGATTTAATGGGACCTGCAATGAATATAGCTGCAAAAATTCAAGCTATGGCAAAACCTAATCAAATTTTAATTGGTTCTGATGTTTGTAAAAGATTACACCCAAACTCTCAAAAAGATTTCAAACAAATAATTTGGAAAAATGATGAATGGGATTATCGTTCAAGACATACAGGGGAAATCTATCAAGTTTTTGAATATAGAGGATAATCTCAAAATACTAAATTAAACAGTGAATTTTTCAGGACATTCTACGTGCTCATAGTGGTGTTCAGTGAACTCGTTTTGAACTACATACATCACAATTTTGTGCAATTCTTCTTGTTTGATGTCTTTTTTACATCTTAAACAAACTTTTTTCTCTTGCGTCATGGCTATGATCGTTCAATTATGGGAATCTATAAGGATCTGCGATCAGCTGAATTTGAGTAAAAATGACTGAAATTAAACTAGTTGGTATATCAAATGCCTAAAGTAAGCCATAAAAGTAGCAAATTAAGACACAGTTTATGGATAATATGGTTATGAGACATCTTCAAGACCTTTATGGATTGAATCCCAATATTCCTCATATGGCATTTCAGTTTCCTAGATTGCCTCCAGGACTAAATCATCCTTTATCCCCAATGCATCAAAATCAAATGAAATCACAGTTATCTCAACATGATGAAACCCTTAACCAAAAACTTCAAGGATTTCAAAAACTCTATCAACAATATGCTTCCGGTTTAATCACACCAGAATCTCCAATTGTTCCACCTGGACATCCTTTGTTCAGTGGTAGAAATTCAGTTCAAACACTAAAAACTGAAAATGAGAAATTGATTAAAGAGAATTTAGAACTAAAGAAAAAATTAAACAATAGGCCAAAAGATAAGCATAATCCTTAAGGTCTGATTATAAAATTGATAAGCCTTATTAAATTCTGATTTCGTTTTTTAATATGGTTAAAACCCCTTCAGATAAATGGAAAAAAAATATTCTAAAATATAAAAAACAATGTCAAACCATTCTTGAAATTTCTAACAATATTAGATATGCGGGTGTCATAAACAATTATGGCAGAACACTAACTGGAATAATTAAACCCAATCTTAAACCACTATTGAAATCTGAAGATGTCAAACATGAATTTTTTATTACCTCTACATTGCTTTCTTTAAGAAAAAATAATACTTCATTTGGAAAATTGGATCATATTTTGTTGAAACATTCAAAAGTTAATGTGCTTATTTTACAAAAAAATGACATAACTTTCTACATTTCAATCAATTCAAAAGAAAAAAGCTTGGAGAAGATTATCTCTTCAATAAAAAAGACAATCTAAGCTGGCGTAAATCCAACATATCCACTGGTTTGTTGATCTTTGTCCTCAAAATTGGGTTCAAACAATGAAATCATATATTGGTCTGGATCCAATATTACTGCATTTTTGCCCACATCTTTTTCAATGATGTCACGATGAACTGTAACACCTTTTGCCCTTAGTTCTTCTACGGCAGATTTCAAATCTCCCACTAGAAATCCAACACTTATTCCGTTATCTATGGATCCCCCTACATGTTCTGCAGTTGACGATGCAGGATGTAAACTCAACAAAGCTCCGGATGTACCTAAATCTACCCATGTTTTTCTTTGTTCTTTGATTGGAAGACCAATTATTTCATTGTAGAATTGTATTGACTTGTCTAAATCTTGGACAGCCAATATTACATTTCCAACCTTTTTGATATTCACAAAGAATATGGGTGAAAGTTGCTTAAATCAATTGCCATTTTAATTTTATTTTTTTAGATTATTTTAAAATTAATTATTGAACTTCAACCATTGTTTCAGTTCTTTCAACGCCGCTAATTTTTTGAATTTGGTTTGCAACTTCTTTTATCTCTATTAATTCTTGGACATCAATAATTGCAACTGCATCAAATTGCCCGCTTGTTGGAAATGAATTTGAAACTTTTGTTAATTTTCTTAATTTGACAGCAATTAATTTCTTTGGTGATTTTACTAAAATTATTGCTTTTACCAACCTAAATCTACCTCCACTTCAATTAGAGTTTCCGTGGTTACAATATCTTTAATTTTTTTAAAATCAATTACCATTTGATTGATTTGATCAATATTTCCTTGTAATATTACACTGATATCTGCCCTTCCAGTTACTACCATTACTTGTTTTACAACTTTACGTTTTTTCTTTAAAATTTCAACTACTGTATCTACTTTTCCAGGCTTAACAGTAATCAAACATAATGCATGCACGAATTCTATATGTGAATCAATTTGATAAATATTTCTAGTCTGTTGCTTCTTGTGACCTTGCTTCTTCAAGATAGGCTCTTCTTTCTTCGTTAATCTTTTCTTGATCTATGACCAAATCATCATCAACAATTACTATTCCACTATCTCCACTAGGCTCATCTTTGATTTTTTTACTTTTTGATTTCTTACCTGTTGTTTTCTTTGCTTTAGTAGTTGTTTTCTTTGCTTTAGTAGTTGTTTTCTTTGCTTTAGTAGTTGTTTTCTTTGCTTTAGTAGTTGTTTTCTTTGCTTTTGCTATTGTTTTCTTTACAACTTTTTTTTCAGCCATTAATATCGAAAATCTTGCGATTGAGTTGCTTTTAAAGATTTTTGTAGTTTTTAGCCTATTTTACGTCAATCTTCTTCAGTATCTAACTCAATTGAGTCATTTGTGATCTCTGTAATTTCATCTAATACGATCTTTTTCACTTCATCTGTAGTTCCAATTTGATTTGAAACCATGTAGTTTAATTCATCTAAAATTGCATATTGCACACGTGCTCGCAATACGTCAATTATTTCAGTTTCAACTGTTGGATGAAATTCACTTATCCACTCATTCAATTCCTCTTCTTTTATCATATTAGCCAAATTTCTCTGTTAAATTTATTTTCTATGTTTTTGTCTATTTTTCATATTTTTTGAGTATTAGTGAAAATATTGAAAAAACAGTATGTATTGGTCAACACTTTACTTTTGAATTACTTTATTTTTGTTTGATTCTATTTTATTATGTTGGGAGGTGAATAAGATAGCAAAATTAGCAGATTATCAAGTAGTTAGCAATTCCGCATCATTGGCAAAAATTGATGGTCAATCTTTCACAATTACTGAAATTGAAGATTCCCATTATACGCAAGGTGATGAAATCACTAAAGGTGTTAAATTAACCATGAAAGAATTTTTTTCAATTGATGGCAATGAAATGAATAAATTTCATACTACCCGTGTTGCTATTGTCAAGAAATTTTCTAATCAAAAACTTCGTGATGATATTAATTCTGGTAAAGAAACACTTCACGTAAAATGCATTATGGAAAAATCTAGTTCTGGTAAAAATTTCTACAATTTAGTGGATGCATAAAAAGTATTTTTAAGGAAATAATTTTTTATTTTCTATTTTCCTTTTATTTCTATAAATTATTAAATGATATTTTATTATATTTTTCAAATTTTCTTCAACTGATAATTCTTCATTTATTGAAATACTGAGAAAATCAAAATAATCTCTGTCCTGTAATTTTATCTCAATTTTCCTCAATGCAGTACTTGAATTTTTATTTGTGTATCTTCATCTGCAATCATTTTGGCATGATTTTCACATACTCTCATAATCTCTTTTGCAAAAGGTATTTTGGATTTATTGTAATGGGAATATAGTACTCTGAAATAGGATTCTGTATTACATCCTAAAATATTACAAATCATAAGATCATAAACTATTCCATATTGAGCCTAAAAGAGCAGGTTATTCTATCATAATCAGAAATTTGCCTGGATGTAAAATGGTGCCGAGGGCATGATTTGAACAAGCGACAGCCCGGTCTTCAGCCGAGTGCTCTTCCAGGCTGAGCTACCTCGGCACTAAAAAAAATACTTTAGATGAGGCATTAAAGTTTGTCTTTTTATGGTTTCCAAATAATATCTTCAACATCGTTTCGTTTATTGATTAAACGACCCATTACAAACATTAGATCTGATAATCTATTGAGATATTTGATGCAATTAGAATTAATTTCATCTTTATCACTTAATTGAACTACCAGAGTTTCGGCTCTACGAACAATGGTTCTAACTTGATGAATTTGTGCAGCTGCAACATTTCCCCCTGGTAAAATGAAATTTGTGATTGGAGGCAATTCTAATTCAAATTTATCTATAATTTTTTCTAATTTTTCAACCATATCTAATGAAATCCTGTTCTTCAAATCATTGAGATTTTGATTTGATAAATCTGAACCTAGTAAAAATAATTCATTTTGAATCGAACTTAAAACTTCACGTACATCATCATCCAATACATTGCTTAAAACAACCCCCATCATAGCATTGGCTTCATCCACTGTTCCATATGCAAGAATACGTGGATGGGATTTTGCAATTCTAAAATCTCCTTGTAACCCTGTATTTCCATCATCACCAGTTTTTGTATATATTTTCATATTTTTCTTAATTTATCTCAACTATTATGTGATTCGAAAATAACATATGAAAATTCATTAGTAGAAACTGTTCTAAATAATGTATCATGATTTTAGATTTTTTAAAAGATTCTGCAAATCTTAAATCAATATCTAGACAGGGATGGATAGATAAATTATCGATAAAAAATCCTGAATCTGTGGCTGATCATAGCTACTCAATGGCAATAATGGCCATGATAATTTCAGATTTAGAAAATTATGATTCGGAAAAAATTCTCAAAATGACATTACTACATGATTTGGCAGAATCAAAAATTGGAGACATTACTCCCGAACAAATGACTCCCGAAAATAAGATGAAAATTGAAAATGACGCATTTAATGAAATAATTGAACAATTACCTGAGACAGTAAAATCTCAATATCTTGAAATTTGGAAAGAATACCAAAATAACAATTCAAAGGAATCCCTATTTGTCCATCAAATAGATAAATTGGAAATGGCATTACAAGCAAAAATTTACCAAAAAGATGGTAAAACTATTGAAGATATAGAACCATTTTTAGAATCAGCCAAAAGAAGCATTACTGATAAAAAATTAAAAGAAATATTTACAAAGATTATTGAAGAATAGTAGATGTCTGAAACTGAAAAAGATGAATTAATTGATGCACAAAAGCAAGTTATTGGGATATTATTTGAAGTGATTAAAAGATTACAAACTAACAATGATCTGGATGAAGAATATTTTCAAATCATTACAGATTCAACAAAAAATGAAAAAAGAATTAAAGAAATATTGGATGAAAGAAATGAAAATTCTAAAATTGTTGGTAGGTTATTAGAGCAATTAGAAATTTAATCTGACTCAGTATAACCTACTGTTTTCATACCAAAACATGGTTTGTTTCCTTTACTCCAACATTTACAAGAACATGAAACTGCTTTTCCTGTTTCCAAATTTTTAACAACTTTATGAAAAACCCCTTCTCTAATTTTTGATTCAATTGAGATTGTTTCGTATCTGTCTGAACTGTTATCTAAATTTTCCAGTTTTATCAATTATGTATCCCATGCTTTGGTATTTGTTCTTTTGAATTTGCCCTTGTCACGTTTGGAATGTTTTACATTGTAATTTAGTAAAACTATGCCCAAAATCAATCCAATTCCACTAATTATCAAAAGTGGAAATATCATATATTCAGGCAAAGCATCCAGACCTAGTGCAATAATTCCAATAATTATAGAACCAACAATTGATGATAACCCTACTACTCTATTATTCAATAAATCTATTATTTTTGTATGAACTTAAGCATATTGGCAAATTATAATTAAATGCAAATTGCTAGTATTTGTGCCATGGAAGAATTACAATTCTATATGGATATATCCCCTAAATGGTGGGTTAATTCAAGTAAAGATGAATCTATAATCAAAAAATACATCTGTGAACAGTTTGAATATGATTACTATCCAAGAATCATAACTTTAGGTAGGCAAAAAATTGATCTTGATGATGAAAATGATTTCAAATATCAATTACTTGATAAAGTAAAATCAGGCGAATTTATCTACGAATTTTTACCTGAAGATGAAACCTTAAAGGAAAATTATACTATTTCAAATGGAAATGTATCTATTAATCCAGATAAAAAATTGATTAATTCAAGAATTTTAATTAAAATCTAATTACCACAACTGCAATCATCATCAGACATCATTCTTAGATGAGCTGTTTGTTGGTGTTTATCTTGTACATAACTTGACAGATTAGTAATTCGTACACGTGGTTCCTTTTCACTCCAACTTCCCTCATTTTCAAACCAAAATTCAATTTCGTCTACATCATATCTTTCTCCATTTTTAACCAATTCTTTGAAAATTTTCTTAATTTCCACAACTTCTTCTTCAGTTAATTTTGATTTATCTTGTACGAAGGTAGTTATCTCATTTAGTTTGATGATAACGGGATTTGTTAGTGGCATCACCGATATGAGGCATGGTTTCTATAACTATCTTTTGTGATGTTTTTATAACAATCAAATATTTTGATGAATATGCAGTATTTTCAAGCTCTAAAACTAGGACAAAAACGAGTTGCTGAAGCTCGAGAATATCTCAATACATTAACTGACGGTAAGGCAATGCCTGCATTGGCATTAGCAGATTCAAAATCAAATGTATGGAAACCCGTGGGTGAAGAAAATCTATATGCATTTGTAGATGAATCTGCAGGGTTTATCTTGACTGATAATAGTGGATATATTCTAGCATTAGTTGATAGTACTGGGTCTTCAAAAACAATAGTTCAAGGTGTTACTAAATTACAAAAAGAAAATTTAGAGAAAGCTTTTGAAAAAGACAATGTTCCTAAATTTGAAGGTAAAGTAATACTCCCAGTTTAGATTTCTAGTAATAATTTTTGTGTCCCTTAAAGCCAGTGATTTCTAAGTAATTATATGACAAAACTTGAACTTGAGAAAAAAATATTTTTACATTTAACAAAAGTTGATTATTCAACATTTGACGAAATGAAAAATATTTTCAAATGTTCTGAGGAGGATTTGATGAACCTTATTAAAAATAATACTAAAACAAATTCTGAACCATTAGGATTTATTCTAATAAATAACGAAACTAACCCTACTCAATATTCGATTGAATCAACAAATTATCTAACAATTCATACTCAAGTTGAAAATTATTTGAAAGGAATTAACGGGATCTTGAGTTTATTTTATAGGAATTTATCCACACAGTCAAGATTATTCAAAACAGATTCAGACACCACATTAAATCTAAACAAAAGAGGAAAAACTATTTTTGACAATATCAGCTTAATTTTAGACCGAATTCAACAACTCTCATTTCTTATTACATACTACAAATCAATGGATAAAATTCCAAAACATATGATTCCTCAAGCAGATGAAGATCATGAAAAATGTCTGAATATGTATTCAAAAATAATTAAAAAATTAAAAAATATTACTATGAAAGAAAAAATTAATCAAGAAGCAATTGAGTTGTATTTGTTCAAACATCAATTTGTTGTAAATCATCTAAATTCTTCAATTTAGGCACAAAAATGACATCTAAATACAAGTAATTCTTAGAAAATAAAATGAAATCATTATTGATTATTACAATAATTGCAGTTGCCATGATTGGAACAATCATTGTTCAAGAAGTACATGCTTCTGAAGAAGTTATGGAAGACGTAACACCATTAACAATTAACAGTTTGGAAGTTTATGAAGATGCAGATTATACCAGATATCGCGTAACTGGAGATTCACCTGCTTCTACTGAAATTACATTTAAAACTACAAAACCTGATGGTTTACCTGGAAATTATCCTGGTGGTGTAGATACAGGAAAGTCTGCATACATTGTAGACAATAAAATTGATTTTACAAATAATTTAGTTTATGGCATTTGGACTCTGGAAGTATGTGCATCAGAATATGATATGTGTGTACAAGAATTATTTACAATTGATGAACCTGTTGTCTTGTCTAATAATGAAGAAACTCAAACTCAAGTGGTTTCAAATGAAATTAATGAAGAAGGAGGTGGTTGCTTAATTGCAACAGCAACTTATGGTTCTGAATTAGCTCCACAAGTACAACAACTCAGAGAACTTCGTGACGATCAATTGATGAACACTGAATCAGGAAAACAATTCATGG
>Ga0208764_10000899_pt1 | contig 19265 bp, 21 predicted proteins | sample ETNtaG_18_FD_185762 | JGI IMG/M metagenome (GOLD analysis project Ga0208764, IMG submission 185762) | Marine microbial and viral communities from oxygen minimum zone, Eastern Pacific Ocean - ETNP201302SV91 (SPAdes) (version 2) | ecosystem: Environmental > Aquatic > Marine > Oceanic ... | reverse complement strand
TGGAACTGTTGATAATGTAATTGATCCTGCTGAAACAAGACCTATGTTGATTAAAGCACTTGAAATGCTTGCAAACAAAAGAGAAAAACAATTACCTAGAAAACATGGTAATATCAATTTGTGATTAAATATGATTGAGAAAGTACTTATCGCTAACAGAGGAGAAATTGCTTTACGTGTAATTCGAACTTGTAAAGCACTTGGAATTAAAACAGTTGCCGTATATTCTGATGAAGATACAAATTCAATGCATGTAAAACAAGCAACAGAAGCATATCATATTGGTGAAGCAACTCCTTCAAAATCATATCTTAATCAAGAAAAAATTTTAGATGTAATGTTATCATCTGGTGCAGATTCAGTTCATCCAGGTTATGGTTTCCTTTCTGAAAATGATGACTTTGCAAGATTGTGTGAAAAAAATAAACTTACTTTTATTGGCCCTTCTGCAGATTCTATGAATCTTTGTGGTGATAAAATGAAATGTAAAGCTGCAATGTTAAAAGCTAAAGTTCCAACTGTACCTGGTAGTCCAGGTTTAGTAAAGGATGCAGATGATGCAGAAAAAATTGCTAATGAAATTGGTTATCCTGTAATGTTAAAATCTGTTTATGGTGGAGGGGGTCGTGGAATTAGAATTGTAACTAATGATAAAGAATTACGTGATGGTTATGAATCTGTTATTGGTGAATCAATTGCAGCAGTTGGTAAGTCTGCAATATTAGTTGAAAAGTTCTTAGAAAAAACACGACATATAGAATATCAATTTGCTAGAGATACACAAGGTAATGCTGTTCATATATTTGAAAGAGAATGTTCTATTCAAAGACGTAACCAAAAATTAATTGAACAAACTCCTTCTCCAATTGTTGATGAAGAAACTAGGGCACGTGTAGGTGAATTAGTTGTAAATGCTGCACATGCAGTTGATTATACTAATTTAGGTACTGCTGAATTCTTAAGAGCCGATAATGGTGAGTTTTATTTTATTGAAATTAATGCTAGATTACAAGTAGAACACCCTATCACTGAATTTGTATCTGGACTAGATTTAGTTAAATTACAATTAGATATAGCAAATGGTGAACCGATTCCTTTCAAACAAAATGATCTAAAAATGAATGGTTATGCAATTGAATGTAGAATAAATGCTGAAGATACATTCATGGACTTTGCCCCTTCTACTGGACCTGTTCCAGATGTCACAATTCCTGCAGGACCCAGTGTTAGATGTGATACCTATCTTTATCCTGGATGTACCGTTTCTCCATATTACGACTCATTAATGGCAAAACTTGTAACTTGGGGTCAAACATTTGAAGAATCTAGAACTAGAATGCTTTCTGCATTAAATGATTTTTACATTCAAGGTGTCGAAACATCAATTCCTTTGTATAAAACAATCTTGAATTCTGATGAATACAAAAACGGTGATCTTTCTACTGATTTCTTAAAACGTTATGATATGATTGATAGATTAACAAAAGATCTTAAAACAGAAAAAGAAAATAAAACTGATGCAGCTTTAGCCGCAGCAATTATTCATTCTGAATACTTTAAGAGCCGTATACAAAATACTACTACTCATAACTCTCACTGGAAAGATAAACTGGATTGATAATATGACAAATTACAAAATTCAGGATATTGAAAAATCGTTTGATGGAAAAGTTGTAAAAAATCTTGGAAATAATGATTATGTAATTAAAATTAATGATGCTGAACATAAATTAAAAATTATTACTATGAATTCAAATGGAATTGAATTTATTTTAAATCAACAATATCATAAAGCAAAATATCTTGAACAATCTACTAATGAAATGAATATTGTAATTGATAATGTACCAATGACTATTAACTTGAATACTCATTTTGATAAAATTGTTTACAAAAATTCTGGTGGTGGTGGTTCTGGTGGAACACAAAAAGCACTAAAGAGTCAAATTCCTGGAAAAGTAGTTTCAATTTCAGTTGCACATGGAGATTCTGTTAAGAAAGGTGATGTTGTTTGTACTTTAGAATCTATGAAAATGCAGGTTGCAGTCAAAGCACATAAAGATGGAGTTGTACGTAATATCAAAGCTAAAGAAACTGGAATTGTTGCTAAAGGCGATATAATTGCTGATATAGAATAAAAAAATTATTTATTTTAAAAAGTTCTTAATTTCTTCATAATTTGGTTCTTTTAGTGGATCTTCTGAAATCCATTTGTAACCAATTTTTCCATCTTCCATAATTATGAATACTGAACGTTTTGCAGCATTGTAATCTTTAATGTGAAGCAAATCTTTAAGCAAAATATCATATTCTTTGATTGTCTTGCTGGTATAATCTCCTAATAATGGGAAATTGAAGTTATGTTTTTCTGAAAATGCTTTGTTTGCAAAAGGTCCATCATTACTAATTGAAATTATTTGTGCACCCATATCTGATATTTCTTGCCATGAATCTCTAAAAGTGCATAATTCAACTTCACATACTGGTGAACTAGCAGCAACTATGAATGATAATACAATTTTTTTGCCTTTAAATTCATCCAAAGTCCTCATTTTCAATTCTGTATCTGGAAGTTCAAAATTTGGAGCAAAATCGCCTATATTTAATGTCATAATCGGACTTTATCATTATCATATTAATTACTTTACAAAAATAATTTTTGTAAAAACTTGATCGAAAAAACGAAGCATACCTTATTATACAAAAATTGGAGATGAAATCTAAATTGGTCGGAGAAATAGCGGGCAATTACAGCACCGTAGTATTGATGTTTGGATTTGCCATTGTTGCAATGGCACCTGCACTATTAATTTCACGTATGATTTCACCTCGTAAAAAAAGTAATCCTGTAAAATTTTTGCCGATGGAATGTGGACAAGTTCCTAGTGGTGAAGGAAGAACTCATTTTATGATGCAGTATTATCCGTACATTTTGATGTTTGTCATTTTTGATGTTGTAGCAATTTTCTTATATGCTTGGGGTAGTGCTCTTTTAGAACTTCCAAAGAGTGCAACTTTACCTATACTGGGATTTTTGGCAATAATGTTTGGTGCAATGTCATTTGCACTTTATCAATCAGGGAGACGAAGAATATGGTAATTATTTATAGAAATAATGTTGATGGGGGTTGGGAATAAAATTGCTTAAAGATTTAGTAACACCAGAAAATGCAAATGTCTTCATTGGAAAACTAGGAGATATTTTAGAAAAAGCAATTGACAAACCATTGGGCTATGCTATCAATTGGGGTAGAATTTGGTCACTCTGGCCTGTGCATATTGAAACAGCTTGTTGTAGTGTTGAGTTTGGTGCAGCATCAAGTCCTAGATATGATGTTGAAAGATTTGGTATCATTGAAGCATTTGGTTCACTTAGACAATGTGATCTAATTGTTGTTCAAGGAACTATCACACGAAAAATGGCTCCACGTCTTAGATTAGTTTATGATCAAATGCCAGAACCAAAGTATGTGATTGCTATGGGAGCTTGTGCAATTACTGGAGGATTGTATTTTGATTCATACAATGTACTTCCAGGAATTGATGGAGTTCTTCCAGTTGATGTATACGTTCCAGGTTGCCCACCTAGACCTGAAACTCTTATCCAAGGATGTATTTTGTTGCAAGAAAAAATCAAGAGAATGAAGGCTAGGAAGTTTGTATAATGAGTACTGATACAAAACAAGTTGTTACTGAAGAAAAACCTGTTGAAGAAAAACCTGTTGAAGAAAAACCTGTTGAAGAAAAACCTGTTGAAGAAAAACCTGTTGAAGAAAAACCAGCAGCAAAACCAGCAGCAAAACCAGCAGCAAAACCAGCAGCAAAACCAGCAGCAAAACCAGCAGCAAAACCAGTAGAATTACCTGCATTTGAAAAAAGTATTTCTGATAAAGTTGTTGAAAAATTTGGTGATAAAATTCAAGTTGAATTTGTTAAAGAAAATAGAGTTGGAATTAAAGTTAATAGAGAAAATGTTCATGATGTAGCAGAATTTATTCGTGATGGACTAAATTATGATCATGTAGAGTCTGTTTCAGGTGTAGATTATCCACAAGATAAAGAAATTGAAGTTGTTTATCATATTGGATCTTATTCTGATTCATCTTTAGCAAAACAAATTCTTGTTTTAGCAACTAGAGCACAAAGAGAAGAAAATCCAATACCTGGAAAAGATGCAACCAAATTACCTACTCTTAGAGATATATTTTACAGTGTAGAATTTCATGAAAGAGAGGTTTTTGAAATGTTTGGAGTTTACTTTACTGGCCATCCTGACAATAGACGATTACTTTTACCTGAAGATTGGGCTGATTTACCTCCGCTTAGAAAGGACTTTGCAATAAAGGGACGATAGAGATGACTAACGAATTACCTCCTGGATTAGCAATCCAAAAAGTTGATGAGAGAATCATGACTCTCAATGTTGGACCACAACATCCTGGTTCTGGACATATGAGAATTATTGTACAAATTGACGGTGATTACATTGTTGCATGTGATCCTGATCCTGGATATGTGCATCGGGGAGAAGAAAAAATGGCTGAATATAGAAATTATATTACAAATATTCCTCATTTAGAAAGACCTGTAATTCATGATTCTTGTAATGTACTTTATCCATATGTCTTAGGTGTAGAAGAACTACTTGGCATTGAAGTTCCAGAACGTGCAAAATATGTTCGAGTTATTTGTTCTGAATTAAATCGTTGTATCTATATCATGTATTGGCTTGCTATCTATGGTATTTTCTTAGGTCACTCTACAATGTTTATGTGGCCCGCAGGTGATCGTGAACTCTTAATTGATCTTATGGAAAAAATTAGTGGTGCAAGAGTAACACATGCACATTTTGTTCCAGGTGGAGTTAGAAATGATTTACCTCCAAACTTTGAAGAAGTATGTTTACGTCAAGTAAATTACTTTGAAAAACGTATCAAAGAATATGCTGCAGTATTTTATGATAATCCAATTTTAATTTCAAGAACAGAAAACACTGGAGTTCTTTCTCGTGAAGACGCAATTAGACTTGGAACAACTGGTTCTGTACTTCGTGCAAGTGGAGTTGATTATGATCTTAGAATAAAGGAACCTTATGATGTCTATGAAGAACTAGATGTTCATAGTCCTGTGATGAAAGAAGGAGATTCTTATGCACGATCTAAAATCCCATGGCTTGACATGTTGGAAAGTTGTAATATAATTAAACAAGCATTACAAAAAATGCCTAAATCTGGTTCTGTTAGAGTAAAACTAAAACCCAATCCAAAAGGTAAAGGACTTGATTCAGTATACAAACGTGTAGAATCTGGTAGAGGTTCTCTAGGATGTCATATTGTTTCTGATGGTAAAGTTGAACCATACAGATTAAAATTAAGCGTTGGTTCTTTTAGAAATCTAATTGCATTGCCATATCTTCTAAAAGGTGAAAAACTTGGTAACATGCCATCTGTTTATTGGAGTCTAAATTATTGGCCAGTGGAGGCAGACCGATAAATGTCTGTTATTGCACCAAATTTCAAACTTAGTGAATTTATCAAATCACTAATTGATGATATTGTTTGGACTGTTCTGATAATGTCATTAATTGGTATCCCTGCAATTATGATGATTTTGTTTTATGTTCCAATGCCAGTTATTGATGGAGAATTACTTACACCATTTCTTGCATTCACTTACTTAGCGGATCCATCACGTACACTTCCAATTGTTCAGGCATTTATGACAACTGACATGTTTAAGATAATGGCATTTCCTGGATTTGGTTTTGCAGCATTATTAGCTGCTGGAACAATTTTTGTTGAAAGAAAAATGCTTGCAAAATTACAATTAAGAGTTGGTCCTTTTTACTGTGGAAAAGTTGAAGGAATTTTACAATTAATGGGTGATGGTCTAAAATTAATTTCAAAAGAAATTATTATTCCTGCAAAAGCTGATAAACCTATTTTTTGGGCAGCGCCTGTTCTTTTTGTAGCATCAGCTGCAGCATTTGTTGCATTAATTCCTGTTGCACCTGGTTGGGTAGTTGCAGATGTAGATATGGGACTACTTGCTGTCTTTGCAGTTATAGGATTTTTCCCAATTGTTACAATTCTTTCTGCATGGTCTGCAAATAGTAAATTTCCATTCATTGGAGGAATCCGTGCATTATTCCAAATGGTTTCATTTGAAATTCCATTAATTTTATCTTTATTGGGAGTTGTTATGGTAACTGGTACTCTTAACTTATCTGAAATTGCTGCAAGTCAATCTAGTTTCCCATGGATTCTATTTTTACCAGTTGGTGCAATTGTATTTTTCATTACAATGCTTGCTGAATTAGAAAGAATTCCATTTGATTTACCTGAGGCAGAAAGTGAAATTGTTGCTGGTTGGTTAACTGAATTATCTGGAATGATGTATGGACTTGTTCAATTAGGAACATATCTGAAACTTTATGCATTTGCTGCATTGTTTGTTGTATTGTTCCTTGGTGGTTGGAATGGTCCAATGGTTGTACCTCCATTCCCTATGGAAATTGTTACTGAAGGAATTGAACTTGGACCTGTTACTGCAAAGATAGCTGGATTGCCATTATTTGATCAAGAAATGCTTAATGGAACATTTTGGTTTATTCTAAAGACTGTTGGTGTTATTTTCTTCATATTATTACCTAGAGGTGTATTTCCAAGAATTAGAGTTGATATGCTACTAAATCTTGGTTGGCATAAATTGATCGGACTTGCATTCGTTAACATCTTTATTGCACTAGGCTTGGTTTACGCTGGAGTGTTAGGACCAGGAGGTTTACAATGACAAATACTGCTACAGGTATCATTCGTGCACTAAATTCTGGAATTAAACATATTGCCACAAAACGATTTACTCTTCGTTATCCTGAAGAGAAACTAAAATTTGTAGGTGATGGCTATCAATATGATCCTGCTACAGGTGTTGGTATTGCTGGATTAAAGGGACGTCATATGTTATTTCATGATCACTGTACTGGATGTCAATTATGTTCTATTGCATGTGAGGGTGTTGCTGAAGCAATTGCTATGGTAAAAGTTCCAGAAGAACAAAAACAAAACAAAAAATCTATTATGCCTCAAATTGATTATGGAAAATGTGTCTTTTGTGGTTTATGTGTTGACGCATGTCCATTTTATGCACTTTACATGACTAATGATTATGAATTATCTTCTTTTACCAAAGAAGGTTTGATCTATACTCCTGCACAACTTCAAGTTAAACCATATGTTGAACAGGATAGTGAAATCATAATTACTAAATGGGGAGCAACACATGGCTGATGCTGCATTTCTTGCACTAACTGTAATTACAATTGGTTCTGCAATTGCAGCACTTGAAATGAGATCATTGATTTATGGTTCCATTGCATTAATGGGAACTCTTGGTGGTATTGCTGGATTTTTCTTTTTACTTGATGCACCATTTGTTGCATTGTTTCAATTAGCAGTTTATGTTGGTTCCATTGCTGTTTTGATTCTATTTACTGTAATGCTTGTAAAAAGAGAACTTATTTTTAAAAAAATTGAAGATAGAAGAAGAAAGTTTGCCGGAATTGGTTTGATGTTAATTATTATGGTATCTTTAGGTGCTGTGTTCTTAGATTCTGGAATTAAAACAATAACTACTGATGAACCCCCAGTTGATTTTAGAGATATTGGTACTGACTTTGTAACTTATTATTGGCCTGCATTAATTTTGATGGGTTTAATTTTAGCCGGTTCAGTAACTGGTGCATTAGTTCTAGCTAGAAGGGAGGATGTGGAAAATGACCAACGAGTTAATTGATTTTACATTAGTTTCTGTTGCTTTGTTGGCAATAGGAATTTACGGACTAGCAGTAAAACGTAATTTCATTAGAATGTTATTTGCAGTTGAAATTATTATCAATGCTGCAAATCTTAATCTTGTTGCATTTGGTAGATTTTTACCTCATGCTGGTGGTCAAACTTTAGCATTATTTTCAATTGCAATTGCAGCAGCAGAAGTAGCTGTAGGATTATCGTTAATTATTGTAGCATATCGTATGTATCAAAATGTCGATATTGCTGACTTCAGGAGCTTGAAAGGATAATGGAATATGCATTATTACAGGCAGTTTTCCTGCCATTACTACTGTCTCCAGTAGCCTATATTCTTGGAAGAAAATTCGGTCCAACTCCAGCGATGTGGTTTACATTTGCAATTTTACTTTATACTACAATTCTTGTAATTAATGCAGCCCTTTCTGGAACCGTAGAGGAACATTATCCATGGACTGAACAATTTGGAGAATTTGGTTTCTTGTTAGATGGACTTGCATCACCATTTGCAATTATGATTTATGTTTTATCTACAATCTTGGCAATCTACTCTAAACCATACATGATTCATAAATTCCATGAACAATTTGAAGAAGAACAAAAAATTAACTCATCTGAAAATGGTCAAACATCTGTTGTTGAATCAACTGCTCTTTCAAATTATGTAAATGCAAAATCTGGTCTTTACTTTGCACTTTATCTTGTATTTGCAATGGGAATGCTTGGAACAGTTCTTGCAACTAATCTGATTGAATTTTATATTTTCTTTGAAGTTATGTTAATTCCTGGTTTCTTTTTAGTTGCTTTATGGGGTGATGGACCAAGAAGAAAAATTGGTTTAATGTTCTTATTTTGGACTCATGCTGGTGCAGTTGTTTTATTGTTAGGATTTTTAATGATAGGTCTAACACTTGGTAGCTTTGACTTTGCTGATATTCAAGAATCTGAATTACCTGCAGACATTGCGATGTATTCAGCGGTAGCTATTGCAATAGGTCTTGGTGTTAAATTGGCAGTTTTCATGTATCACATTTGGCTTCCATATGTTCACGGTGCAGCACCTACACCAATCAGTGCCTTATTGTCACCAGCAATGATTGGAATTGGAGCTTATGGTATCTTTAGATTAATTGTTGAATTCTTACCTGTAACATTTTCAGAACTTGCAATTTGGTTCCACATTTGGGGTCTTGTCACTATGATTTATGGTGGTGCAATGGCATTAATGCAAGATGACTTGAAACGTTTCCTTGCTTATTCTAGTATAAGTCAAATGGGATATTTGCTATTTGGTATAGGATCAATGTCAGCATACGGTCTTGTTGGTGCTGAAATGATGTATGTTACTCACGCTATTGGTAAAGGAATTCTCTTCATGATGGCCGGAATTATTATTGTTAAAGTTGGAACTAGAAGCTTCTCTAAACTTGGAGGACTTGCTGGTAAGATGCCAATTACTGCAGTATGTGCAGTTATTGGCGCATTAACAATAATGGGTGTACCGCCAACTAGTGGATTTATGGGTGAATGGATTATGTTTTACGGTGCATTAGAGACTGCAATTTCAGAAGGTTCTACAGTTAGGGCAGTAGCATTTGGATTAGGTCTAGTTGCAACAGCACTTACAATGTCTTACATGCTTTGGATGTTAAAACGGGTATTCTTTGGAAAACTTCCTGAAAATCTCCAACATGTCAAAGAAGGAAGTTGGTACATGACAATCCCAATGATGATACTTGCAGGATTTTCAATTGTAGTTGGAATTTATCCAGATATTTTCTTGAAAACAATTATTCCATACATGAACGGAGTGATGGGGGTTTAGATTATGGCAACTGAAGTTTTAGGAATGTCATTTGAAGTAACCAGTGCATGGTTAATCTGGATGCTTCCATTTGCTGCAGCATTAATTATGCCAGGAATTGGAAAATTATCTAAAAAATCAACTGGTTATGTTGCAGTTGGATTTGCTTTAATGAGTGCATTATCTGCAGCATCTCTAATTCCTCTTGCATTAGAAGCACATGAAGTTCATAGTCAAATAATGTGGATTGAAGCACTTGATCTTAAGGCAGGAGTATTGGCTGATCCACTTTCAATAATTATGGCAAATGTTGTAGGTTGGATTTCATTCTTGATTATGATTTACAGTACAGGATACATGAAGGGTGATAAGGATATTACAAGATTCTGGTTCTGGATGATGTTCTTCATTGGTTCAATGCAGTTAATTGTATTATCTGATAACTTACTTCAAGTATTCTTTGGTTGGGAAGGTGTCGGACTTGCATCATATGCATTAATCAGCTTTTGGTATCGTGATAAAAAGAAAGATCATGTTGGTGTTGAAGGACGTACTGTTCTTGGAATGCTAGATTACTACTCACCAACACATGCTGGTATGAAGGCCTTCATCATGACAAAAGTTGGAGATGTAATGATGATTGCTGGTATGCTTTTGATATTTTTGTTTGCAGGTACTTTTGGATTTAAAGAATTAATGGGTGACACTGATTGGGCGACTGCGATGGCTGCTCAAGGATTACTAGTTCCAGCGTTTGTTTTATTATTTGGTGGTGCGATGGGTAAATCTGCACAATTCCCATTAAACGAGTGGTTGTTGGAAGCCATGACTGGACCTACTGCAGTATCCGCATTAATTCACGCAGCAACAATGGTCAAAGCTGGTGTGTTTTTGGTAGCAAGAATTGGTCCACTTGTATTTGCATTAGGTGCAGCAGGAATTTTAACTGATCAATTCTTCGAAATTATTGCTTGGACAGGTGCAATTACTGCATTATTACTTGCAACTCAAGGTATGGTTAATCCTGAAATTAAGAAAGTCTTGGCATATTCTACTGGTTCTCAAATTGGTTATATGATGATGGCATTAGGTGTTGCAGGATTGTCCCATCAATATGTTGATGGTTATACTGCAGGATTTTTCCACTTAATTTCTCATGCAATGTTCAAAGCTTCATTATTCATGGCAGCAGGATCGTTACTGCATATTGTTGGTTCTCGATTTATGACAGACATGGGAGGTCTGAGAAAACACATGAAGAAAACTTATGCTTTCATGTGGGCCGCAGGTCTTGGTTTGATGGGAGCACCATTTATCACAACAGGTTTCTGGAGTAAGGATGCAATATTTGCTGCAGTATATGAATCTGGAAATGAATGGGCATTACCGTTATTCATTATTGCTGTTTTGACTGCAATAATTACTGCATTCTACACAACAAGAATGATTGGTATGGTATTCTTTGGAAAGAAGAGCAAGCATATTGAAAAGATGGAAGAGGAAGGACATCACATTCATGAAGCATCAGCATCAATGTGGATTCCATACGGAATACTTGCAGTACTCACAATTGGTATTGGAATTATTGGACTATCTGCTGAAGAAGGAATACATCATTTGTTTACTGAATATCTTGAACACTCATTTGGTATTCATAGTGAACATATTACAGCAGAAGCATCAATCTTACCTGGATTCTTACAAGGACTTAATCCAATTGCTCTTGGTTCATCATTAGTGGCATTTGCTACAGGAATTGGATTAGGATATATTTTCTATATTGGCAGATGGGTTGATCCTGTTAAATTTGTAAATTCAAATATTTTCTTTTATTCAATTCACAAACTTTTCTTAAACAGATGGTATCTTAATGCCATGGTATACTGGTGCTTTGTTACAACACCATTATGGTTAGCAAGAGGTGTTTCTCGATACTTTGAGAAAACAGTAATTGATTATGGTATGAACGATGGCGTTCAAAAAGCAGTTAGTTGGAGTGCTAAAGTAATTCAGGGAACTCAAACTGGTGTCTCACAATCTTATCTATTTGTATTTGGAGCAGGATTATTATTCGTAGTCCTGATATTGTTGATATAGGAGTTTGATGACATGTTAGAAATTACTTCAACTCCTTTGGTAATAATGGCAATATTGGGTACCGTTGGTATTCTTCTTCCAATCATAAGTATTGCAAGAAAAGAACAGGGTTCTAATTCATTTTATGCTATCATTGCATTTTCTGCATTAATCGTATCAATGGGATATGTTGGATATCAATTCATTGAGGATAATGTTTCTGCATCTGCATTATTCTCTGAAGACATTGTAGTTGATGATGCATTTGGTGGATTCTTTGCAATAGCAATGTTAATTGTTGCTTTGTTCACCACTGTTGGTTCTTTTAATTATATGCGAAAACATAATTCTCCTGCTGTTTACTATTCTCTAATTTTACTTGCAACTATCGGTATGGTGCTAGTCGCATATTCTACTGATCTTGTAATGCTATTTATTGCATGGGAACTAATGAGTATTCCAACATACATTTTGGTTGGATTTATGAAAAAGAATCCAAGTTCAAATGAAGCAGCTTTGAAATATTTCTTGTTTGGTGCATTATCTTCTGCAATCATTGTTTATGGTATTTCACTTTCATATGGATTAACTGGTTCTACAAATATTGGAGAAGTGATTCAGGGATATTCTGTACTTGATCCTTCCTTACTTCCACTTGCACTACTTTCAGTTGGATTGTTTATTGCAGGATTTGGATTTAAAATGGGACTTATTCCATTCCATCAATGGCTTCCTGATACTTATGAAGGTGCACCTGCACCAATCACAGCTCTTCTTGCAGCTGCAACTAAAAAAGCTGGTTTTGCTGCAACAATTAGAATTGTAGTTTTAGGAATGGTAGTTTTACATCTTGATTGGAGTTTAGCACTTGGTATTATTGCAGTTATGACAATGACTATTGGTAATGTTGCAGCAATTATGCAAAAGAACATTTCTAGAATGTTAGCTTATTCTAGTATTGCACATGCAGGTTACATCCTAATTGGACTTGCTGTTGCATCACATAGTTCTCTTGGTTTACAAGGTTCTTTGTATCAAATTATGAATCATGCTGTAATGAAAGGTGCTGCATTTATTGCAATTGCAGGAATTGTTACAACTCTTGCAGTAACTCATATTGATAAATTAAAGGGACTTGGAAGACGAATGCCTATAACTGCTTTAGGTTTAGTAATTGCATTATTTGCTTTAGCTGGTATTCCACCACTTTCTGGATTCTGGAGTAAATTGATGTTATTTGGAAGTGCATTAGATGCAGGTTCTGCATTATGGTGGGCTCCATGGCTTGCAATTGCAGGTGTTCTAAACAGTGCATTGTCACTTGCCTATTATGGTTGGTTAACTAGAAAGATGTACTTTGAAGGTGAAGATCAAAAGAGAGTTGTTGAACCAAAGTCTGTTATAGCAGTTATGATATTTTCAACAATCTTCTTAGTAGGATTTGGTGTTTATCCAGAACCATTAATTAAATTTGTAGAACTTGCAACTCCAGTTATTGGTTTAGGAATTATGCCTTAAATGAAGTAAATTTAATTAATTTTTCTAAATTTATTTTTGCATCATTGTCTGGAATTTTTCTCAAAAATAATCTTGCTTTCTCAGAATATTCTTTTAGTAATTCTTCCATTTTGTTAAATCCATCTCTAGGATCTACACTTTTTTTAATTAGTAAATTAAATAATTTTTCTTCATTTTTCCAGTCTAGTAAATCATCTCTAATTTGATATGCAATTCCAATATTTTTTCCATACCCTGTTAATGCTTCAATTTGCTCTTCTGTTCCATTTGCAATTATACCTCCAATTCTAGCTGCAACTTCAAATGCAGTTGCAGTCTTGTATTCTATAACTTTTAGATAATCATCAAATGTGATATCTCCACTAGATTCTAATCTTCCTTCAATCATTTCTCCTTCACTCATCAGCATTGCAGTTGTTGCCAAATCTTTTGTAATTCTGGCATTATCTAATCTTGATGATATTGCAAGGATTAATCCTAAAACAAAATCTCCTGTTAACACACTTGTATTGTATCCATATTTAACATGAAATGGATCCTTTTGTCTTCTCATAGTTTCCTTATCTATGATGTCATCATGGATGATTGATTCCATATGTAAAAATTCAACTGCGCAAGAGGCTGATAATACATTTTCATCTATTTTACCTATACTTTCAGCAGCTAAACTCAAAATAATTGGCCTAATTCTTTTTCCATTTTCTAATGAATATTTTAGAGGTTCGATAAATTCTGATTCAGAATATAAAGTAAGTTCTTTATCTAAGGCCTGATCGATTTTTTTGATATATTCGCCATATGTTTCAAGTAAAGGGTTGATCTCGATATTTTTCCTGTCCATGATAATTAATCAAAAATCTTTGTTATTAATAATTAAATCTTGGTGCTCCAGCCGGGATTTGAACCCGGGATCTTTGCCTTGAAAGGGCAAAATGCTTGACCGGTCTACACCACTGGAACCCATAAAAATTTCTCTTTTAGATCATAAAATCTTTTGGTACACAACAAAGATTTTTGTATTGGGAAATTTAATCATGAATTATGAACTTAATTCAAAGAATTGATGAGATTATTGGAGAAAGAAGCTTACTAAAACACCCATTTTATGAAATGTGGTCTGATGGAAAATTAACTCAAGAATCTTTAGCAGGATATTCAAAGGAATATTTCCAACTTGTAAAAGCAGTTCCTGAATTTATGGCACCGATTATTGAAAAAGCACCTAATTCTGTTATTGGAGAATTAACTGAAAATCAGCAAGAAGAATCTGATCATATTAAACCATGGATTAGTTTTGCAGGGGAACTTGGTATTTCTGAAGATGAATTAATTTCATATTCTGGATTAGATAAAACTAAAAAAGCAGTATCTGATTTGGCTGAGTTAATGAATACTTTTGATGGAGGTGCATGTGCAATGTATGCATTTGAAAAAGAAATCCCAAAAATTAGTCAGACAAAACTAGATGGATTATCTGAATTTTATCAAATTACAAGTGATAGAGCAATTGAATACTTTAAACTCCACACTGAAGCTGATATTAGACATGCTGCCTCTTGGAGAAATATCTTAGAGAAATCTAATGCTGATACAAGTGACTTAGTTGAAATTGCTGAAAAATCTGTTTCAGCACAAAATCTGTTACTTGACAGTTGTTATGACGAATATTGTTAATCTCATAACATTTTATACCTGAAAAAAAATTCATCATTTTAGGGCCCGTAACTCAGCTTGGTAGAGTAACCGGCTCATAACCGGTGAGCCAAGGGATCGAAGCCCTTCGGGCCCATTATTTTCAATTAGTTTTAAAATGAGACTATACAAAAATTGTTGGCTGCAATGAAGAATCAGAGTTATATCTGAAATTGATGATTGGAAGGCATTTGTCTGAGCTGCCCGAATTTATTTACTAATTTGTTTTTTTACTTTGTCTAGAACTTCTCCATCAATCATTTTTTGTTCATACAGTACTTCTGCAATTTGTAATATATTTAGAATTGAATGCATTTTTACTCCCAGTTCTGCAAGAGCTTTATCTGCCCCTTCCATTCTATCTACAATAACATATGCATCTTTTACTGGAACATTTACCTCAGTTAATGATTTTATTGCATTTACAACTGAACCTCCAGTAGTTGCAACATCATCTATCATAACAACTTTCATTCCATCATGAATTTTTCCTTCAACTGATTTTGAAGTTCCATAATCTTTTGGTTTACTTCTAACATAGATTAGTGGTTTTACTGTTTCAATTGCTAATGCTGATGCAATTACTAACCCACCTGTCGGAACTGAAACAATACTCTCAAAATTTTCTAATCCTATATCTTTTGTAATTTGATTTTCTAGATATTTTATCATCATTCTAAATTCATGTGGATAGCTAGGGACTAATCTTAAATCAACATAATATGAACTATTTTTTCCACTAGCTAGTGTAAAATTTCCAAATTTTATTATCTCTTTTTGATGTAAAAAGGTCACAAATTCTTTCACAAACTCCATATCAATATTCACTACATTGGATTTATTTTGGTTTGTATTTAGTATCTATTATGCCTGAAATTTGGTTAAATTATGGGATCACAGATGTGGTTTTGGACATAAAAGCTGAAAATTTGGAGCAAAAAATTGATTCAGATGGTAAAATTATGGATGATTCTGCAATTACTGACAAACTCAATACCCTTGATTTATCTAAACCGATGGAACTAGTAGTATTACACAATTCCAAATCCATTTTAAAAATTATCACTTCACTATTCACATTATGTGAACAAAAATCAAAATCATTTCCAAAAATACTAGCTGAGAAAAAAATTCTAAATTTGGTTAAATCAGGCTTGCCTGAAGGTAGTTCAATTAATGAATTTGATGATGTTGATATTTCAAATTCAAATCTTGTATTTATGGGCGAGATGGGGTTTGATGGTTTATTTGGTTATGAAACTGTTGCAACTCGTCTAATCAAAAAATTTGGTGCAGAATCTATGCTTTCAGCATATGCAAAAAGACAGGGGAATCTTCCAACACCTGGACAATATCCTGAAAGTTTAACTGAGGCAAAAAAATTTGCTGATAATTTTGAAATCCAAGCAATTGAAATAATTGCAAATTCTGAAGGAATACTTGATTTTACAATTGGTCATCCTTCTCAAACACTTTCTACAACTAAAACTTTGGAATCAAACTCGATTAAAGATATCGGGCAACATAAAACTATGATCCTGAGTACTGGTAAAGATGCAAGTAATGATACCTTGGGAAATTCTTTATCTTCTCTTTGGAATTGTTCAAATGCTATCAAAAAAGATGGTCTTGCAATTTTAGTTGCTGAATGTAAAAGTGGTTTGGGTTCTGATGCAATTCAACAATACATTGAAGATAGATTAACTTTAGAACAATTACGAAATCCCACAAAATATGTTAACGGTATGGAAGATTTACTGTTTCTTTCAGAAATACAAAAAAACTTTCAAATTGGATTAGTTTCCATTTTACCTGAATTTTATGTAAAGAAACTTGACATGATTTCTTTATCTGGGATAAAATATTCTATGGATTATATTTTAAAAACACAAGGTGCTAGACAAAAAGTTGTAGTAGTGTCTGATGGTGCTAGACTTTTTCTAAGGTAAAATTCCAGAAAATAATCCTGATGGTAGTGGCGCACATAAAACTGCTAATATTATGATTCCAATATATGCAAGTTTTCTATTTCTTGTAAGTGGAGATATGTCATCAAGTGGTGTTGCACTTGGATTTTTGGCTGACATTACCAAAATTAAGATTGCCATGAGCCAATAATTTAGTAAAACAAGTACTAACATACTTCCATAGGTTGCATATCTGTGAATTTTTTGACCTAAAAGAGTTCTTGCCATATGACCTCCATCAAGCTGCCATGCTGGAAGCAAATTCAAGAATGTGATTAAAAATCCAATCCATGCTGCAAACATTACTGGTGTCATAATTACTTCATGACCTGGTCCTCCTTTACCAAACACTGCCAAACTTGCAGTCATTAGTAATGGCTCCCCTTGTTCCCATTCAACTAATATTTGTTCAGCAAACAATCCTTCAGCTATTCCTTGATCTAAAATTGGTGCAGTATATGCACCATAAAGTGAAACTATAATTGTAATTACAAGTCCTGCAATTGGTCCTGCAATGGCTACATCAAATAAGATATTACGATTAATTGTTAATCCCTTTGATTGGATAAATGCTCCAAATGTTGGAATTCCAATTACTGGTAAACCTGGAATAAAATAAGGCCAACTTGTTTTTAGTCTATGCGCTTTTGCCGCAATAATATGTCCAAGCTCATGTGTCCCTAAAATTCCTAATAAACCAAATGTGTAAATAATTGCCATTTGAAATGGATCTCCTATTTCGATAATGGAGTTTGTTCCAGATGTTCTATAGTAACCATCAATCATTACAAATGATATTACAATTGCAAACAAAAATCTGGGTGTCCAAGTTGCATTGAGTAATCTTCTAGGTTTTTTTATTGTAAATTTTTGAATTTCAATATAGATTCCATCATCTTTTTTTAGCACTTTCCCAACATAACTCATATTTTCTAATTCTCTTGCTAAATCTTCAAATTTTGTTTGAAATTCTGGATTTATAATTTTAAACTCTAATGTAAATTCTGTTTTTGTGAATTCATCTACATCAAAAATTGAATTAACTAATGAAATGATGCCTTCTTGAGAATTTTCTTCCATCTATTTTGTATCTTCTTATTCCATTAATGATCTTTTTGTTTAAAATTAAATATTGATAGTTTTATGCTATAATCATGCAAGTGATTTTGAGACAATTGGGTGACTGTAGTATACGTAGAGCTACTCCCAGCGATCTAATTCCAGTCATGGAAATTAACCTCAAAACCTTACCTGAACATTATTCTGACTATTTCTATGAGTCATTATTGCAGGAATTACCTGAAGCATTTTTGGTTGCCGAAATTGATGGTAAAATAGTTGGATATGAAATGTGTAAAACTGAATTTGGATTTTCAAATTTTAAAAAATTAGGTTTTGTAAAAAAAGGACATGTGGTGTCAATTGCAGTTATTGATGAACATAGAAAAAAAGGAATTGGTAAAGCACTTGTTGAAGAATCTGTAATTGGTATACAGGCTAGAAATTGTGATGAGTTTTACTTGGAAGTTAGATGTAGTAATACTGATGCTGTTCGTCTTTATGAAAAACTTGGATTTGTAATTAGGCAAGAGCTTAGTGCATATTATCGTGATGGTGAATCTGCATATTTAATGGCAATTGAATTAGATTGAAAGTTGTAATAATTATTACAATTGTATTGTTGATGATGGTTGGATCATCATCAATTGCTTTTGGTGTCGTACTTGTATTTTTAGATAAAGATATTTATGAAATTCCTACTCCTGACAATCCCTTAACAATTTTTGTTGATTCTCCTGGTAAAGTTATAATTTCTGTAAGTAATGGTGAAATTGCAACAGTATTAGGTGAAACAACTTCTGGTGAGTTTACAATTTACCATGATGATTATAATTTCATGGAAGGTACAATGTTAATTGCAAATCACATTAATGATTATACCCTAAAAGAATGGACAGATGTTTCAACTTTTTCTAAAGATGGATCAACTGAACCTGCAAAAGAAACAACTAGTGTAAAAACTGGTAATGGCGGTGGTTGTCTCATAGCTACTGCAACTTATGGTTCTGAACTAGCACCACAAGTCCAACAACTCCGAGAGTTACGTGATAACCAATTGTTACAAACAGAATCTGGAACGGCATTCATGGGAACATTCAATGACATTTACTACACATTTAGCCCAACAATTGCAGATTATGAGCGTGAAAATCCATACTTTAAAGAGGCAGTAAAACTAACAATCACTCCGATGATTTCTACACTATCACTAATGGAAAATGCTGAATCTGAATCAGAAGTTTTGGGTATTGGATTATCTATAATTGCGCTTAATTTGGGAATGTATCTTGGAGTTCCAGCTATAGTTGTAGTTGGAATTAGAAAGAAATTTTGAGAAGA
>Ga0208764_10000898_pt1 | contig 19268 bp, 22 predicted proteins | sample ETNtaG_18_FD_185762 | JGI IMG/M metagenome (GOLD analysis project Ga0208764, IMG submission 185762) | Marine microbial and viral communities from oxygen minimum zone, Eastern Pacific Ocean - ETNP201302SV91 (SPAdes) (version 2) | ecosystem: Environmental > Aquatic > Marine > Oceanic ... | reverse complement strand
AGTTACATACTCCCAATATATTTCTGGAATATAAACTAATTTAGAGTCTTTAAAATTTTTTTTAATTTTTTTTGCGTTTGATGATTCTTTAATTAAATCCGTTTCATCATAAACTAAAAGCTCATAATCATTCACTACTTCAATTAAATGCATTCTTTTAAACTCGTCAGATATGGAAGTTAAATATTTGGCTATTTTTTTCATAAGCTTAATATCTTTTTTAATTTCTTGTTTTACATTTGGCCTAACAACTTTTACAATTACATCTTTCCCATCTTTTAATTTTGCTTCATGTACTTGTGCTATAGAAGCAGATGCTATTGGATTAGGATTAAAAGATTCAAAAATTTGCTCTATATTTTTCCCTAATTGATTTTGTATTATATTTTTTGAAATTTCACTTGGGAATGGCTTTACATGATCTTGTAATTTTGATAATTCTTTTGCTATATCTTCTGATAATAAATCTTTTCTAGTTGAAATTACTTGTCCCAACTTAACAAAGATTGGCCCAAGATCTTCTAACATCATTCTAATTTTCTTTGGTCCGTCAATTGCAGCTTTAACTCTAAACCAATTCCAAGGTAATAAATAAAAATAGGTTTTATTATGAACAAGGCTTGAATCTACCAACATTTTATCTAAATCATATTTAATAAATAGATAGATAATTTGTATTATTCTTATAAGATTTTTAATCATTACTATATTTTTGAAATAATTTTTCTGTTCTACTTTTTAGATCATCAACATCATTAATATATTTATCTATTTCTTTTTTAGAAGGCAATATATTCAAATCATATATAAGCAAATCTTTTAAATCATACTCTAGGTTTTTAACTAAATCATTAACAATTGATTGAGTATTATTTAAAATTGACTCTATTCTAATAAATATCCTTTCTCCAACAATATTAGATATAATTTCTCTCAATTTATCAGAGTCACTAATAAAAGAATTAAATTTATTTGCTGTTTCTATATCTCCATTAATCTTTATCTTGCTTGCAAATTTATCTGATCCTTTTGTGATAATAAATAATATAAAATCTATTAATGATGCTGCAATCTCTACATCATAATTATCTGAGCTCTCAGAAAGAGTAATTGTATTACAATCTATATTAACAAAAACCTCATGGGTTATATCTAAAAGTCTAATTTTGATAATTTTTTTATCTACATTAAGTAAAAAATCTTTTGGTATAGAATCAACAAATTTTTTATGATGTAAAATTTTATTGAGGTAATTTATTATAGATATCTTTTTACTCAAAATTTATAACCTATATGTATTGTAACTATATCTCCAGGAAGGGTTTCGTAACGAGTATTCGTAAATCCACTATCACAGAATAATTCACTTACTTCATCTGGCTTATAATATGTTTTGATTGAATCTGATAAATATTTATAACTATCATAGTCATTTACTACAAACTTTCCAATATTTGGGATTATATTATCAGTATATATATCATATAAGTTTCTTATACTTTTGTTAGATGGGGTTTTAAAATCCATGATGAGTAATCTGCCGCCTGGTTTAAGTGCATTATATAAATTATCAAGAGCTTTTTTATGGTCTGTAAAATTCCTAAATCCAAAAGCTATTGTGGCAAGTGTAAATTTTTCTTTATAATCTAAAAAATCCTCAATCGAAGTTATTATAAATTTAGTATTTTTAATATACCCAGAGTCTACCAATCTATCTTTACATATACCTAACATATTAGAATTTTCGTCTAAACAAGTAACCTCTATTGTGGGTTGTCTTGATAAAATTTTGACGACTAAATCGCCAGTACCTGATGCAACATCAAGCACACTATCAGTTTTTTTAAGTTTTGCTAATTTACACATATGATTTTTCCATAATCTATGTAGACCAAAAGACATTAAATCATTCATTAAGTCATATTTATTTGATACAGATGAGAAAATTTTTGATACCAATCGTGTTTTATCAGATTTTTTAATTTTTGATAAACCAAAATTTACTTTATCGTTCATTAGCTTTTTTTCCTTTCAACATTTAGTACATTCTTATTTTTTTTCAATTTATTTATTAATTTATCCAGTAATTTACAATCTGATATAGTTACTACAAACACCATTATATTATGACCTGTCTCTTTTGTATCATCATATGTGACACTTACAATATTGGATTCATTTTGGGCTATCTGAGACGATATAGACGCTAAAACACCTCTGATATTTTCAACTTCCACTTTAATGCAAGCATCAAAAGTATCCTCTATATCTGTACCCCATGTTAAATCTAGTGTTTCTTCCATAGATTTTTTAACTTGTTTGATGCTTCTACATGTTTGCCTATGAACTACGATTCCTTTTTCTTGGCTAATATAGCCTATTATAGTGTCACCAGGTATAGGGTAACAACATTTTGCGTATGACAAAACTAAACCTTCTGTACCTCTAATTTGTATGCCACCAGATACATTTGAGTTTATATTAGATATGCTTGTAGGCGCTATTCTCATTGCAACTAATTTTGCAATTCTATTACCTAGACCAATTTCACAATATAAATCTTCTACAGTTACACATGAATACTCCTGCAAAACAATTTTTAATGTTTTTTTAGGTATTTCGTTTAGTTTTATACCAAAGTCAGATAAAGAATAATTAAGTAATTTTTCACCTAATTTTATAGCATCATTTTTTTTAATTAATTTAAGCGAAACTCTTATGGAGTGTCTTGCTTTTTCGGTAACAACAAAATTAAGCCATCCTGGATCTGGTCTCAAATTTGATCTTGTTATTATTTCTACCCGTTGACCATTTTTTAAAACTGTATTCGGCGACACAGGTTTATCATCGACTTTAGCAGAAGAATAATTATTTCCTAAATCTGTATGTATTGCATATGCATAATCAATTATCGTAGATCTTTTTGGAAGTTCTAAGATTTTTCCTTTTGGAGTAAAAATATATACTTTGCCTGGGTGTAAGTCAGCTTTTATGCTTTGTAAATATTCTTGTGGATTTCCAGAATCTCTCTGAATGCTTAGTAAATTAGTAATCCATTGCTGTTCCTGTGTGTAGTGTTTAAGCGATGGAAGGGATTTTGTTTTATAAAACCAATGAGATGCGATACCTGATTGGGCTAATATATCCATCTCTTGGGTTCTAATTTGAATTTCAATTGGAAGGCCATGCGGACCAAGGATAGAAGTATGCAAGGATTGATATCCATTTGATTTTGGTATTGCTATGTAATCTTTAAATCTACCTGGAACTGGGGTATAGAGATTATGAATAACACCTAATGATCTATAGCAATCATCTGTACTAGAACATATCACTCTAACACCAAAAATATCGTTAATTTCAGAAAATTTAATTTCTCTTTGTTTCATTTTTTTATATATACCATGCACATGCTTCTCTCTTGCTATAACATCACTTGATAAATTCTCATTTTTAAGTTTTTGTGATAAAACCTTTCCAATTTTTCCCATAAGCTCTGTTCTATTACCGCTGGATTTTTTTATTTCATTTTTAATTATTTTATATCTAAGCGGATATATCGCCTCGAAAGCCAAATCTTCTAATTCAATGTTTAATGAATGTATGCCAAGTCTAAGCGCTATTGGAGCAAAAATTTCAAGAGTTTCCTTGCCTATCTTCCTTTTTTGAAGAGATGTTAATGCTCCTATTGTCTCTAAGTTATGCTTTCTATCTGCTAACTTTATTAATATTACACGTATATCTTGACTCATAGCTAAAATCATTTTTCTAAGGTTTGCTGCATCAGCTTCCTCGTTAGTAGAAAAATTAATTTTATCAAGCTTACTAACACCATCAACAAGTTCCGATACTTTCACTCCGAAAGTTTTTTGCAAATAACCTTTTTCTAAAGATGTGTCTTCAATTACATCATGAAGAATTGCAGCCATTATAGCCTCATGATCTAACTGAAAATCTGCTAATAATGATGCCGCTGACAAGGGGTGTACTATATAATCTTCTCCTGTTTTTCTTAATTGCCCTTGATGTGCTTGTGATGCTAACAAGAATGCTTTCTCAATTTTTTTTATTTGATATGTATTAAGGTATTTTTGAAGTTTTTTTTTAAACTCTATATATGTTTTATTAGAAGTATTAAATTTTTCAGTATTGTCTTTTCTTTTTTGGATATCCATTATATGAATTAATGGTGTGACTATTCTGGTTTTGTATTATTTATAGATGTGTTTGTTATTTCGTCAGTTGCTTCTTCAATATCTGGTGACTTATCATCAGCGCCAACAGGCTCTGCTGTGACAGAAGTGTTTGTTATTTCGTCAGTTGCTTCTTCAATATCTGGTGACTTATCATCAGCGCCAACAGGCTCTGCTGTGACAGAAGTATTACTACTATTATCCAGCTGTTGACCTAACTCCTCAATAACCTCTTCTTCACTTATACCGCTGTGTAATTGACCTTCTCTTACTTCTATATTACTTATATCGAAGTAACTCATATTAATTTTTTTTTCAGCTATTTCTCTAAGCGCTATTACAGTAGGTTTATCTTTGCAATCCACCATCGGTTCTGCGCCAGAGGCTATATCTTTTGCCCTTTTGCCTGCCAACGAACAAATATCAAAAGTATTATCAATCTCTTTCAAACAGTCTTCAATAGTAACTCTTGCCATAACATCACCTATATATTAATGGTGATATTGTAGCAGATTAATCTATTTAAACAATCTAGTTATTTTGCGCAGAGATAGATTTTAGCCAGTTGGTAATTTGAGGTGATTTCAATTTTCCGAATAATATTATTGCAGTAATATTTCTTAAAGCATCACTAAATACATCATTGATAATGATATAGTCAGCAAATTTAGCATAAGAAAGCTCTCTTTCGGAAGATTCCATTCTTAAGTCTACGGTCTTAGATTTGTCTTGACCCCTTAAATCCAGCCTTTTCTTAAGTGTTTCAATATTTGGCGGCAATATATATATGGAAACAGATTGTGGCAATATTTTTTTTACCATCAACATTCCTTTGTAATCTATTTCTAGGATAGCGTCATATCCTTTGTTTACAATTTCCAACGTATAATCTATTGATGTTCCATATAGGTTTCCATACACATTTTGATATTCAAGAAATTCTCCTTTATCAATTTTTTGATGGAATTCTTTTTCTGAAATAAAAAAATAATCATTGCCTTCAATTTCTGAGTCTCTTTTTTTTCTTGTAGTATATGATACTGATGGCCTTATGGAGGTGTTATTTTCACAAACAGCCTTTACTAAACTAGTTTTCCCAGCTCCTGATGGAGCACTAATTATGTATATTTGCCCTATATTATCGAATTTTTGAATATCCATGATTATAAATTTGAATTATAATACAAAAATATGTATAAGGAGCATAATTATGGGAGATACATGGAAATCGATTACTGTTGAGGGTGTAAATGCATTTGTAAATGCAGCATTTGCTACAATTTTAATCTGGATCTCGATAGAAAGCCCTCTATCAACTTATTTAGGATTACCAAAAATACTTATATTAGCTGCTGCTATTATTGCATCTATATTGATAGTTAAGAAAAAATCGGGTGGTTTTGACCCAATAGAAAAAAGAGCAACTATGCAAGGAATAGCAACTACTCTTATAGTTTGGTTCTCGACAATAGGGTATTTAAATTTTATACCAGAAACCCTTATACAGATTGGAATTTTTTCAAATCTTGCATACTCTTTATTGGTTGGGAGCGTTGTTTTTATCTTATTTATAACTATATTTCATGGGTTACATGGAAAGTATTTTACAACTTTAATGTTAGAGCATATGCCATGGGTAATTAAACCAGATAAATTTCTATTCTTTTTTTGGTTTTGGATTAATTTAATAACAGCAGGTCTACTTAATATATTTGAAGTTAACATGTGGTGGTACTTTGTTGATTTATTTTTTTATGCTTTATTCCCTTCTTTATTTTTTGGTGTCAGGGTTCAAGAAATCCATGGCTCACATATTAAAAGCAAAGATGATTATTTTGATGAAGATGGTGGTTTTAAATAATTAATCATCAAAAGTCTTTTTTGGAAGTATGTCAATATTAAATATTTTTCCAAGCTTTACGAGAAAAGCAATAGCGAGAATACCTCCAGGTAAAGCGAATACCCCAAAAGCCCCAACGCCTTTTAATACATCTTTTAATTGATTATTTGCCTTTGACAATTCATCTTTATCAATTCTTTCTCCAGAAACATATTTATAATAAATATCTAACATTTGTTTTGTCTCTTTTGATTCAACTTCCAAAGCTTTTTTTAAAGTTAAAAGAGAAGAAGAAATTTTTTCTTTTTCAGATCTATATTTACTAATTAATTTTTTAAAAATTTTATTATCTTCAATGTTCATAGATTTTAAATTAAATTTATCTTGGGGTGTTCTAATCTAATTATGTTATAATATCATAAGATTTTCTATCAAGTACATCTATTAGGTAACCATGAATGACTAAAAAAACAGATAATATAAAAGTCTCGGTTAATACAACATATCTACAGCAAGAATCTGACCCAGAAAATAACAAATATTATTTTTTGTATACTGTGTCAATTATTAATAGAGGCGATGTAGGTGCAAAACTTTTGTCGCGTCACTGGGTTATTGAAGACGCAAATGGGAAAGTTCAAAATGTTAAAGGTGATGGTGTGGTAGGTGATCAACCATATATTAACCCAGGTGATGAGTATCAATATACAAGTGGGACTGTGCTTGAAACATCTTTAGGGACAATGAAAGGTAGTTATCAAATGATAAATGATTTAGACAAATATTTTGATGCAGAAATACCAGAATTTGTTTTGTCAATACCAAGGGTTATTCACTAAATCGTAAATATATTTTTGTAGAATATTGTATTTTTGTTTCGGTATTAATAATATCTTCAGATTTTATAATTTTCCAATCATTAAAGTTTAATTTAGGAAACCATGCGTCTCCTTCAAAAACTTCGTTTATGTGGGTTATATATAATTTGTTAGTAAAAGGCAAAGCAATTTTATAAATTTCTGATCCTCCTATAATCATAACTTCTTTGCAATGTTTGTAATTAATAATAATATCATTAAAGTTATGAAAAACTTTTATGCCAGTCTTGAAGTAAGATTTGTTATGAGATAATACTATATTCTCTCTACCATCTAATATTTTCCCAATAGACTCATGCGTCTTCCTACCCATTACTATAGGTTTATTCATAGTTATATCTCTAAACCTTTTTAATTCTCCTGGTATAAACCATGGCATCTTATTCGCCCTACCAATTAAGTTATTCTTATCCATTGCTACAATAATAGAGATTAGAGGCTTACCCATCCTTAAACCGATACCTTAGCTTTTATATGATCATATGAATTATAATTTTTTAGTTTAAAATTTTCATAAATATAATTAAAAATTGACTCAATATCTTTATCTATAACTAATGTTGGTAATTCTTTTGGAGTTCTAGTTAATTGTTCTTTAGCTTGTTGTACATGATTTAAATACAAATGAACATCGCCAAATGTGTGTATAAAATCACCATAATCAAGTCCAGACTGGTCTGCCACCATCATTGTTAGTAATGCATATGAGGCAATGTTAAAAGGGACTCCTAAAAAAATGTCTGCACTTCTTTGATAGAGTTGACATGATAATTTATTATTACTTATATAAAATTGAAAAAGTATATGGCATGGAGGTAATTTCATTCTATCTAAATCTCCTACGTTCCATGCAGAGACAATATGCCTTCTTGAATCTGGATTTACTTTTATTTCATTAATAGTATTGGTAATTTGATCTATTTTATTACCGTCTGCTGTATTCCAAGATCTCCACTGATTACCGTATATAGGTCCAAGTTCACCGTTTTCATCAGCCCATTCATTCCATATGCCAATATTATTATCTTTTAAAAAAGATATATTTGTACTTCCTTGTAAAAACCAAAGCAATTCATAAACAACTGATTTGAAATGTATTTTTTTTGTTGTTAGGAGTGGAAAACCATCTGATAAATTAAATCTCATTTGATATCCAAATATGGACAGTGTTCCAGTTCCTGTTCTATCTTCTTTCTTTTCACCATTTACTAAAACATTGTCTAATAAATCCAAGTATTGCTTCATGATGTAAATTTTCCTCTATACGAAAAATAAAATAGTATTGTGCCAATCAACAACATAGGAATGCTTAAAAGCTGTCCCATAGTAAACCAGTTTGACCATATATAACCTATGTGAGAGTCAGGGACTCTAACAAATTCGACAATAAATCTAAAAATAGCATACAAAACTAAGAAAATGGAACTTAAAATTCCATTGTTTAAATTTAAATTAGATAAAATTTTAAGAACGTAGAATATTATTATGCCTTCTAAAAATGCTTCATATAGCATAGAGGGGTGTCGTGGAATATTATCTACTAAAGGAAATATTATACCCCAATCTGAATTTGTAGGACTGCCATATAATTCAGAATTTATAAAGTTACCAATTCTTCCCAAAAACAACCCGATAGGTATAAATATAACAATGTAATCTGCAATCTTGAGAAAAGATAAATTCTCTTTTCTGCTAAGTAAAACTAATCCTATTAAAATACCAATAAGGCCTCCATGAAATGACATTCCACCTTCCCATATGAAAAAAATTTTTAAAGGTGAATGAAAATAATACTCTATATTATAAAAAATAACATAGCCTAACCTTCCTCCTATAAGCAACATAATCAAAGAAGTTAATAATATTTTATCAATTTGAACACTATCGAAATCAAAATTTGTAGTGACTAGTTTTTTCTTCATCAGATAATCAATTAATATAAAAGAAATGGCATACATAGCTCCATACCAATAGAGATGAACCGGCCCTATCGTTAACATAATTGGATCTATATTATGAGTGTATAGCATTCTTTAAATTTGAATTATATTAATATTTATAATAGCCTATGAACCTAAACTATAAAACAAATATGAATAAATTGAAGTTTGAAAAAAGCTCTTATCTTCTCCAACATGCAGATAATCCAGTAAATTGGTATCCATGGTCAGATAAAGCGGATATTGATGATTATAAGGATAAAATATATAAAATAGAAGATTTTAGAGATTCCATATATTTTTTAGATCATACTATAAATAGTCCGGTCGAATCAATAAATCAGAAAAAATGTTTTAATAAGTTCACTGCTTATATTTGTGAAAATAATGTATGCTCAGAACCTATAAAAGATTTTAACAGTTTACAAAAAAGATTATTAAATGAATAATAAAATTTAAATGAAAATAATTTATTTATCAATTAGATTTCCATTAATAATACTTCACATTGTTATAGGTTTAATTATATTAATTTTCTTCCCATCTAAAGTATATAATTTAAAGCCTATGCATCATAAAATTAGTTATTATTGGATGAAAGTATTAGTTAAATTATTTGGTTTAAATATTATAAAATATGGTGAAATAGATTTATCAGCAAAATCATATGTATCAAATCACGTAAGTTTCTTTGATATTATTATTCTGAACTCCCTTATACCGTCAAACTTCATAGCAAAATCAGAAATAAAAAATTGGCCAATTATTGGACATCTTGCTGCAAAAACAGGAACTATTTTTATAAAAAGAGGAGATGCTAGTGATAACGATAATGTCATAAATATTATAAAAAAATACATTTCTTTAAACAAAAAAGTTTTTATATTTCCAGAAGGAAGAATTGGAGATGGAAAAAATATAAAAAAATTTCATAGCAAAATGTTTAATGCAATTTGTAGTACTGATAGCAATAGTCAGCCAGTATTTATTAGGTACCCTATAAATTTTCCATCTAATATAGAGTCTGATGACTCGATGTGTTGGTCTGATAAAAGTCAAACATTGTTCAACATTTCGTTAAGATGTATGTGTAAACGCTCTACAAACGTTATTGTGTATTTTGGGAATTCAATAAAATGCAATAAATCTGCATATGACTTAGCAAAACTTACTTTTCAAGAAGTTGGTGATTCAATAAACAATATTAAATAATCTTACGTGTGTTAGATTAAATCATTCCTCTTTTATCGCCTTCTTTGCCAATTTCAACATCAACAACTATATCAGTTGTAGGCGTCCATTGACACGCGACAACCATTCCATTATCAATCTCTTCTTTGTGAAGCAATGATGTTGGATCACATGGACTAGCTGGATATCTGCCTTCCCCTTCTACTATAGTAGCTCGACAAGAACCACAGCTTCCCACTTTACACGATAAAGGCCAATCAATTTTAGCTCTCATAGCTGCTTTCATTAACAATTCATTTGGATTACACATAAAAGTTTCTCCGGTACCTTTTACTGTAACCTTAATTGGTTCTTTCTTCTTAAATAAACCGAATACCATTATTCTCTCCGTGGTAGTATAAATAAAATAGTCTTCAATATAGCATAATTATGAAAAACTGTAAGTATATTAGATTCGAAAATCAAATAAATCTATTTCTTTTTAAATTAAACGATAATAAATAACCCAGCAACATACTTCTTAATGTAAAAAACACAAGGAAAGCTGCCCAAAGATTATGATTATTCTGTTCAAAAATAAAAATTTCAAGAATAAAAAATACTGATCCTGACAATATCATGACATTTCTAAGAAGCTTGGTTTTCATTGCTCCTATAAAAACCCCGTCTAACCAAAAAGCTATGCAAGCAGAGAAAAAAATTAAATAAAGCCACATTATATGTTTCTGTGCTGATAATAATATTGTTCCAACATCAGTGATTACATTTAGTAGCGGAACATCAAATAAACTAAAAAATATTATAAACAGTATAGCTAAATATATTGAAAATTTACCAGTAGAAGAAATAGATTTATGTAATAATTCTTTATTCTTTTTACCTACAGAATCTCCAACAAGTACTTCTGATGCATGAGCAAAGCCATCCACCCCATGTGAGAAGATAAAGAAAAAATTTAGTAAAATAGTATTTGCCGCTAATATGACATTTCCATAACTAGCGCCTTTACTCATAAAATATGCAAAACATGTCATTAAAATAAATGATCTTATAAACATATCAATATTTATAATTATTTTATTTTTTATTAACTTCCAACTTAAAATATTTTTGTAATGAAGATTGATGTTTTTATATTTTTTTTCAAACATTAATGCATACAATACAAAAAATATTATAGAATATTCTGAGATAAGTGAGGCTATTGCAACTCCCTCTATTGAGAAATTTAAAATATAAATAAAATAATAATCTAAAATAATATTTAATAAATTAACTATAATGCTTATAGACATAGCAATTTTAGTCCTTTGAGTTCCAATATAATAACCAATCAATATGTCTCTTAAAAAAATAGCCGGAATCGACCAAATTCTATATTCTAAATAAATTTTACTATTTTGTTTCACCTCAATCGATGAATTCATGAGTCCTAATGAGAAATCTATAATATAGAATCTAAAATATAAAATAATTAATGATATGAAAGATGAAATTAATAATATGTGGCAAATTGTTAAAAATAAATTCTGATAATCTCGAGAACCTGCATTTTGCGATACTAACCCAGTTGTTATAGATTTTATAAATCCAAAACTAAATAATATATAGCTTATAATTATTGACCCTAAGCCAATTGCTCCTATGAAAATAGTTGAGCCTAGATGACCCATCATAATATTATCCACGAGGCCAACTAATGGTATTGTTATATTTGATATAATAAGTGGTAAAGCTATACCAAGGGTATTTTTATCAAACTGTGAAAATTTTAAAGACAAGTTTTATGATATCTCAATCATGTCAAAATCAGCTTTACATCCGCCACATTCTGGGCAAAGCCAATTCTCTGAAATGTCTTCCCATTTGGTACCAGGCTCAATACCATCATCTGGCCAACCTTCTGCTTCATCATAAACAAGGCCACAAATTAAACAAAGATATTTTTTCATAATTTTTCTTGATGTAGTTTCGCATAATTCTAGGATAAACCCAATTTATTTGTTATAAATATTTAATGAAAAATGATTTAATACTTAAAGGTCTATACCCTATTAACACAAATAATTATGGCTCAGATTTAGATTTTATAGAAAAAACTATGCTAATAATTAAATCAGGCATAAAAATATTTCAATTTAGAGGTAAATATTTGTCTTTTAAAAGAAAAAAATATCTTATAAAAAAAATATATGAAAACTGCCAAAAAAATGAGGTTCAACTAATAATTAACGATGATTATAATTTAGTTAAATATTTTGAAGGTTCTGGACTGCATATTGGGCATAATGATATTGATTTAAAAAAAATAAGAAAATACTTTGGAAATAAAATAATTATTGGCAAATCTTGCTACAATTCTGTAGAAATGGGCGTCACAGCTGAAAAAGATGGTGCGAGTTATGTATCTTTTGGAGCAATGTATAAAACTAAATCTAAAAAAAATTTTGACATTTGTGACTCTAGAATAATAATTTCTGCAAAAAAAAATATTAAAATACCAATATGCTTAATTGGAGGGATTAATATTAATAATATAAAAGATGTTATTAGATATAATCCTAATATGATATCTATGATTTCAGGAATTTATGATTATAATAATATTTTATTAAATATAAAAAAAATAAATGAGATGATGAAGATATGAGTAATTCTAAGAAACTATTTTTAGAAGCCAAAAAATATATACCTGGCGGGGTTAATTCGCCAGTAAGATCATTTAAATCTGTAAAGGGTCATCCATTTTTCGTAAAAAAAGCTAAAAATCAATACTTGTATGATGAAGATAATAAAAAATATATAGATTATATTGGCTCTTGGGGAGCTCAGATATTAGGGCATGCTAACAAGGATGTAGTAAATGAAATATCAAAAACAATAAAAAATGGTATTACATTTGGAGCTCCGTGTAAAAATGAAATATTGTTAGCTAAAAAAATTACTAAAATATATCCATCAATTGATAAGGTTAGAATGGTAAATTCAGGCACTGAGGCTACTATGAGTGCTATAAGATTGGCTAGAGGTTACACAAAAAAAAATAAAATATTAAAATTTGATGGGTGTTATCATGGACACGGTGACTCATTTCTAATAAAAGCAGGTTCAGGATTATCAACGTTTGGTGTTCCAAACTCTCATGGTGTTACAACATCAATTGCTAAAGATACTATTTCAGTACCATTTAATGATATTGAAAAAGTTAAACAGGCAATAAAGAAGAATAAATTAGCATGCATAATAATTGAGCCAATAGCTGGAAATATGAATTTTATTAGAAGTAATATAAGTTTTCTTAAACAATTAAGAATATTGTGTAACGAGAATAAGATTGTACTTATTTTTGATGAAGTTATGACTGGTTTTAGAGTAGCTTTAGGTGGGGCTCAAAGTATTTATAAGGTTAAACCTGATTTAACTACATTAGGTAAAGTTTTAGGTGGTGGTTTACCTGTTGGAGCATTTGGAGGAAAATCTAAAATAATGAATCATATAAGTCCTTTAGGCGAAGTATATCAAGCGGGTACATTATCTGGAAACCCTATAACTATGGCAGCTGGATTAAAAACTTTAAGTTTAATTTCAGAAAAAACGTATTTTAAGAGATTAACTAAAATAACAAAATATTTAACAGATGGTATAAATATAATTGCGCGAGAAAATAAAATAAATATGTCAGCTGATAGCGAAGGTGGTATGTTTGGCATATTTTTTACTAATCAAAAAATAAAAGATTATAATAGTATCTCTCGCTCTAATATAAAAAAATTTGTAGATTTTTTTAATTATATGCTGGCGAATGGAATATATTTTGCTCCATCGGCATATGAAGCTGGGTTTATATCATCCAAGCATCTTAAAAAAGATATTGATATGACATTAAAAGTCATTCAAAAATGGGTTAAAAATAACTAAGAATTGCTTATTAATGTTATTTGTATGTCAGCAACATTTGTCCCTGATGGGCCTGTTATATAAAGTGAATTTATTTTATGTAAAAAAGTATATGAGTCATTATTGGATAAATAATCATTTATGTTTAAATTAATTTTCTGATAATTCTGCTCTGCCTCTTTATCAATTATGGCTCCAGCAGCATCCGTTGGTCCATCAATTCCATCTGTTCCTACGGAAAGCAAAACCCAATCTGTCGAAACTATTTCGCCTTGAAGATTCGCTAGAAAAGATAGGGCTAATTCTTGATTTCTTCCCCCTTTCCCTGACCCTTTAATACTTACAACGGTTTCACCACCAGTAATTATTGCTATTTTTTTATTTTCCTTATGAAGGTTAATAGCATTATTGATTTCACCAATCAAATGCTTTCCCTCTTCGGCAGCTTCTCCTGTTAAATTTTTATTAGGGGTGATGGTTTTGTAACCTATATTAGATGCGGCATTTGCTAATTCTTCTTTAAATAAATGATTACTACAAATTATTTTATTATTTATATTTGTTAATTTTATTGGTGTCTCATCTATGCTGCCATCAACACCTTTGGTTAAATGTTCTAACACATTTTTTGGTATTGAGTTAGTAAGATTATATTTAGATAATACTTTCAAAGACTCTTTATAAGTAGTCAAATCTTCTATAGTGGGGCCACTTGCAATTGTACTCAAATCATCATTTATAACATCAGAAATAATTAATGACACACAGTTTGATGGCCCTGCTAATTGAGCTAACCTACCTCCTTTAATGCTAGATATATGTTTTCTTACAGTATTAATCTCATTAATATTTGCGCCAGATTTTAATAATAAATCAGTTACTAATATTTTATCATCTAAGGTGATAGATTCAGACGGCTTACATAATAAAGAAGATCCTCCTCCACTTATAAGAAATAAAACTAAATCTTGATCTGTAGATTTTTTAACATAGTTTATAACTTTATCAGCAGCTTCTATACTAGTTGAGTCTGGTATTGGATGAGACGAAATATGCAACATAAAGTTAGAATTAGTCTTAATATTTGTTTTAGAAGATATAACAATTGGTTTGTTATTTATTTTATTTGTAAGTTTATTTTCTAAAAAATAATCTAACAAGCCATCCATCATGGATACTGATGCTTTTCCAAATGCAATTGGGTATATCTGTTTGTAATTTTTTTGAAAAATTTTATTTGATTTTAAATAATTATATACGCTGGTTCTAGGGTCTAGTTTATCTAAGCAAGACGAATATATATTTATTGCATCATCACGGAGAGACATATGAGAATTTAAACAACTTTATTTGGTAACTCTTCATTAGCAAAAAATGCTAAACTATTATCTATTGCTGTATTACCCATAGCAATACGTGTTTCCGTTGATGCACTTCCTAAGTGAGGGAAAGATACAACGTTTTCTAAGGTTTTTAATTCAGAAGGTAAATTTGGTTCAGTTTCAAAGACATCCAAGCCTGCTCCTGCAATTTCATTATTTTTAAGTGCATTAACAAGTGCTTTCTCATCAATGATATCGCCACGTGCGGTATTAATAACAAATGCTGAGTTTTTCATTAATTTAAATCTATTCTCATTCATTAAATGAAATGTTTCTTTTGTTGCAGGACAATTAACCGAAACAAAATCTGACTCTCTGCAAATATCTTCGATAGTTGATAATTTTTGAGCATTTAGATTTTTTGTAACATTTTCTGGTATATCAAATGGGTCCCAAAAAAGTATTTCCATATTGAATCCATGGTGTGCTCTTTTAGCAACGGCTTGTCCAATTCTACCAAAACCTATAACTCCCAGTTTTTTACCAGTAACCTTGGTGCCGAGTAGGTGTGTGGGTCTCCATCCTGTCCATTTATCAGCTCTTAATTCTCTTTCACCTTCACCAACTCTTCTTGCGACCATTAAAATTAATGACATTGCAATATCTGCAGTGCAATCAGTTAATACTGATGGTGTATTTGAAACTGTTATACCGAGCTCTTTCGCTTTTTCTATGTCTATATGATTAAAACCTACTCCAAAATTACCAATCATATTTACTCTTCTGTTTTCAACACTTAAAACTTCTGCGTTAATCTTATCTGTTACTGTTGGCATTAGAACATCACAATTTTGAAAAGCGTTTTTTAATTCTTCAGATGTAAACGGGGTGTCCGTTTCATTTAAAGTAACATCAAAAAGCTCTTTTAGTCTATCTTCGCAGGCTTTTGGCCATTTTCTTGTAACTATCGCTACAGGTTTTGACATTATTTGCCACCTGTAGGATTTTTAGTCCAATACTTAGATGCTGCAGCTGCCCCACTTCCTGGCTCTACTTTTATACCATTATCTATCATTGCCATTTCAGCGCCTGATATTGCGCCAAATAACATGCACTCATTTAAATCTCCAAGATGTCCAATTCTAAATACTTTTCCAGCAACTTTAGCGAGTCCTGCGCCTAACGCTAGATTATACTTATTAAACGCTGTGCTTATGACAGGAACAGCGTCACAACCTTCTGGAACAACTATTGCTGATACGGTGTCCGAGTACCACTTTTCTTCTTTGGCACATAATTCAAGTCCCCAGCCATCGGTAATAGCTTTCCTTGTGCCTTCAGCAAGCCTATGGTGTCTTTTCCATATATTTTCTAAACCTTCTTCAAAAATTAAATCTAGAGCTACTCTAAAGCCTCTTAATAAATTTATTGGAGGAGTATAGGGGAGGAACCCTCCTGAAGTCTTTTCAATCATGTCCGCTACATCAAAATAGCATTTTGGATAATTAGAATTTTTCATCGCCTCAATTGCTTTTTCGCTAACACCAAGTATCCCTAGACCAGCAGGCATCATAAAACCCTTTTGAGAACCACTAACTACGCAATCTACTCCCCAATCATCCATTCTAAATTCATAACTGGCAACGGAGCTCACTCCATCAACCATTAAAAGTGCAGGATGGTTCAAATCGTCAAGTATTTTTCTAACGCCTAATACATCACTTTTTACACCTGTAGCAGTTTCATTTTGACAAACTAATACAGCTTTTATTGAATGATTTTTATCCTCAGAGAGATGTTTATGATAATTTTCTAAGTTTGCCCCTGTTCCCCATTCTTCTTCCATGATAATTGGCTCAAACTGTAGTCTTTTACACATATCCAACCACAACATACTGAATTGTCCAAAACTAGCTCCAAGAACTTTATCCCCTATATTTAAAGTGCTTTGTAAAGCAGCTTCCCAGCACCCAGTTCCTGAGGATGGGAAAAAAATAGTTTTACCATTTTTTGTTAATAAGACTTTCTTTAAATCCTCTAATAAAGGCTGTATTAAACCTGGTATTGTAGGATTTCTGTGATCCTCCATAGGGCAATGTATTGCCTGTTGAACTGCTGCAGGAACATTTGATGGTCCTGGTACGAATAAAAAATGACTTCCCGACATATTATTTCCCTTTTGTGTAATTGTGTTTGAATTAACTCTAAAATTAATTTTATATAGTATGCCATAATTATGAAGATTTTAAACTATAATATGGTGATTTTACGGTGCTACTATTATGATGTTATATCTTTTATATGTAATTACAGGAGCTATAGGAGGTTTCGTTGGAGGCTTTTTAGGTCTTGGGGGTGGTATAATTTTTGTGCCATCTTTATTTTATATTTTTACTTATTTTCAAATACAAGATAACTATGTTATGCAAAGCGCAGTCAGTACATCTCTTACATGCGTTGTTATCTCAAGTTTGTCGGCATCAATTAAACACTATAAAAATCAATTAATAAACTGGAAAATATTTTATAAAATGCTTCCTGGGCTTACGTTAGGTTCATTATCAGGAGTATTATTTCTAACTGTTTTTTCAAGTAATACAATAAAATTGTTTTATAGTACTTTATTGATTATGGTTGCGATATATATGTTTTTTGAAAAAGAAAATAACATTAAAAATGCCTTCAAATTTAAATTTATACATTTCTTTTCATATATAGTAGGCACAATAAGTGCTTTATTAGGTATTGGGGGAGGCACATTGACAACTCCTTATTTTAAAATACAAGGAGAATCTATTAAATCAAGTATAGCAACTGCAGCAGCATGCGGAGTTCCTATTGCATCTTTTGGTATTATTTTGAGTTTTTTTATAAATATTTTTACAAATGCTTTTCATACAACTATTTTAAATTATATCAATATTCCTGGTTTTATTTTAATTTCATCTTCAGCAATATTATTTTCTTATATTGGTGCAGCAACTACGTTTTCAACTAACCCTTCCTTGCTAAAAAATATATTTTCTTTATCAATATTAATTGTTGGCATAACTATATTTTTCTTTTGAATTTTTTTTCAGAGTATTAATTCCAGTGGCATGTTCAATAATTTTATTTTTTATAAACCCCATGTTATTAAAAATCTTTAAAGATAAAACCTTAAATTTTTGTGGACAAATATCATCAGTATAAAAACTTTTTAAGAAATTTATCGTGTTATAAGTTCTATTATTTAATTTCATGCAATCATACTCAAAAGATGATAGGAATTTTTTATTAATAGTGTTTTTGTGAAGCTCAATATTTTTCATTAGTAAAAAAATGTCCTGCAGGCCCATATTTAAACCTAGTCCAGCCATAGGGTGTACTGAATGAGCTGCTCCTCCAAGAGATACGATATGCCCTTGGTAATATGAATTAAGATGAAAACCTTTTAGCGGAAAAATTAATTTATTTTTAATTTTTCTAATATTCCCTATCCGCGAAGCTAAGCTATTATTTAAAACTTTAATTAACTCAGTATCGTGAAAACCTGAAACATCTTTGATAATATTTTTCTCTCCAGACCATATTAAATTATATTGATTATCTGATATTGGCAATAAACCTTGTATTTGATTATTAGAAAATTTTTGATAAGCAATATTGGATACTTCTTTATCAACATTAATGTTCAATACTAATGCGTCATGGTTATAATCAATCTCTTTTTTCTTTTGTTTTGTAGCAGGCAAAATATCATCTATTGAACTGTTAGTCTTTATAATTAATTCCACGTTTTTTAGTATTTTTTTCTTAAGATTAATATCGAACAAATTATTATTTCTTTGAGATATGCGGGTAATATTTTGAGAATCAATTTTGCAGATAAATTTATTTGTTTCCACTTTCCTCTTTAGTGAATCGAGAATAGAGGATTCTGATATTACATATCCTAAACAATCATATGATATTGAAGATGAGTCAAATATAACGTCATCCCCGCCCACATCATCCCAAGTAACTAT
>Ga0208764_10000897_pt1 | contig 19285 bp, 16 predicted proteins | sample ETNtaG_18_FD_185762 | JGI IMG/M metagenome (GOLD analysis project Ga0208764, IMG submission 185762) | Marine microbial and viral communities from oxygen minimum zone, Eastern Pacific Ocean - ETNP201302SV91 (SPAdes) (version 2) | ecosystem: Environmental > Aquatic > Marine > Oceanic ... | reverse complement strand
CTAAAGCGAAAGATTCTGTTGCTGCAAGGTTAACTAGTGTTGCTCCATCATCTTGAATCCATCCCATTTCCCTTAGACCGATGATCGCAAGGAACATTCCAATACCTGCTCCGGTGGCAATCTTTAAGTCAGTAGGAATTGCGTTTATCATTGCAGTTCTCCAGCCCACTTGAGGTAGTGACATAATCATGAAGATTACACCTTCTACCAATACTGCAGCTAGTGCGACGTCCCATGCTACTCCCATTGCGCCAACTACGGCGAATGTGAAGTATGCATTGAGCCCCATACCAGGTGCTAATGCGAAAGGCAAGTTAGCCCAAAGCCCCATTACTAAGCAACCGATGAAGGCTGCTACAGCTGTTGCAAATAATGCATCGTCAAACGGAATTCCCGTTTGCCCGAAATTACTCAACATTGAGGGGTTGACTACTAGAATGTAGGCCATTGTCAGGAATGTTGTCAATCCTGCTCTAAGTTCTCCATTCACGGTACTGCCCGCTTCTGTTATTCCAAATTGTTTGTCTAATGCGTCCATATTTTTTTTCATCTCCTGTTTTTCAATCATCCCAGACATCTGTCTAGATAGTTTTCCATGACACATACGGCCTATGAATTGTTCGGAGTGAATGATTCAAGAATTAACGAGTATCGATGAACCGTTAACTGGTAAATGTATGGTCATTTCTTCGCTCATTTCGGAAAAAATAACATTTCTACTTTCTTCGGGGGCGTGGAATAATATCATGTCTTTGGGCTTACAATCCTTAGCAAAATTACGTAGCTCACTGTGCCCTGCGTGATTAGATAATTGGAATTGTGTAATTTCTAAATCGATTGGCGTCAAATTACCATATATACTTATTCGGCCTTCGTCGAGTAATTTTCTTCCGCCTGAATTTTCAGCCTGATATCCTGTAATCAAAATACCATTGGATTTGTCGTGTCGAAGACGATTGAGGTACCAAAGTGCGGGCCCCCCGTCCAGCATACCACTTGTAGTAACAATTACATCTGCTGCCAATGCTTTTTTTCTATCTGATTTACTTGATATTTTCTTTGTCCATTTCCACACCTTAGTTAATGATTCTGGATCACGTATATGTTGAGGGTGATCAAACCATCTTCTTGTTAATCTCGTCCCCATTCCATCATAATGAACATTCAAATGAGGAGCTTCGCGATGAAGTATTCGGAGAATATCTTGACCCCTGCCAGACGCAAAGGCAGGAACCAGGGCGACGCCTCCTCTTTGTACGATTTCTTTGACTGAAGATACAAATCTTTGTTCTTCTTCAATTCGGTTTGGGTGCTCTTTTCCGCCATATGTTGCCTCCAAACAAAGAATGTCGCATTCAATTGGTTTGGCGCCGTGTGTATTAGGACTATCTCTAGTATCAAGATCTCCGGACCAAAGAATCCTATGTGTTGGCGTTTCAATCTCAATCATTGCAGCCCCTGGCATGTGTCCTGCTTGATGGAGGCGACATTTCCATGCACCAATCTGAAACCATTCTCCGTATTCGTGTGTTATCCATGATTCAAGAGCATACTCTAAATCCCTTTTATCCCATGAAAGTGGATATCCTTCTATTTTTGACACTTTGTAAGTATCTTTCCACATTATTTCTGATACATCTGCAGTCAAAGAAGTCCCGTGAAATCGTACATTGTTAAACTGTGTTAACCAAGGTACCATTCCAATATGATCTATGTGACTGTGTGTAATTATTGCATCAGTAATTGGTGGGCTTTGATCGGGATATTTTGGGGGTCTTGTTGGAGCTAAACCATAATCGATTAAGACTCTGGTTCCTGTGTTGTCTTCAATTATACACCCGACATTGCCTACTTCATTGCCTCCACCTAAAAAATGGAATCTAATACCAGAGTCAACAGGATCTTTGGGATATCTGGTAAATTGGCTCGGATTATACAAGACCATGTTTGTTGGAAGGGGTCTTGCATCAAGAGTCTTTGGCGCCCCACCCTACCATTTCCTATGGAAATAAGAATTTACTTCGGTTTTTTTGTGAACGAATCTTAATGTTTATATCCTTTCGATTTTATAGTTAGATTGTCTATTGAAATCAATTACAAAAATACAATTTTATTAAAATCAATTACAAAAATCACTTCCAATGGAAACAAAGGGGTTAGGGGGCGGTAAATTGAGAACCCCTCCCCCCGTCATAGGAACGTGCCAAGACAACCTGATTCCAAGTTTGTTGTAGACAATGATCGTTGTTTTGGGTGTGCAGCATGCGTTTCATTGTGCCCAACAAACGCCCTCATCTTGGATGATATTTTGGCTATTGTTGACGAACCATCTTGTACACATTGTAATTTTTGTATACCTTATTGTCCTGTTCATGCATTATCGATAAAAAAAATACAACAACCTTTGGAAGCTTAATATGAAATTTGCAATAACTAAAATTATTGATTTGGAAAATGGAAAAATTACTTGGTCAATAAATCCAGAATTGTTAAGAATATATTCCTATCTATTTTTTTGGTTGATTGTAGGTTTTGGCTGGTATTTTACGAAACATCATTCTGATGTTGATTTTCACGATAATATATTGATTGATACATTTGGATCCAACAGTATCTGTCTTCTTTTTGATCATCCACCTGGAAATTATCTTTTACCATCTTTGTGGGCTATAAATTATCTTTTATTGACATCCTATTCAATTTCTTGTTGGTTGCGCGTCTACCATGAAAAGGCTCTCAATGACATTGAAAAGAATCGATATAGATTTTATACAATATGCACAGCAATGGAAATTTTTTCATTTACCGTATTTAGTACAATATTCGCAATAACGCCCGAAGAAAACGTAGCAATTCACACACTCCCTTTCACATTCTTAATTTTGGGTTTGTCAATTTTGAGCGCTAAAAATTACATCTATTATCAATTTGTAACAGAATTAACAGAAAAAGAAAAGCTGCAATCAAAAATTATTACCGGAATCCATATTGCAGTAAGCGCATTCAAAATCTTATTCCAAATTTCAGCAATATTTTATCCCCAAATAATAGATAACGACAACATCTTGTTTCTGAATGAAATATTTAGTGTTGTGTGGATATTGACTGCAGCCGTAATCCCAATTTATACGTCTTGGAGATTAAAGGATCGTGCAGGAAATTTAGAATTTACCATATCTCCGACCTTAACATCATTCTAATAATGATACATCATCACACTCCACATGCAGCCTAGTGATATTGTTTCCCAGTCGAAAGAAATCCATCAATGGATTATTGAAAAAAGAAGACAAATACACCGGCACCCGGAATTGATGTATGAAGAATTCGAAACGAGTAAATTAGTGCAAAACACACTTTCTGAATTAGATGTTCAATATGAAAAAGATATTGCAATCACGGGGGTAGTCGGCACATTAGGCAATGGCGACGGCCCGTGCATAGCTCTTAGGGCAGATATGGATGCACTCCCTATCCATGAAGAGACAGATGTTGATTTTAGAAGTGAAATCGATGGAAAAATGCATGCTTGCGGACACGATTGCCATACAGCAATGTTATTGGGAGCAGCACGTGTGTTGAAAGAGAACGAAAAAGAAATCAATGGCACTATAAAACTTATTTTTCAACCAGCGGAAGAAGGCGGAGCCGGGGGCAAAATGATGCGAGACCAAGGAGTTTTGGAAAACCCCAATGTTCAGCAAATTTACGCATTGCACGTTGCTGGAACGATGCCAATGGGAGCCCTAGCATCTAGAGAAGGTACACTGTTAGCTTCAGCAGGGACTGTCAAAATATTAGTCAAAGGAAATGGTGGCCATGCAGCAGCGCCACACAAAACAATAGATCCTGTTGTAACCGGTTCAAAAATCATAGTTGAATTACAAACAATAGTTTCTCGAGAACTAGATCCTCTCGAATCTGGAGTCATAAGTATTACCATGACGAAAGGAGGAGATGCATGGAACGTCATCCCTTCAACTATGGAGCTACAAGGAACAATAAGATCCCTAACTCTTGAAGGTTTGGTAAAGTTACAAAACAGAGTCAAAGAAATAGCAGAATCTATTGCAATAGCAAATAGGTGCGAAGCCGAAGTTACATTTCCAGGAAACGACTATCCTCCTACACTAAATGACGGAGGTTGTTGGGAAATTGCACGTTCATCTGCATCTGAAATTTTAGGCGAAGAAAAAATATCTGAAATGTCTCCTATTATGGGAGGAGAAGATTTTGCTTATTATACACAACAAATACCTGGTTGCTTTTCATTTATAGGCGTAGGAAACCCTGAGATAGATGCAATTTATGATGTCCATCACCCTATGTTCAAAGTTGATGAAGAGGCATTGTCTTTGGGTACAGCGATACATGTTAATTGTGCATTAAACGCACTCCAATCTTTAAGAGAAGATTAGTATGGAAATAGATTTGATTTTAGCTTTAACACTGGCGGGAATAACGTTAGGCGTCGTTGAAGGAATAAAACCGGGACCTCTTCTTACTATGGTAATCAAAGAGACACTTTCTGGAGGATTAAGGGCTGGTGCATGGACTGCAGCCGCGCCTATATTTACCGATGGTCCTTTAGTAATAATTAGCCTATTTGCTGCTGGGTGGTTTGCAACTCAACCAATGGCACTTTTTGTGATATCGATAGTGGGGGCGCTTTTTCTCATAAAAATGGGAATAGATTGTTTTTCTATAGATCCTCCAATAGGAGATGAATTGCTTACAGATGCCAAAGGCGCATTTCAACGAGGGATTCTTACAAACTTGTTAAATCCAAATGTGTATGTATTTTGGTTTTTGATAGGTGGTCCTCTGATGGCTTCTGTTGCTGAAGACGAACCCCTAGCGCCAATAGCCTACGCCCTATCCTTTCTAATCTCAATTATATTGGTTAAGACATTTATAGCGTATATATTTGATAAAACACGAGGAAACATTTCAGCCAAGTCCTACAAAACAGCCCTATCACTTTGTGGAGTTGCAATGTTGATATTTGCTGTGGGTTTCCTTAATCAAGGCATAAGAATTTGGACAAATGGCTTTTGAAATCAACCTAGAGTTTGAGGCCCACCTTCTGGCAAAGGATTCAATGGAACAGTGGACTCTCTAAGACTTGGCCCCAGCATAAAAGTGCCGTATATCCCCTCGTCTTGAATGGTGTTTCCTATATTATGAGACAGACCAAACCAAGGTCTTCCATAATTATCGACAAGAATATCTATGAAATCTCCAAAACCACCACATCTATTGTACCCACAACCCTGCTCTAAACTCAAAGGATCTCCAAATGCATTTACTTGAACAGTAGTTATCAGTGGCGTTTCATTAAAAGAATCGGTCATAACAGAGATATATCCATTCCATGTATCTCCTCCAGTGTCTCCTAAGTATGCAAAAGCAACACGCCCGCTATCGCCGGCAGCAATCGCTGGAAAACCAGTGCCATTAAGTCCCGGAGGAGCAATCATCAACGGGTCACTCCATGAATCTCCCTTATCGAAAGAATAGGAATAGTAGGGCAAATCATCTGCACCCATCCACATTGCATGCAAATTGTCTTCTTCATCTGGATATACTTGAGCCTCTTCAAAATTCCAAGTATCTGCCATCCCGGTGACATCTGTAGGAAGCTCATGCTCAGTCCACGTCAAACCTCCGTTGGTGCTTCTGTAAATCGAATAACCTTCTCCATCGCAACTAGGATTACCTCTGTAGAAATTACCATCATTTGCTCCAACCATATGACCGGTCAAACCTCCGCTGTTACAATTAATCGGAGCACCCGGAACCTCAGGCCCCCAAGTCAGACCCCCATCATTACTTGTCGAACAAAGAGGTGATTGCCAATTTCCATTGACGCAGAACACCCATGTAGTTTCATGCAATACTGCATTATATGGTGAAGAGGCAATGGTTTGATGATCTTGAACAGAATATCCTGTAGCAAATGAAGCCAACCCAAACGGCATCCATGTTTCTCCTTCGTCGTCGGACCATTCAACAGTCATTCCTGCCAATGCATGCATGTCGAATTTCATTATTCTATCAGTCCATCTATCAACATAGACATAAGGGTCATTGCTATTAGCGACAGCACCCTGATATGTATTTTCACAAGTATATGAAGAAATATTTGTCATTTCAATCATATCCGTACATCTGATAATTGCAGTAGAGCCACCAGGGCCGTTACCCCAACTAGTCATGTACAAATTGTCTGCCGACGTAATTCCTATTGTTGGTTCGAAAGTCGAAAAACCAATCCCATAGTAAGTTCCTTTAGTGCATATAGGTATATTTTCACCACCTAATATGGACGTTCCATTTATTGTATGAGGAGAAGTTAACGCATTCACCCCACCTGGATAGTGGTACCAAGTATTGTTAGCGATCCCATCAAGACAGAGATCATCGAAAGGCCCAACATCTTTGTTTGTTTCAACAACATTTCCTGCAAAACAACCAGAAATAATCGGCGCCAAAAAAAGCAATATTATACCTCCGGCTATTGTACGCATGTTATTGCGGCTATATACAAGATACATCAGAATAACGGAAAATCACTCATAGCATTTTCAAAGTAGAATTCCCTCCAATAGGGAGTTCTGGCAAACTAATCAATTCGCCATAAAGGGCAGGCCCAGCCATATATGTGCCAATAATTGCTTCTTCAAAACCAGCTGCATTATGTGCCAAGGCGATCCAAGGACGCCCTTCGTCATCAATTTCCACATCAATAAAATCTCCAAATCCGCCACAGCGGACATTACCGCAATCAGAAGTTACATCTAATGGGTCATTTGGAAGATTGACCGCCACGCTAGTAATCAATGGTGTTTCAGCAAATGTATCTGTCATGATAGCCATGTAGCCTCCCCACCCAACTCCTCCGGACGTTGTATTATTCGCTGCAACATCATTCATTTCTCCAATATAACCAATAACAACTCTGCCAGCATCTCCTGCGAAGATAGTCGGAAAACCAGTCTCTGTAACTCCCGGTGCTGCAACCATTAGTGGCTGACTCCAAGAATTCCCCTTGTCTTGAGAATTAGAATACCAAATCATTTGGTCAGTAGAGATCCAAGTTGCGTGAACATTCCCTGCTTCATCAACAGCAGTAGCCACTTCGTGAGCATGCCAACCTTGCTGCATCCCAACTTCTGTAGTGATTGTATGCTCACTCCAACTGTATCCTCCATCATGAGACGCATAGACTGCGGGACCTTCACATGAAGGATTGCCTCTGTAAACCGAACCATCACTTCCTCCTGCAACATGTCCGTGTAACCCTGAACATTGGTTACCAAAACTTTCTGTTGGGTACCCCATTTGTTGAGCATCCCATGAATGCCCGCCATCCAATGATCTAGAGCATTGAGCTCCAAGAGCAGGTGAACCCGTATTAATGCAATAAACATATACAACATCTCCAACTATTGCATTGGAGTGAGGCATTGATGCAATACTCTGATGATCCTGTGGAGCATAATATCCTTCAACAGGAAACGGGACACTCCAGGTCTCACCATCATCGTCAGAATATTCTACAAACATGGCTGTAAGGGCATGCATATCAAACTTAACCAACTTGTCATTGAATTTGTCCACGTAAAGATACGGATCATTAGAATTAGGGGTCTGCCCTTGATCATCACTCATGCCGAAAGGCCCAACATCTTCCCAAGTCTGCCCTTGATCTTGAGATCTGATAATATGTGTGCCATCTCCTAAACCATTATAATTTGTAAAAAATATCGCCCCCGATGAAGTAATTCCTATTGTGGGCTCAAACGTATCCCAACCAGTTCCATAGTATGTCCCACTAGCATAAAATGGGACATTGTCGCCAGAAAGATTTGATGAAATATTTGCGTTTGTAACCGCTAAAGCATTTGTCGCATCAACGGCGACAGGATTAGACACGGTTCCTGGATAATGATACCAAGTAGTCATCGGAATTTCACCCTCTTCAAAGGCAAAGGGACCACTTTCTTCTACAACTTCTTTATCTTCCGCACCAAAACAACCTGAAAGAGTAGGTACAATCATCAGTAAAGAAACCACAATTGTAAGGGTGCGCACATGTTCCCGAATTTATGATAGCATAAAATATACACAGTATCGTGTGTGATGATTATTTCCATCCATTGTCTACAATATTTGGAATGGTATCGGTTATGGTTTCGGCCATATCTCTCCATTCCATCCCAAGATCGTTTTTCGCCGGATCAGCATCCCAATATAATTTATTTTTTAGATGACGTCGAGCCCAAGAAATGCTAACCTTTGGGTGAAACGCACAAATTATTAGCGCAGCAAAATAAGGCAATTGTCTAATTGGCCATTTTCGTTTCGGATATTTTTCTTTCAGAGTTTTTGATATATCTGACCACATCATTTCTCCTGCGACGGTCAAATATCTTCCTTTGTCTTGCCCCATTGTCAAAGCCCTCACATGAGCTTCAGCAACGTCTCTTACATCGACTATGCTTACTTGCATAGGCAAAATAACTGGCAACTCTCTATTTACAAGCATCATTATAATTGATAATGAACCTCTCAAATGCCTCGGAGATAGAGGGGGTCCAAAGACCATACAAGGGTGTATTGTTACCATTTTTGGACGGTTCCCAGTATCTAAAGTCGAATGCCAATTTCTAACAATCATTTCAGCACTGTATTTCGCCAATCCATATGGATTCTCTTCTAGCGTAGCGTCGGATGCAAAGGTTTCAGTGGTAAGGACAACCCCATCTTCCCATTTTTCAGGACGAATAGCAGCTGTTGAAGAAGTATGTACGAATCTTTCAACGGTACCCGTTTTTTCAATCGCTGCAATAACGTTCTTTGTCCCTATAACGCTTGGGTCAACAATTTTTGTTTGCGGTTCTCTAGATCTTACAATTACAGTTGCTGCAGTGTGTATGACATCTGTAGCGCCGTCAATTGCAGCGTCTACGCTTACTGAATCAAACAGATCCATCTCTACGATTTCGAGCGAACCATTACCTTCAATTTTTAGATTTTTAAGATGATTAACTCTCTCTGGGTCGTTAGAATTTCGAACCGTAGCTCTGACTTTTTTGCCCTTTGTCAGTAGATTTGCAACAATGTGACTTCCTATATACCCACTAGCACCAGTGACTACAACGACACCCTCGTTCACATACGTTCGTATGGGTTCTAGCACTTCGACTTAGCGCCCATCATTCTTCTTCCTTAATATTGCATCGAGTATGCGTATTTTTCAAATCTTAACAAAGCGAATCAACAGAATCAACTACCAAACTTGGATTTTGTGATGCCTTCTCTAAGTCTTCTATTGTAGCTTCTCCAGAAAGAACTAGAATGCCATGAACACCAGCTCTTTCAGCCATTTCCATGTCTGTATATAAGCGATCTCCGACCATTGCACAAGCTTCAGTTTCGAGCCCCAACTCGTTTATTTTATGCAAAATCATTCCCGGATTTGGTTTTCCACAAATATGAACAGGAGTCACCCCAGTAGTAGCTTCGAACAGCGCTAAATAGGCGCCAGTATCCGGTAGCCCACCATTCGGAGAAGGGCATACAATATCTGGGTGGCTTACTACTAAAGGGACACCTTTGTGCAAAAAAATCGAAGCCGTAGTCAATTTTTCATATGTTATTTCTGTATCATACCCTAAGACGACAAACTCCGGATCATTCGAAACCGTATTGATTCCAGCATCATCCAACATTTCTTTCATCCCCTCTGTCCCTACTAAGTATGTATCAGTTATATTTTCAGTAGACAACCAGGATAGTAAATCATGTGTGGAGAGCAAAATTTCTTCTTTGGTGGCGGGAATCCCCATCATTTCCAATTTAGTCAAATATTGACTCACCGATTTACTTGAATTATTAGACAGGAAAAATCTTTTGATCCCTCTTTTCTCTATACGATTTAAAAAATCGACAGCCCCATCAATTAATCCATCGCCCATGTAAATAGTGCCATCCAAATCTAAAAAAATAGCCTCTATATTTTCTAGATTAGTAGTTATTTTTTCCATAAAATTCCACCTTTAAGGCAATAGCAAGGTTTTCATTAAAAACCAAGGACTCCACAACTTTTTTTGACTTTCTTTACTGGCAATCATCTCTGACATCATTTTACCAATTTCTTCTTTCTTCGATGCCTTTTTTACGAACCAATTAGTCAACACCTTCCATTTCATAACTTTTTGCAATGTTTTTGAATTAGTCAATTCTTTCCCCAAAACATCCCATAAATCCTTCATATATTCAATAGAACAATGTTCTGTAAAGCCGTTTTTATGCAATTCCTTGTCAAAATGAGCAGAAGTCAGTTTTGCCGATAACAAAGCGTTTCCTATACCTTCTCCACTAAATGGATCCACTAAACTTGCTGCATCTCCTACACACATGGCTCCAGCCATGGCCGTTCTTCTTGGTTGAAATGGGGGCTGTGGTTTTTTTCTTGGAGAACCAAAAGGTAACTGCCAACCCTTTTCCGAACCTGGAACCAATTTAGCACTTGCAAACCTATCCTTGAACCTCGGGTGCTCATTAATTACCCATTTTTGTATTTTCTTAAGAGATTTTTTCTTATTTGCTTTTAATTTTCTATGTTCAGAAATTAGCATTCCAATTCCTACATTCACTCTATTCCCTTGCACTGGAAACAGCCAAAAATATCCAGGCAAGACTTCGTCAATAAAATGAATTTCAATCGGTCCGCCGTCACCGCCTAATCCCCCCACATTATCCCAATATTCTCTATAACCTCCGCAGAAATGATCATCATCTCTGTGCGGTTCATCGTGGAGCTCTGTTATTTTTCGAGACACGGGGCAGTTATATCCTCCGGCACCAATGGTTAGTGAAGAAGTAAAAACCATATTTTCATTTCCCGAACGTTTACCACCAATATTACCAATTATTCCAGATATTCTGGTGCCATTTTCAGTAGTATCAACGGTTATTTCATTAACTGAAAATCCTTGAATCACAGATCCTCCATTTTCCCTAACAATCTCTTGACATCTTTTAAACATCATATAGTCAAATTGCATTCTCGGAAGAGAATAACCCGATTGTAAACCCATCTTTTCATATGATTCAGTTGGGAGCATTACACGAACCTCTGATCCATTGGCACTACCAAAAACAATAGAATCAACAACATAATGTGGGGTTTCCTCAATCATTTCTAACACTCCCAATTCTTTAACATGTGAAAGCGATTTACCCCCTACAGCATCTCCACAAATTTTGTCTCTAGGCCACACTTCTTTTTCTATAAGAAGAACCTTGCAACCATTCAAAGCGTTGTATGCCGCGGCTGCCGAACCAGCAGGACCCCCTCCTACAACAATGACGTCAAAATGACTTTCAGATTCTGGAATTGCCCCAGAATCAATAGGATTTTCCCATTCGTTCATTGTCTCGCCGGAACTTCGGAAGCATACACAGGAATTGAATATATGCTATAGGCTATATTGGAAAGCGGCTTAGCCTAGACTATGGGCGACGTAGTATACATTGTACAAACCACTCTTCCCGGCGAATTAAACGAAGCAGAAGTAGGTATTTGGAGCCAATCAATCCTCGATTCAAAACTAGCCGCTTGTGTAGACATCAAACGAACGACCTCTGTTTTTAGATGGAAAGGCGAAATTCAGAGTACATCTGAATGGGATATACAACTCAGAACCTCCGAATCTAATAAAAATGCATTAATATCTAAAATAAAATCTGAACACTCTTATGAGGTCCCTGAGATATTATGTTGGCCCGCAGAATCTACAAAGGAATATTCTGATTGGGTAAAAGGTGAGTAAGTTTTGTTTAAATTGGCTAAAAAGGTTCCAACAACAACTTGGAGCTCATCCGATCCAATGTCGGTTAAACCAAAACCAAAAACACTTGTTATTTTGATAATAGGGTTGTGGATATTTGGAACAGGAGATGCCGTAATAATCGCGGCAGGATTAGGGGTGGCTCCTTGGACAGTATTGGCGCAAGGTATCGGGAATCAATTAAATTGGACAATAGGAGAAGCAACATTCTTCATTAGCGTAGTGGTGCTTTTTTTGTGGATTCCACTTAAAGAAAAACCAGGAATTGGGACGATATTAAATGCCATTCTTATAGCCGCTGCAATAGATATTATGGAACCACATTTACCTCACCCACAAGACCCTATGCTCCAAGTCACACAGGTATTAATTGGTACAATCTTAGTCGGGGTTGGAAGCGGCTTCTATCTTACTGCAAATTTAGGGCCAGGGCCGCGAGACGGTTGGATGACCGGTCTTCAAAGAGTCACACAAATTCCAATAGGCAGAGTTAGGACAACTATTGAAATCGCAGTTCTTCTAGTTGGTTGGAAATTAGGCGGGGAATTCTTTGTGGGAACAATCATATTTGCAATTTTAATAGGGCCAATAGTTGCACTATTTTTACAATTGACTGGTATTATTTGGGAGGCACCACAATCATCAGAAAAAAAGGACAAGATTTGAAGAAAAACCCTCACACTTGTTCAGATTCATCTCATATCTCCGTTTAGTTGATTTGTCAAACCCTCTTCGGATATACATGGCAACCGATGATTCCGACAAGAAGTTTGCAACCAAAGCAGTACATTCAGGCACCAATCCAATTGGAGGCGGAGTGAATACGCCAGTCTTTCTTTCATCCACATACCATTTAACCGATGAAAGATATGCTGGTTGGGCTGCTGGTGCTCAGCACACCATGCTTTATTCGCGGCTTTCCAGCGTTAATTCGGAAGCTGTAGCGACAAAATTAGTAGCGATGGAAGGCGCTGAGGACGGCGAAACATTCGCAAGTGGAATGGCAGCAGTTTCTACAACTCTTTTAGGATTATTATCTAGTGGCGACCATGTAGTGGCCAGTGCCGACGTATATGGGGGGACATATGGGCTTATGACCGAGGATTTGCCACGATTCGGGATAGAAGTAACGATGGCAGATATGCGAGACCCTTCTTCATATGAGGCCGCAATTCAAGAAAACACCAAGATGATTTACGTCGAAACAATTTCTAATCCAGTTCTGAAAGTTTGTGATTTGGACGCAATGTCAAAGATTGCAAAAGAACACAATCTCATTTCTGTAGTCGACAACACATTTGCCTCTCCTTGGGGGTGCAATCCAGTTAAACATGGTTTTGACTTAGTCATTCATTCAGGCACAAAATATCTAGGAGGCCACTCCGATTTAATTGCAGGCTTTGTAGTTGGAAAGAAAGACTTAATCGCTCAAATTTTCCCGAAAAAAGTACATTTGGGTGGTGCAGCAGACCCTCACATGTGTTACATGTTAGAAAGAGGAATGAGAACCTTACATACTCGTATGCCAATACACACGTCAAATGCCGCAGAATTGGCAAGCCGCCTATCATCACATTCAATGATTGAAAGTGTAAATCATATTTCTTTGCCAACTGATCCCGATTTTGAATTGGCAAAAAGAATTGTACCAAAGGGCAGCGGAATGCTGGCCTTTGTAGTGAAAGGAGGAGATGCAGCTGCTCTTAAATTCTTAAAATCGCTGAATATGACATTAGAGGCAACAAGTTTGGGAGGCGTCGAAAGCCTTGTCGAGTGCCCCTTTAATTCCAGTCACATGTTCATACCAGAAGAAGTAAGAATAGAAGCAGGAGTGGTCCCTGGATTCGTCAGAATGAGTGTGGGCATTGAAGACGTTGAAGATATTTGGCAAGATATTGAACAAGCATTACTCGCCTCGTCACAATTACTTGCATCTCGTGCCTAAGTGATTAGGATGGACGGCGAGTTATTTATTGCCGCATTAGTTTTTATCATACCAATGTGTTTTACCCCTGGGCCCAATAATGTTCTTTGTGCAGCACATGGCTCTCAGTACGGCTTTCGTAATACCTTACCCCTAATTTTGGGAATGGCATTGGGATGGTCAACTTTAGGTCTATTTGTTGGCGGTGCTACTGTATTTATTGAAAAAAATCAATCCTTTTTTGACATGCTCACATACGTCGGAGCAATTTATATTGCATACCTTGGATACAAGGTTTGGCAAACATCGCCAATGTCAGATACAGAAAAGGAGAGTACTAGATTAGGAACGAAGACAGGAGTAATAATTCAGTTTGTTAATGGGAAAGCATGGATCCATTTTTTAGTCCTTATGACACAATTCGGAACACTTTTTGGTACGACTTTTATTGCAAAAGCATTGCTTGTTTTATTGAACCTATTATTCGGTCTTCCTGCGGTGATGTCTTGGGCCGCCTTTGGCACACAGTTGAGGAAATTATTTTCCACACCACAATCCGCCACAATACTAAACAGAATAATGGGAGCCTCTTTACTAATCGTCTCAATTTGGATAATTATCAAGGCTTAGATAACTCGCCCGCTCCCGATATTTCTGCCAATTTTTGCATTGCTTTAACATACTCTTCTCTGAAATCTTCTTTGTTCTGAATTAGTATTTTTTCTGCTGCATCCCATAACATTTTCAGAGCAGGAACCCAATCGCTACCCTTGTCTCTTGATGCTGAATCAAACCTCCAAGCATCCGATTCTGTTCTTTCATGTACAACAAGCCAAGCCCAACCCATTGCCGAATCAAGCCCCTTTCCTTTTCGAGCCACCGAAACAGTAGAGGCAACACCGTCATCCCCCGCCTTTCTGATTAATTTATCAGCGAAACCTAGAGGAACAGGCAATTCATTATTTTTCCAAGGCAACAAATCTAGTTTTTTAGCTGTAGATAAGTTAGAACCCAATTCTCTCAGGAAAGCGCCAAAACCTTGCTTTCTTTGTAATTGCTTTTTGTAAATCTGCTCGGCTTCTTCACCTTCTAAATCAAACATTTGTTTGAGCATAATCATACCATATTCTTCCCATAAAGAAACGAGTAGGGGGTGGCAAGAACTTTCTTCAAATCGTACAACACACTCATCCAAATTAAAAGTCAAACCGTCTTGTCTAACATGTATCCCATTTTCTATATTCTCTAATATTATAGAAATGGCTTTCTTTTCATTTTCGCTTCCATCTAAAAATTCTAAGAAATCATCTTTTGAATCATCTGGGAACCAATTTGTCCCACTCACAAAACCATCCTCTATTGAATTAAGTATGCTTGCCCTACACTCTCGTGCTAAAACCGAATCTTCCAAAGCCATTGACATCCATGCTTGAATAATTTCATTTAATTTCTCCAACCCTTTTGGAGGCAGCGGTTTTTCTTCAGGCCACCCAGCAGGCCTCCATATCCATTCTGCATCAACAATTTCTGAAATTTTTGGAGGCAACATCATCAAAGCAATAGATGGTACGAAAGCATCATCTAATTTTGCAAGAGAGCTTTGCGATAGCCCTGCAACAACTCCATTTTGAAATGTTATTTTTAGCCATCCCGTGTCATTCAAGGTGCTATTTACAACCGTTTCTTCATCCAACCCTTTTGACCACCTTATTTCCTTTCCTGAAAACTTGATAGAAGCATTATCAAGAGCAGCATCAATCCAATCGGTTGGCGCTAGGGGTGTTTGCCCGGTATATTGAAAACCATTTTTCCAAGAGAAAAACCAGTGCCCGGATTTAGCATGATCATCCCAAACTAATAACCTGAGTTTATGATTATTAAAATTTTGAATGCCCGCTTGATGCGATTGCTTCCCAGTTCCTCTGCGAATAAAACTCGATGTGCCATAAACAGGATTGTTGAAGACAGAAACAGTAGATAGGTCTCCATCTAGAGCAGCCAACAAACTTCCAGCAAGTGCCCTAGAAACTGCACACCCTCTTCTCTTTCCCATTCTTTTTGCTAACCATCTCCTGTCGTGGCGCTTTTTACCAACATACTCTATTTCCTTTAAACTTGCAGCCATCATATCTCTTCGAGGCCTTCCTAGATTGGCATTTATTTCTGGTAAAAATATTGATGGTTCGTCTAATAAATCGTCCAAATTTTTTTCCAATCTTTGCTGTATTTGTTTAGACGCTTGTTTAATTCCTCTTACACGTACCTTTTTCCTTCGGTTCTTATCGCCAGGAAAACTCACTTCTGCGGGTCCGGCAGCCATATTATACAAACCACCGAAACGAGTCTTCCCCTTGAGTCCGTCGATTAACCGGTTAACCAATTCTCCTTCTTTCAAAGGCTTCTGATTCATTCTCATTCATATTAGATGGAATAATCATACAATGCATCGCGCCCTCTTTTAATTCGGATATTTGAGACAAATTTCCAGCCGAAATCTTTTGACTATTCATTGATATATCCGTCAATAAGATTCCATTCCATTCATTGACAGGTTCACTCAATAGTTCGAAAGTGGCATTGTTAACCCTCATTTTTTCTGCCATATTTTTTAGGAGAGTAACTGCTTCAAATGGAGACATGGGCGTGGGTTTTTCTAATCCCATACCTGTTGGATCTAGGTCAAGTAATACAAGGGTATGCAAATTATTTTCATAGTTTTTACAGATCATTTCTAAAGGAGAGCACGGCAAGTATTCTCCATAAGAAAACGGAATAGTAACTTGTCTTCCGAATCTATATGATTGCAAACCGGATAAAGAAACAGCAAGTGAGGTAGCAGTAATGCCTGGAATAATGCTGAATTTAATGCCCATTTCATTACATCTCGACTCTAAGTCTATGTGAGTTGTAGCTTGCATCGGATCTCCTACTATTAGGAGGGCAACAGGCATTTTTTTAGCCAACTTTAACAAATTATCGGGGGTTTCTACCTCTGGTCTCATAATTCTCTGCCAGGTTCCGATTTTTCCTTCTAACTTCTTTTCTTCTTCTGCCGGCAAGATAGCAGTATAGCCTTCTAAAAATCTCTTTGAACAGGCCTTAGCAACATCATTAGCATACTCGCTCATATATTCTAAATTCCCTGGCCCCAAGCCAACAAGCCACAAGCCCGCGGGCAAACTCTCCTCCGTCATGGTGAAGCGTCCCAACCGTTTGCACATGATGAACATGCTGCGGCACTTGTTGATACCAAATAGAAAAGTCGAGAAAATTCTCGCACTGATTACGGAGTATAATTGGTTAGCCGAAGGCTACAGAATTTTTTCATCTGAGGACAACCAACATCGCCTCATCCCCTTGTCCATTTCAGCAGCAAATAATCTCCCAAAACCACTTTGTGATTTTGATATCATAGTTTGTGAAGGCAAACCGGATGAAAAAATAGATACCGATTGGTGGAACCATTTGACGAAATTAGTAGGGTCAGAAGTAGTTTCTAGATATCAAGAGTCATGGCCCTCTTCTCACGAATTCTTTGGAGATATGATGATAGTTAGGATAGATGATGATATCAAATCTTATGCATCTGAAATAGCTCAAGCCAAGCTACTTTCTCACCCATTTATTAGATTAGTACTATCTGATGGAGGGGTGATGGGGGAATTAAGAATTAGAGATTTAAAACCGATAGGGGCACGTAAGGATTCAGAATTATATTTCGAAAACATACCTTCTGAACTTACAAATACAAAGGTTTCAGTTAAAGAATCAGGCAGATATATTTCATGCGACCCCAAAGTAGCATACTACTCAACAAAACTTCAAACAGAGAGACTAGAAACTCTTGCTTTAGCCAAAGAACTGCGCAATAAATTACAACGACCCTTATCCGTCTGTGACCCATTTTGTGGCGTTGGACCTGCTTTGTCTCCCTTAATTTCAGAACAACATCTCGTTGACAAAATACTTGCCTCAGATCTAAATCCAATGGCGGTTGAATTATTATTTGAAAATTTACAAAGATGGGATAAAAGAGACTACCCTCCAGAATCCGAACAGTTGCAACAATATTATGATGATAGAATAGTTGGTCGAGCCGATGCGACAGAACTTTCTCAAAACCCTGATTACTTTGGTAAATGGGATTTGGTTTTAGTCAATTTACCTCATAGGACAATAGACTTTCTTCCTGATTTAATCCCTTTACTTAATCGAAAAAACACCTCTTTAATACGAGGACGAGTTATAGTAGCGGAATCCGAGATTGAGTTAGCAAACAAAAAAATAAATGCGTCACTCCCTCCTATCGAATCAGGTAAATCTCGTCCGGAATTAAAAATAAAAAGAGATTATAGTAGTGCTTTGCGCTTATGCTCATTTGAAGCATGGATTGAGGCGGCAGAAATCTAAACCTGTCGTTTCAGTCCTAATTATTATGTGCATATGTCTATTCCAGAAGAACAATGAGCGGCTGGAAATTCTCAATGAAGATTGAAAAAAGACGTAACAAAATAATCGCATTATTTTTGACTTCAACATTTATTTTTTCTATTGCTTATGTCGGAATCGGATTTGTTGTAGCATCTCAAGGCATTGCCGCAAACCCTGGTTGTGGGATGTGGGAATCGAACACGCCAGACAATTGGACCAGTGCTGATGATTGGGAAAGCTTTGAACCTTGGAATGATTCAGCAGAACGTATCGATATAAGAAAAAATTTCGACGTATCGAATTATCAATATCAGTACGAAAACGCCTCATTTGAACCTAGGGGAGAATCTGGAATCACTTTACGCGGTTGGTATATAGAAGTTGATCCAAACGCTCCTGTAGTTATACAAACACACGGAATGCCTCAGAATGGTAAATGCAAACCAGAAATGCTGTTGATGCAAGGATATCTTGCAGAGGCGGGAATCAATAGTCTATCTTTTGATCTAAGAAATTATGGAGATAGTGACGTTGTAAGTGATTATGTGAGCATAGGACAGAAAGAATACAAAGATATTCTTGGAGCTTATGATTGGTTAGTTTCCGAAAAGGGATATTCTCCAGGAGAAGTTGGTATGACTGCCTTTTCTCTTGGCGGCGGAGCGGCAATTGCATTTGCAGATGAACCGGGAATTGGAGCATTGTGGTTAGATAGTGCTGTGCTCGACTTCCCATTAGTCATAAAGAATGAATTAGATCGTTTGGGATTCCCTTCTAGTTTTGCAGGACCGGGTGTCAGAGTCGGAGGGTGGCTAGCGGGAGTCAGTCTTACCGAACGTTCACCGTTAGAAGCAGCTGATAATGCGGGAGACAGGCCAGTATTCCTTACACACGGTAAAGAAGATCCCAGGGTATCAATTGAACATTCAGAAACATTCGAAGAAAGAATGATTTCTAATGAAGCCAATGTTACAACATGGTATGTCGAACAAAGAGGCCATGTAGACGCATTATGGGGTAATTCTGAAGAATACCAATCAAATTTAGCACATTTCTTTGTTAATGCGCT
>Ga0208764_10000892_pt1 | contig 19305 bp, 10 predicted proteins | sample ETNtaG_18_FD_185762 | JGI IMG/M metagenome (GOLD analysis project Ga0208764, IMG submission 185762) | Marine microbial and viral communities from oxygen minimum zone, Eastern Pacific Ocean - ETNP201302SV91 (SPAdes) (version 2) | ecosystem: Environmental > Aquatic > Marine > Oceanic ... | reverse complement strand
AGTATCCAGAATCTGCTAAATCCAATACAGACAAAAATGAAGGATTTTCAGGAAAAGGTAGAAAAGTTTCACCTTGAAGATGTGAGCGGACGGGCTTCGATCAAAGCAGAATTTGAGCATTTTAAGGAAGTAAGTACAACTTTGAGCCAGGACGCACAAAACCTCACCACCGCTCTAACGGGTGACTCAAAACAACAGGGGGACTGGGGGGAAATGATTCTGGAAAAGTGCCTGCAGAATGCAGGTTTAATCGAGGGTGAGCATTATCAAAAACAAACCCAGATAAAAACTGATGATGGCACACAACAGCGCCCAGACTTTATCATCAACCTGCCGAATGAGCGTATCATGATCGCGGATTCAAAAGTTTCGCTGAAAGCATACAACAGTTATATGTCTGAAGAGGATAACGAAAAACGTAAAGCCCACGCCAAAAAACATCTCCAGTCAGTACGTAATCACATCCATGGATTATCTTCAAAAAGTTATCAGGAGGGATTCAAAGAATACGGTTCACCTGATTACGTGCTCATGTTCATGCAGATAGAATCCGCCTACTCCCTTGCTCAGAAACTTGACAACAGTTTGACCTCTGACGCTTTTAACAAAAATATTATCATTGTCACTCCTGCAAGTTTGATGATGGTGGTCGGGATTGTAAATCAGCTTTGGAGACAGGAAAAACAGGTTCAAAATGTGAAAGATATTTTTGAACGAGGCGCTAAACTATATGAAAAAATAAATGGTTTCCTGGAAGATTTTGTCAGGATTGGTGATAAACTTAGCGACGCCAATGTGTCTTATGATAATGCGTACAATAAACTGAGTGAAGGCAGAGGCAGCATGGTACGTCAGGCTGAGATGCTGAAAAAATTAGGCCTAAAAACTACCAGATCAATTCCCAGAGAATTTAAAAAATCCATCGAAGATTCTTCTGAGTGACACAGACAAACTCTTAAAAATCCTATATACCTGTATAAAAAACTTCACGAACCTTGCGGTATCCAGCCTGCAGGAGTCTTTTGGATGACTGATGGGATCAATCCAAGTGTGACTGTCATCAACAACACCATCGATCCACACAGCATCAAGAGTCCGTCGTATCGGCTCATAGCCTGACCAAACCAACTCCACGAGTCACTCAAAAGTCCAAGTTCAAGCGCCTGCCCGCTCAATACACCCGAAAGCCCTATCCCACCACTGTAGAGCGTAAACCATAGTCCAGTAGCCAGTGATTTGTTTTCCACCGGAATCAACACAAGTGTTTCTGAAGTCATAGCAATGCTGGAAGCAGCTTGTACCATGCCAAATAAAATAGTTAGAATCCCAACGATTATTTGAACTTCTCCAGGAAAAACATCACGCCAGAGGAATAAAAACAGGATTAAGCCAAATCCAAAATGACACCAGAGAAAAACATATTTTGTTCCAAATCTATCCACCAGGCGACCGCCTAAAAAAAATCCGGCTAAAGCCCCGACGACCAATAAATTCCCGATGAAAACCATTTCGACTTTGCTCAAATGGAGCACATCTTTTTCAATTAAATTGAAAATTTGCGGACAAGCCCCGGTAAAAAGAGTCAATAAAAAACAATATGCGCAAAAGGATAAATATTCCGGAATGGCAAGAACTTTTAAAAAAGATTTGCGGAATGTCTCTTTTTTATGCTGGATTTTATCCAACTCCGGAATACGCTGATAATAAACCATCCGTAACGCCATCAAGATCGTGATGGTTCCTATTACTGCCTGATACATTCCCAGATTAGGATACTGATCCAAAATGTAAATAACCGCCAAAGTGAAAATGATACCTATCGATTGCCAGGTCAAACGTAAACGACCAAAAAACCGTCCCCGGATATTTTCAGGAATGATTGGGTGAAGCAGGGCAAACCAGTTTCCGATAATTAAGGCGGAACCGGTACCAAAGACACCTGTACCCAAACCAACAACCAAAGTCCGGTATTCCTCTGGAAAAACACTGGCAATAGCCATCAGGAAAAATCCGATTATTGATAAAACCATGCCAAAATTACCAATCAATTTTTTCCCGTATGTGTCTGACAAATAACTGAAGGGAATCATAAAGACAAATTGAGATAACGGCAGAAGAGCCAACAGGATTAGGATAGTTGAGCTGGGAATACCCAAAAAGGAGAAATAGGCTAGCAGCAATCCATTATTAAAAGAAAGGTATGACATCCCGCCCAAGGATGTCGTGATCAAAATCATGCGGATAGCGTGTTTTGTTTCTGAATCAGTCATGATTTCCTTTAAATTATGTGATGCATGATGAAAAAACAATGCGCTCTTCTGACACTTCAGCAGTTCATCAAGAATGGAATTATTTGCGTACCATTGTCCTGTGAGAATTAGTTTCCCTCAGGACAAGCTAAACGCAGAAGGGTAAAACTTTAAATCTCAGAATTATTTCTGAGTTCAATGCTACTCGGAAAGCGGCCTTTAACCTTTTTGCTGGTAAAGAAAAAGACGGTAGGTTTTGAAATGGGCAAATTGTTCACCGCTGGTACTTCCGGAAAGATATTTACGGTGAGCCTGTGCAATCTTTTTGCGGAAGGCAAAACTGAACATCCTTGTAAAACGAGGGTAATTGCTCCTCATGTAATAGGCAACAATATTCCAGGTAGGGGCGATGACTTCCTGAATCAAATCCCGCATGATGTCGAGTGATGGTGCCGCTTCTTTGGTGATATCAAGATCTGTTAACTTTGTGAACGGTTGTTCATCCATATATTCCAAGAAACGTTCAATTCTGTGTCCTCCACTGATTGGACTTTTACCGGGCACATCACGTTTAAAGAAATCACAGATAAGCAGATATCCTTGCTTATTCAAAAATTTCTTTGTCTGCTCAATTGCTTCTTCCACAAGCAGATACTGAAAACTTTCACTGCAGAGAATCATGTCATAGCGCTTTTCGGTACGTACATCTTCGTATCGGGTTTCGAAAATTTCTGCGCGGTCACCCAGTCGATTCCGGACATGTTTAGTCAAATTCGGACTCGGAGAAACACAATCCACACTGTATCCCGCATCTAGCATTATTTCAGCAAATTTTCCTGAACCACAACCGACATCCAAAATGGAACTGACTCCTTCAGGAATGTTTTTAAGCAGAAAATTCGCATAATTTACCTGCGCCTCAAAAACATTAGCCGGTTCTACCGTAAGGCCGTCCGGCCAGTAACCATAATGCAGATAGTCTGTTTTATAAAAATGTTTGGAAAACGCCAAGCCTATGTCCAAACCAACTTCTTTTAATTCGACCTTGTGCATGATAATAGTGCTGGAAATAGATATTGGTTGGTATAGAGTTTGTCAAGCAGGTTATGAGGTGTGAGAGGAGCGAAAATGTGAAAAAACCGAACCTCGCGAATGTTTCAGGCTTGTTCCATATATTCGATCAGATCGATCAAACGACAGGAATATCCCATTTCATTATCATACCATGAGATCAGTTTAAAGAACTTATCGTTCAAGGCAATACCGGCACCGGCATCAAAGATTGATGAAAAGGGGCTTCCGATGAAATCGCTGGAAACTACATCATCCTCCGTGTAACCCAGAACTCCCTTTAGTGGACCTTCCGAGGCAGATTTCATGGCTGCACATATTTCTTCATAGCTGGTAGACTTGCTAAGTTTAACCGTCAGATCTACTACTGAGACGTTCGGAGTCGGTACACGCATTGACATTCCGGTCAATTTACCCGCAATTTCCGGAATACAAAGCGCAACCGCCTTCGCTGCTCCGGTTGAAGCTGGAATAATATTTTGGGGTCCGCCTCGTCCACCGCGCCAGTCTTTTTTAGAAGGACCGTCTACAGTAGGTTGAGTAGAGGTCACAGAGTGCACGGTGGTCATCAACCCCTCTTCAATACCGTAATTGTCCAAGACAACTTTAACAATAGGCGCAAGACAGTTAGTGGTACAAGAAGCGTTGGAGACTACATTGTCCGCATTTGGATCATACTTTTCGTTGTTTACTCCCATAACCAAAGTACTGATTTCAGGAGATTTTGCGGGAGCAGAAATTACAACTTTTTTGGCACCTGCCTTCAAATGCTCTTCTGCTTTTTCACTGGTGGTGAACAGACCGGTTGATTCGATCACATAGTCAACATTCAATTTTCCCCAGGGCAAATCAGCAGGATTCCTCTCTGACATACACTCAACTTTATTGCCGTCAACCATGATGCCATTTTCTTCTGCCCGAACTTCGCCATCAAAAATCCCATGAGTCGAATCATATTTCAGCAAATACGCTAGATTGTCCGGCGGTACAAGATCATTAATAGCGACGATATTAACATTTGGATTTTTATTCGCGGCACGCACCACCATACGGCCAATGCGTCCAAAACCATTAATTGCTACACGAATTGTCATAAATTCTCCTTTTTCTTGTTTAATAATGTAAAAAATCTCCTGCTACCAGAGTAGATTGTTCCGGCCGTTTTGTCTAGTCTGGAATGTGTTGAAATGAAGACTTTTTGCTCACTTAATGCCGCGTTCCTTCACTACAATTTTTTCACCCTCTGCCATAATCATGCGTGTACACAAACCGGTGAACAAACCATTTTCCACCACACCCGGAATCATGTTCAACCGCTGCTCCAACTGAGCCGCATCTAAGATCTGACGAAAACGGCAATCGATAATATAGTTTCCCTGATCTGTTAGTAAAGGCTGTCCCTGCTTGAGTCTTAAATCCGGACTTCCCCCTAGAGTTTCCAACTGATTAAAAATTATTTGCCAGCCAAAAGGAATCACTTCAACAGGCAGGGGGAAACTTCCCAGCTGTTTAACAAATTTTTCGTGGCTGACGATAATTATTTCTTCTTTTGAGGCAGAGGCAACTATTTTTTCCCTGAGCAAAGCAGCACCTCCGCCTTTTATCATATTTAAATTTATATCAATTTCATCTGCTCCATCAATGGTGAGGTCTATGTACATTGTCTCAGAGAAGTCAATCAAAGGAATACCTTCTTCTTCTGCCTGTACTTTGGTAACATCTGAGGTAGGAATCCCTCTAATGGCCAGACCGTCACGTACCCTTTCACCAAGTTTTTTAACAGCAAACTCAGTAGTTGAGCCCGTTCCAAGGCCGACTATCATCCCGTCTTTCACATATTCAACTGCAGCTTCAGCGGCACGCTGTTTTTCTGAAAACATACTATTCCCCTGGTTTTATTTTTTTATTAATGGTGAGGATAGAATGCAAGTCTTGAAAAGAATCCGGAAAGCATGGTCGTCCGGAAGAATTGAGGATGGTTCCGGTTATTCTTGCACTGATGATCAATGTATCTTCAAGCAGGCTCCGGATTTCCTGTCTGAAAATGAACTTTAATTTGGAAAGAGAAGCTAGTTCCAAATTTACCACAAAGTCATTTCTGCTTTGCAGTGAGCTGCGATATTCTATTTCAGCCTTTGTGATTACAGGGCTGTAACCGCGCTCTACCAAATCCTGCATACTGACGCCGTTTGTCTCCAAAAACAAGTGGCGTGTGTGTTCAAGATAGTTCTGATAAACAGCATTATTAATCACTCCAAAACGGTCCAGTTCATAGTCCCGGACCGTCATTTTATGGGTGAAGTGAAGAGTTTCTATGCCTGGAAGCATCCTGAACCCCGAACATTTCTGCTAAGAATTATGCCGCTTCCGGGACTGATTCTTCAAGAGAAGTATCTACAGGTTTTTTATTTTCTTGTGCTTCCTCGATTGCCTTTTGCATTGCCGCCCTTGCTGCTTCGTCAGCTGCCCGGCGCATTGCTTCCGGATCAATCACGCCTTCTCCAAGATCATAATCAACACCACTGAAAGAATTATAACCAGTTCCAGCAGGTATCAAACGTCCGAGGATCACATTTTCTTTCAATCCACGGAAAGTATCATGTTTCCCGCCCAGAGAAGCATCTGTCAGCACCTTCGTTGTGTCCTGAAAAGAAGCGGCGGAAATGAAAGAATCCGTACTCAAAGACGCTTTGGTAATACCAAGTAATTTTGGTTTCGAACGTACAGGACGCAGACCCTCTGCAACAAGATCACGATTGACATGATTCATTTCTGTACGTCCTATTTCCTGACCCACGAGCAAGCTTGAATCACCCGGATCTTCAATATATGCCTTGCGCAGCATTTGCCTAACAATCACTTCAATGTGTTTGTCATTGATGCCGACACCCTGAAGTCGATAAACTTGTTGAACTTCATCTACCAGGTACTTCTGCAGGGCTTTTGAACCTTTAACAGCAAGAATATCGTGCGGATTTGGTGATCCGTCAATCAGCGGATCCCCGGCACGGACATATTCTCCCATATGAACGGTAATATGTCTTCCGCGTGGAATCAAATATTCTTTTGAATCACCTTTACCATCTTCCGGACGGATACGAATTCTCTGCTTTTTCTTGACATCCGTGTCGAACTCAACGATCCCGTCAATCTCAGTGATAATTGCCTGATCTTTAGGAACACGCGCTTCAAAGAGTTCCGCAACCCTTGGAAGTCCACCAGTAATATCCTTGTTCCTCGCAAGTTCCCTTGGGATTTTTGCAAGTACATCACCTGCATGTACCTCTAATCCATCTTCGACCATCAATTCAGATTTAATCGGTAAGGCAAATTCTGTTGGAGTATCATTTTCACGGATGATAATCTTTTTCTTGCTGTTATGAATTGCAATTATAGGACGTTGATCCAAACTTTGAGATTCATGAATTACTTTACGTGAAACACCTGAGACTTCGTCAACCTGTTCCTTGAAGGTTTCACCCTCACTAACATCCTGAAAATGAACGATACCGGTTGCATCTGTAATAATAGGAATGGAGAAGGGATCCCACTCTGCAATTAAATCTCCCTGCTCAACAAATTCACCTTCTTTTTTCAACAGAGTTGCACCCATCGGTAGAGGCCGTCTCTCACGTTCTCTTTCATTTGCAAGGTCAATCAATTTAGCTGCAGGAACTGTTTTGTCTCCTTCAACAATTACTGCTTCGCCGCGACGTCCGAGAATCACAAAGTTACCTTCACGGTTTTTTACTTCCTTCAGTTCACTGAAACGTAAAACACCGCTGAAACTTGCTTCCCATTTGTTTTGTTCCGCCAATCTACTCGCAGTACCACCAATATGAAAGGTACGCATAGTAAGCTGAGTTCCAGGTTCACCAATACTTTGTGCAGCAATCACACCTACTGCTTCACCCAAATTGATTAAACCGCCATGGCATAAATCACGACCATAACAAGCTCTGCAAACTCCGGTTTCTGTCATGCAAGTCAGGGCAGAACGGATACGTACATTTTCAATTCTGGAGTTTTGGATTATATCTCTTTCAGGTTCATTGATAAGTGTTCCTGCGGGAATCAAAATTTTGTTTTCTGCATCCGGATCTATAATATCGTCCAGTAAAACACGCCCTAAAATCCGGTCACCAAGTGGTTCGATGATTTCGCCTGATTCTATCAGTGCTGTCATTTCAATACCGTCCAGTGTACCGCAATCATCTTCCAGTACAACACAGTCCTGTGATACATCAACCAGACGTCTGGTTAAATATCCCGAGTTTGCAGTTTTTAGCGCAGTATCAGCGAGACCTTTTCTCGCACCGTGAGTTGAAATAAAATATTCGAGAACATTAAGTCCTTCACGGAAATTTGCGTGAATAGGAGTTTCAATAATTTCACCGGAAGGTTTGGCCATCAAACCGCGCATTCCCGCCAACTGCTTCATCTGTTGGTTACTTCCGCGAGCTCCGGAATCAGCCATCATGAAAATTGAATTAACTTTATGAACTCCTTCTTCATCAATGATTTCATCAGAAAGCCCGGCTGACATTTTTTCTGCAATTTTTTCTGTCGTCCTCGCCCAAATATCAATCACTTGGTTGTAGCGCTCACCGTCAGTGATTAAACCATCCTGGTGCTGCATGTTGATTTGGTTGACATCTCCCTGTGCTTTCTTCAACTGTACGGCCTTTTCTTTTGGAATAACCATGTCATCCATTCCAATTGAAAAACCTGCTTTAGTCGCATAGGAATAACCTAAGTTTTTAAGATCATCGAGCATCTTTACAGTTTTAACACTGCCTGCTTTACGATAAGATTCATCAACCAGTTCTGCCATTTGTTTTTTCTTGAGATGCACATTGACCGTTTCAAAAGGTACTTCTTTTGGAACAACCATTGACAGTAAAATACGTCCACACGTTGTTTCTACAATCGGGCTGCTAGTGTCTGCTGATGAATTTCCGTCAGTATCATATGCCAAAGCGTCCGCTAATCGAACTTTGATCCTTGCCTGCAAGTCTAAACATCCATGTTCAAAGGCAACTTGCACTTCTCCACGATTGGAGAATATTTTTCCTTCTCCGAGAGCACCCTCACGCATTCTGGTAATCCAGTAAAGCCCAAGCACCATATCCTGAGTCGGTGTCATCACAGGCTTTCCATTTGCAGGAGAGAGCACATTGTTCGTGGACATCATCAAAATTTTTGCTTCCAGCTGTGCTTCCACAGAAAGCGGAACATGAACCGCCATCTGGTCACCGTCAAAGTCAGCGTTGAATGCGGTACAGACTAATGGGTGCAGTTGAATGGCTTTGCCTTCAATCAAAATAGGTTCAAATGCCTGAATACCAAGACGGTGTAGGGTTGGTGCACGATTCAGCAAAATAGGATGTTCCCGGACAACTTCTTCCAGAATCGCCCAGACTTCAGGTGGATTTTCCTCTAGAACTTTCTTGGCATTCTTAATCGTGTGAATTTCCTGATAATCAATCAATTTATGAAAAATAAAAGGCTTGAAAAGTTCTAAAGCCATTTTTTTAGGCAGACCGCATTGATGAAGTTTTAATTCAGGTCCGACCACAATCACTGTACGTCCGGAATAATCGACACGTTTACCAAGTAAATTTTGACGAAAACGACCCTGTTTTCCTTTGAGCATATCGCTAATGGATTTGAGAGGCCGTTTATTGGAGCCAACCATCGGACGACCTCGACGGCCGTTATCAAAAAGAGCATCTACAGATTCCTGCAGCATTCGCTTTTCATTTTTTACAATAATTCCCGGTGCACGCAATTCTATCAGACGTTTGAGCCGGTTGTTTCTATGAATTACACGGCGATACAGATCATTGAGATCACTGGTTGCAAAACGTCCTCCTTCAAGCGGAACCAAAGGTCGCAGTTCAGGAGGCAGGACCGGCAAATTATCAATAATCATGGAATCTACCGCATTTCCGGACTTCAACAGTTGACTGACGACTTTGAGTCGTTTTGAAATTCTTTTACGGCGGGTTTCAGAGTTTACATCACGCATTTCAACCTGCAGCTCTTTTTCAAGCCCCTCTAATTCAATTCTGCGTAAAAGGATCTGTACTGCTTCTGCACCCATTCCCAATTTCAAATCGGGATGCTTCTCTTCCAATTCCCTGTACTGGTCTTCTTCTACCAATTCGAGCACTTCCAGTTCTGAATCGCCAGGTTCGAGCACAATGTATGCGTCAAAATACAACACACGCTCCAAGTCCCTTAACATCATATCCAGGATGGTTGCAATTCTGCTGGGTACTCCTTTAAGAAACCAGACGTGAGAAACCGGACACGAGAGCTTGATATTTCCCATGCGGTCACGCCGCACCTTGGATTCAATAACTTCCACACCGCATTTTTCACAGGTAATTCCTCTGTGTTTCATACGTTTGTATTTTCCGCAAATACACTCGTAATCATGCACAGGACCAAAAATTTTACCACAAAACAAACCGTCACGTTCCGGCTTAAATGTCCGGTAATTGATAGTTTCTGAGGTGCGTACTTCTCCAAAAGACCAGGATGTTACTTCATCGGAAGTAGCAATTTTTATCCGAACCGCGGAGTAATTTTTCGGATTTTCTGCAATTTCAAACAAATCTCTGAGCGCCATGTTTAGTTGCTGGTTGGTTGGTTATTGGTTTAAATTTATATTAATTAGGCAGTAACTTCTTCCTCTATGTCTTCAGAAGATTCTTCTGGAGGAGCAGCAGTTTCTGCTTGCTGAACAGAATCTTCGGAAATTTCCTCTGTCTCCGTAATTTCTTCTATTTCTTCCAGAATGTCTTCATCTTCTTCTGATTTTTGAAGCAATTCAATGTTCAGGCACAGACTTTTCAGTTCACTGATCAGTACTTTAAATGATTCAGGAAGACCTGTATCCAACTGATGACGACCTTTAACGATCGACTCATAAATCTTGTTACGGCCTAAGACATCGTCAGACTTAACTGTCAGCAATTCCTGCAGTGTATAAGCGGCACCATAAGCTTCCAGAGCCCAGACCTCCATCTCACCAAATCGTTGACCACCGAATTGAGCTTTACCACCCAAAGGCTGTTGAGTGACCAAAGAATATGGACCAATGGAACGTGCATGAATTTTTTCATCTACAAGGTGATGTAGTTTCATAATGTACGCATAACCGACAGTAACCTTCTGACTGAATCGTTCACCTGTCATCCCATCATAAAGCCAGACTTGCCCGGATTTGGATAAACCGGACATTTCCGCCATCCGATGAATATCTGTTTCTTTTGCTCCATCAAAAACCGGAGTTGCCATATGAATTCCGGGTTTGTACTTTTGCACAAACTCCAAAAATGTCTGATCATCCATTGAGTCAAAATGTTTTTTGGCAACCTCACACTCATAGACATTATTCAGAAATTCACGAATCTGGGCTGCAGGGCTATTTTGCTGAAGAAATGCCTCAATCTTCTTACCTAATCCATTTGCTACACGGCCAAGATGTGTTTCCAGCACCTGTCCCACATTCATCCGGGAAGGAACCCCAAGCGGATTAAGGACAATATCAACAGCCGTACCATCATCCATATAAGGCATATTTTCTACAGGCTGAATAATAGAAACAACACCCTTATTTCCGTGTCGTCCCGCCATTTTATCACCAACTGAGAGTTTTCGTTTGATCGCAATATAAACTTTTATCATCCGGATTACGCCCGGTGGAAGATCATCTCCCTTGGATACTTTTTCACAACGATCTTGATAAACGTTTTCCAGCAGATACATTTGCTGGAGAGCATTACGGACAAATGTTCCAACTTTGAGGTTGATCTTCTTATCAGTAACCTGAATACCGTCAGTTGAATTTAAGGGGATTTGCTGCAGTATTTCGTCAGTGATTTTTGTGCCTTTTGAAGCAAGGACTTCACCCTGTACGGACAGTAAATCAGCAGCCAAAGGCTTTTTCTCTGCCACAGAAAGTATTCGATTCACGAGGTTGCTGTGAACAATACGTATTTCGTCATAATGATCGTTTTCATAACGTGCCAGCAGTTCCTGTTCAATTTGTCTGGTCCTTTCATCACGTTCAACACCTTCACGGTTGAAGACCACAACATCAGTCACTACTCCGTCAACACCTTGAGGAACACGTAAAGAAGTGTCCCGTACATCCCCCGCTTTTTCACCAAAAATTGCGCGCAGCAACTTTTCTTCAGGATTGAGTTGAGTTTCACCTTTTGGTGTTACTTTCCCGACCAGAATGTCTTTTGAACTGACACTTGTGCCAACCGCGATAATTCCGCTTTCATCAAGATTTTTGAGTGCTTCTTCACTGACGTTTGGAATATCACGTGTGATCTCTTCTTTTCCTAATTTTGTATCACGGGCAACTGTATCAAGAACATCAATATGCACCGAAGTAAAAGTATCTTCATGCATTAAACGTTGAGAGACCAAAATCGAATCCTCAAAGTTGTATCCACTCCAGGGCATGAAAGCAATATTGATATTTTGACCGAGTGCGATTTCACCGTTTTCTGTACATGATCCGTCTGCAATGACATCACCTGCCTTTACACGATCTCCTTTTTTAACTAGAGGACGCTGATTGATACAGGTGTTCTGGTTTGAGCGTTGGTATTTAATCAAGTGGTAAATATCAACGTTTGCCGGAACAATCGTGTCTTCACTTGAAAGATCAACGTCTGCCTGAATTACAATACGTCCTGCATCAACATTATCGACAACACCGGTACGGCTTGCTACTACGCAACTTCCGGAATCCAGAGCTGCCTGATGTTCAATCCCTGTACCTACCAGAGGAGCTTTAGGTTTCACTAGAGGCACTCCCTGACGCTGCATGTTGGAACCCATCAGGGCGCGGTTTGCATCATCATGCTCAAGAAAAGGTATCATGGCTGCTGCCACAGAAACGAGCTGACGTGGAGAAATGTCAATATAGTCTATATTTTCTTTTAAGACCATGCTGAATTCACTACCTACACGTGAAGTAATGAAATCATTGATAAAGGCTTTTTTCTTGTCAAGTTTCGCATTCGCCTGGGCAATGCTGTATTTTTCTTCCTCGATTGCAGAAAGATATTCAACCTTGTCCGTAACAACTCCGTTTTCAACTTTCAAATAAGGCGTTTCAATGAAACCAAATTCATTGACTCTGCCAAAAGTCGCAAGTGAGGCAATCAGTCCGATGTTTGGACCTTCAGGCGTTTCAATTGGACAAATCCGGCCGTAATGAGAAGAATGAACGTCACGCACATCAAAACCGGCGCGTTCACGTGTTAAACCTCCAGGTCCGAGAGCACTCAAGCGGCGCTTGTGGGTGATCTCTGAAAGTGGATTCGTCTGATCCATAAATTGAGAAAGCTGACTGCTGCCAAAAAATTCGTGAATCGCCCCCGCAACAGGTTTCGCATTCACGATGTCATGCAGCATCATGGTTTCTGAATCCTGCAGGGACATACGTTCCTTAATGGTACGCTCCATCCTTACCAGCCCAATCCGAAATTGAGTCTCCAAAAGTTCACCAACACTCCTGACTCTCCTGTTGCCCAGGTGATCAATGTCATCAATCATTCTGTTAGGGTGGCCTTCTTTTAATTCGAGCAGATATTTAACTGTCTTTAAAATATCAACCTTCGTCAGTACAGTATTGTCCAGCGGGTCATCTAGTTCCAGCTTTTCATTTATCTTTAACCGTCCGACCTTGGAAAGACTGTAGCGTTCTCTTTTGAAGAAGAAATTCTCCAGCATCAATTGCGCAGCCTCGAGAGTGGGAGGATCACCCGGCTTCATTTTTTTATAAAGTTCAATTAGAGCCTGTTCCGATGAAATTACTTTATCCAACTCCAAAGTATCACGCAGTGCGGAGCCCGTTTTTTGTGGACCGATGTGTAATAATTCTACCTCTTTAACTCCGTTTTCTGCCAGCGTTGTCAGCAGCTCAGTCGTTAAAGGCGTATTGCACGGCACCAATATTTCTTCACTACCATCTTTCAAAATGGTTTTTGCGATGATACGGCCTTTTATTTCGTTGAGGGTCACATTTAAGCGGGTGATTTTTGCGGCTTCAAGCTTTTTTAACAAACGCTTATTAATCCGCTGTCCGGATTTTACCAGAACTTCACCAGATTTTGGATCCGTGATTTGGAGTTGTGGGCGCTGATCCAGAATAATTTCCGGATCCATAACACGAAAATAACTCTGCGTTTCAAGATCCTCTCCCGCCTTAACTTTGCTGATATCAAGTTTTTCAAACTGATAGAAATATTCCAGCAGTTGATCGTCAGAGTAACCTAAAGCTCTCAGCAGTACTGTCGCGTGAAATTTGCGGCGGCGGTCGATACGCACATAAAGCACATCTTTTTTGTCAAACTCAAAATCGAGCCATGAACCACGCTGTGGAATTACACGTGCAGAATAAAGTAACTTTCCGCTGGAATGACTTTTACCCTTGTCATGTGTAAAAACCACACCTGGACTTTTGTGCATCTGACTCACGATCACACGCTCAGTTCCATTTATGATAAAAGAACCTGTTGGTGTCATTAACGGTAATTCACCTAAATAAATGTCCTGCTCTTTAATATCCCGAATGTGCTTTACATCCGACTCAGTATCCTTTTCCCAGACAATCAAACGCAGTGCTGCACGTACAGGACATGCGAAAGTAACCCCGCGCACCCGACATTCTTCAACTGAATATTTTGGGTCACCCAAACGATAATGGACATATTCCAAAGTAGAGGAACCACTAAAATCAGAAACAGGAAATACTGAACGGAATACTGCTTCAAGACCTTTGTCCACACGCTGATCAGGTGGAACGTCGCGTTGAAGAAAGCGTTCAAAAGAATCTAATTGAACTTTCAACAAGTGTGGAACTTTGATCGGAGCAGAAAGTTTTCCGAAAGATCTACGAATACGATGACGATTTTCTAATGTTGAAGGCATAAGAATTGACTAAGGTTAGGGTTGTTGTTGGTCTTATCTGCAACTGAAAAAATGAAAGCAGGCTTTCATTTGAAACTAGTTTAGCTCAGAATGGTTTTGTCGTACAATCCGGAGCTGTAAAAAAACAGCGTTGATCCGTTATTTTCACCGGAGGCACTTTTCCCGTTTTTTCCCGTCTGGCGGAAATTTCGCAATGTTGGTCCTGAAAGGCGTTACGCATATGGATAATGGCCAAGGCTCGTGTGGAGGGAGTTTTAATTAAATACGCCTCTTATAAAGGCATTTTCAAATCTAACCCTTAAATATATTTCTTTTTCTACAGAAAAGCAAATATAATTTTAACTTTTTTTAAAATATTTTGGAATGTTCTCAAAACTTTTAGAATCCCTTGGTCAAAGCAACCGGCTTACAATTTCTAAGCGTGATTATTCGCAGTAAAAACAGCGAATCGGCTTAAAATGTTGGAAGGGCTTTTGAAGTTTGAGGCACGAGTATGAAAGAACGGGAACGCCGGAACTTTGTTCAGGATTCCCGCCCACTTAAAGCAATTTTCTTTTAATCATCACTCATGATGCCGAGGATACTCAACAGCGCAATAAACAGGTTCAGCACGTCGAGGTACAAAGCCAACGTGGCGGAGACATGTTCGTCGGTGCCGTAGTAGCGCAAAATATTTGAGGTGTCATAGAGAATGAAACCACTGAACAGCAACACACTTGCGCCTGACATCACGAAGTGCATCATTCCGCTTTGTATAAAGAACATATTAAGTAACCCTCCTACGACGAGGACAATAAGTCCTGTCATCAAAAATCCAGACATGAAGCTGAAATCTTTTTTAGAATAGACTACATATAAACTCAAACATACAAAGGTGATCGCTGTTAGGACAAAAGCTTCTGCAGCGATAGTAGGTCCTACCCTCATCAGCAGAGGCCCCAATGTTAATCCCGAAACAGTTGTAAAACTAAAAAGTGCAATGATATTTAAACCGGGCTTCCGAGCCGCAAAAGAAGCAAAAAATATAAGACCAATTTGAAGTACAAAAAAGAGCATCATATTTGGTGCGACTATGAGGAATAGTGGACCTGAACCCAGATATGCTCCAACAGCAGCTGTTAGCATTGACATGGCAAGCAGGCTGTATACTTTCTTAATAAAAACCAGTCTCTCTGTTGTTGAGACAGATGCTGCGGCGGTAACGCCGCGGGCGAGTGTTGTTGTTGTTCCTAACCTCATAATAATCTCCAATTTTAGTTGCGAATGTCTGACAAAAAATATTGAAATATTTCCCAATATTAGAATTGACCCCTCATTATACAAGAAAACCTATAAAAAGTAAATCAAATTTTCACCCGCTTTTGAAATGCTATTCTCTAATAAATCAGGAAGAAGTAAGCAAATCATAGAGCCGTTCGAATTCCTCCAATGAAAAATAATCAATCTTGATCTGCCCTTTGCCTTCACGGAATTTAATCTCCACACGTGTTCTCAGTCGACGCTGGAGTTCTTCTTCAAGATTTTGTATATGCGCGTCCTTTTCTGCTTTTGAAAGTTGAGTTTCGGAATCTCCTGCCGTTGCGGAATTTTTATCACCCTGTTTTTGTAGACTGACTGCAAGAAAATCCAGCTTTAGCCTGACCTGTCGTTCTGTTTCACGTACCGACCAGGAGTCAAGTAAAAGACGTTCACGCATTTCCAACTGAACAGAGGTGCTGGGAAGCGCCAATATTGAGCGGGCATGTCCAGCCGTAATACGGCCTGTTTCAAGATCATTTTTCAGGGGAGAAGGAAGCTGGAGCAAACGCATCTGATTGGCGATCGTGGAACGATCTTTACCAATTCTCCAGGCAAGTTCTTCCTGGGTGTAACCATGACTTTGCAGGAGGTCTTTATAAGATTGTGCCTCTTCGATGACACTCAGATTTTCACGCTGAATATTTTCCAAGAGTGCCACTTCCAGCATTTCGTCATCGCCCACTTTCCGCAAAATTACCGGAACTTGAGACACTTCAAGTTGTTTTAAGGCACGCCAGCGACGTTCTCCCGCAACCAATTCATAACGATTGTCCAGACTCGGATGTTTACGGACGACCAAAGGCTGCAGCACACCCTGAACCTTTATTGACTGCGCCAGTTCCTGTAGTGATTTTTCCGGAAATTGTTTGCGGGGTTGTTGAGGATTCGTAACTATCTGTTCCAGAGAAACGCGAAGAAAAGTCTGGTCCGGAAGATCAAGTGGTGCATGATCATTACTCATAACTGGTTTGAGGCAGAATTTTGAGGTTTCTGCAGCCACAGAAAAAATTCTTCGTTACCGCTTTTTTTACCAACAATTGAAGATTTTGTTTGTCCCAGAACAATAAACCCCTGTTGCTGAGCCGCAACTTTTAGAGCTTCAAGGACTTTCTCATGTACCGCAATATCGCTTACCTTGCCACGTTTACCCACATCATCAACACCGGCTTCAAACTGTGGTTTGGCTAATGCGACAAGAGATCCGCCTGGTTTTAGCAACTCAAGGGCTTTTGGAAAAATCAACCTCAGTGAAATGAAAGAAACGTCGATAACAACAAGGTCTACGTATTCTCCAAGTTTTTCAAATTCCAGATAGCGGATATTTGTACGCTCGAGTGACTTAACCCGCGAATCCTGACGCAATTCCCACGCAAGCTGGCCGTACCCGACATCGACTGCAAAAACTTTTTCCGCACCGCCAAGCAGCAAACAATGTGTAAACCCTCCTGTTGAAGCGCCAATGTCCAATGCGACAAGACCTTGAGGATCAACAGCAAAATATTCAAGCGCAGACTTGAGTTTAACGCCTCCGCGACTCACGTACGGCTGGTCTGTTCCAAGTACTTCCAAAAGTGAATCAGTACTGATCATACGTCCGGATTTTCCCGCCGGCTGGCCGTCAACCCTCACTATGCCTGCCATGATAAACGCCTGTGCTTTTTCCCGGGAAGGCGCCAGTTCTTGCTCCACAAGCAGTCGATCAAGACGTTGTTTCATCTGTTATTCTGACTCATCCTTTTTCCGTAAAAGTAAATACACCGTCCCAGTCTTTTTCCGGAGGAGACTCCAGGAACATCCCGCAGCGTTTAATATAAGTCTGAGAGGGGCCATCCTCAGAATCGATGCTTAAGACTTTTTCAAATTCCGCAATTGCATCGCTGAAATTTCTGTCCTGATAGAGCTTCAGACCTTTCATGTATTGCTCGACTACTCCGCTCATTTCACCGCTTGTTTCATTCTTACGGGCCAGCAGCTCATGAACCGGTACAGGTTCATTTTTTCCAACCACCCTGATAATATCCAACTGGCGACTGTCAATGTCATCTTTTGCAAGTTCATAAGTACTGCCGGAAATCATACTGAAAGTTTTATAAAATTTATTCGCGCCTTCAAGTCTTGCGGCCAGATTGACTACATCACCCATCATGGTGTAATCCATTCGTTCTGCTGAACCCATATTCCCCACAACGACAGGACCGCTGTTCAAACCCATGCGGGTGAAGAGCAGTGGGCGGCTCTGCTCACGCAGCATTTTACGCAGTTCCTCACCGCGTCGCTGCATATCTATAGTTGCGTGACAGGCGACAGTAGCGTGGTTTGGCAAGTCTAAAGGTGCTCCCCAAAATGCGATGATCGCATCTCCTTCAAATTTATCTATTGTACCTTGATGTGAAGAAATAATGTCACACATTGCCGTTAAATATTCATTGAGCAACTGCACCAATTCTTCCGGAGTCAAGCCTTCGGAAATAGTTGAAAAACCCTGTATATCTGAAAAAAACGGCGTCATTTCACGTTTCTCTCCACCGAGCTCCAACATGTCTGGATTTTCCACAATTTGATCAATAACAGTCGGAGATAGATATTGTGAAAACGCGCCTTTAATAAATCCTTTCTGCTTACGTTCCATCATAAATAGATAGAGGTTTATGGTGCCTGTACTAAGTACACAGGCAATCAGCGCATAACTCATGGAAAAAGCGACTCCATAATAAACATAGGTAAAAATGCCAAATCCCGCATAAGCTACGATGATCAGTAGAAACAATAAGTTTTCATATTTTGGAATCAGCGCAACGACTACAAAACAGATAAATAGTATCAAAAGCACCAGCATTTCATTTTGTGAACTGGCAGGACGGATTGGTGCATTTTTCATCAATGTCATGATTGTATTCGCGAGAAACTCAATCCCGTAAACCTCTCCAATCGGACTGGTAAAAATATCGTGGGAAACTTCAGATGTATCTCCAACCAAAACAATTTTTCCACTGATCAGTTCCTGCAGATCCTCTGTTTCTTCGTCCCATTCATCATCTGGAATATCCTCAAGTTCCAACAATACTTCTGCTGCAGAAATTCCCGCAGGGGTATCTTTTGCTAAAAAAGTTGCCATCGGCGGAAGTGAAGGGAAATCTACCCACAAATCATTAAAAGGATCCAGAGGTACTACAATATCTCCAATTGTGAGTTGTCCATTTTCCAGTTGAGGCTCAACTCCTTTGTACATGGCAAGTGTTTTTATGGCAAAAGGCCAGACATTATGATCCTTTATCTCTTGTGGAAAAAAGCGCACACGTGAAATCTTGTTTCCAATCAAGGTGTGGTTAGTATAACCGCTTTCAGCTGCTACTTTTAAAGTATCGGTTGGATAATTGACCTCTTTGAATTTACCATCTCCTCCGAATTCAAGCTGTGCGACAACAATGGTATTTCCGGTTTTTTCCATTGCATCCGCGAGTATTGGGTCTTCATCATATCCGTTTGGAAAATCCATCAACATATCAAGCGCAATTACTTTTGCGCCAAGCCTTTTTAAATTTGTAGTCAGTTTTGCAATATCAAGACGTTTAAGTGGCCAGCTTCCATACTCATCAAAAAATGTTTCCTCTGTATCTACTATCACAATTTCATCGTAGGGAAATTGAGTCTTCTCCGCTTCTAAAGTATTTAAGCGGACAATATGCCGATTACCGAGCAGCCAATTTTCCAATGAAGAAAA
>Ga0208764_10000890_pt1 | contig 19308 bp, 14 predicted proteins | sample ETNtaG_18_FD_185762 | JGI IMG/M metagenome (GOLD analysis project Ga0208764, IMG submission 185762) | Marine microbial and viral communities from oxygen minimum zone, Eastern Pacific Ocean - ETNP201302SV91 (SPAdes) (version 2) | ecosystem: Environmental > Aquatic > Marine > Oceanic ... | reverse complement strand
CAATGCCAGCATTGTCGTCCGCGTGAAAAGTTCCACAGCCATTAAGGCAAATTAATGTATCTTGCTGAGGTCTTATCGTGTTCTTTTCACCGCACACATGGCACGTCTGCGACGTACCTGCGGGATTTACTTCGACGACGGCCTTCCCGTAGTCGTTCGCTTTATACGTGATGAAATCACCAAGCTTTCCTAAAGCAACATTAAGCAAGCTTCTATTTAGCCCGCTCTTAGCGCGTGCTCGGTTACGCACATAGCCACGCCCATGCACGCCGCGCTTTGGTTTAGCTCGCTTGGTCATATTACCTAATTTTAAGTCTTCCAAAGCGATAATGGGCTTGGCTGCTAGCACCACCTCTCTCGAAGTCTGGTGCAGGAAGTCGTGCCTAATTCGGGCTGTTTTGGCATCGAAGTTCGCGATCTTATCCGCCAACTTTTGCTGCTCTTTAGACTCGACGCGTTTGGTATTTTTGTTGCCGTTACGGCGCTTCTTTGCCGCCAGTATACGTTGGTATCTAGCTTTCTTGCGCGCTAGCTGCCTTAGCCTTTCAGCCTTTTCTGGACTGTAAGCTTTACGCAAACCATCACTTGTCGCAATGGGCAATTTAACACCGCGATCAATGCCTGTGATTTGAGCTAGTAATGCTTCATCACTGAGGTTTTGTTGTACAAAGCCTTTTAGTAGCTCTTCGTTCGTAGGTGAATCTATACCGTCGTTATACGAACCCGACAAGTAGAAATGTATGCCTTGGCGCGATATGCGGAATTGTTTGCACAGCTGTTGTGGCGCGTAGCCTAGCTGTATAGAGAACAGGCGCTGACGCTTTTGCGTTGCATTGTCGAAGAACGTGAGAAGCGACCTATTTTCGCCTAACGGCTCCAGTACAAACATTTCTTTTGTGATACGAATGCTACGTTTGCGGCTGCGCCCTTTGTGCTTGGGGAACCTAACAAGCCCTTTACGATACTTCTCTACATCTTCAAATATGTCCTGAGCTGCATTACGCATGAGCTGTACAGGTATATCTTTTAAGAAAGAGAGAACTTTATGTTTGCGTATATGGCTATAAGCCTTGTTTATCTCGCTGCCCTTCTGGGCAGCGAGCAGGCTTTTGTACTCAGTAAGTTTTTGATTGCGCATGACGTTGGATGCACCGATCCACTGAGCGAAGGTAATAGCTTGATTTCTATTAACCTTATCAGTTATATCGATGCTAAATCCACGAATTGCCATTAATCAAACACCTTGCCTAGCCACTAAATAAAGAATATTTTAGCCTTAAACAAAAATCAACCGTAAGTTAAATATGTACGAAAGCCATTATCAAGCATAACAAATAAAACCGCAGGGCTTAACTCGCAGCTAAAGCGCGCGAGGATGCGCCCTGCATGCGCTCAAAATAAAAGTCATTGATTAACGAAAATAGGAAGTCTGACGAGATTATTATGTGTCACTTATACCGTTGAAAAAATTGACGATAATCAAATATTCATAAATGTTTACACAGCATCACTTTACTTAGTCGAAAATTTACATTAATATTGGAGTTGTGTATTTGTAAGAGAATTTTATGTCTAAAGCATTTTCAAAAGTCTTAGTGATAACGCTTATGCTGGTTGCCTTTGTAGGGCAAGCATTTGCGTACTCTGCTATGTCTTGCGAAATGTCTTCAGGCTCTCACGAGTCACACATGAGCATGGATCATTCCAAGATGAGTCATCATGAAGGAATGAACCACGGTGAAATGAATAAAAGCAGTAATGGTCAATCAGAAGATTGTTGTGATGTTGAATGTGTTTGTCCTGCAAATGCTTGCTCATCTACGACTGTCCTAAATTCCAGTGTTGACTCGACAGATATTCAAATATTGAGTGAATCTGTAGCTGCTCTGCAATCTAAAAAACCTCATTCAATTTCCACTTCCCTTTATCGTCCACCAATTTTTGCCTAATACAGGATTAGTGCGTCCAAATTTCGCGCACATGTAATTAATTTTTCTGTTAGTCAATATAGCGTCGTAGCGCTATAGCTATTTTCCAGTGATGTCTGGGGGCAAAAATGATCAATAAGTATTTAAAAATAGCAGTTGTAATGCTGCTTTCACCTGCGTTTGCAAACGCTAATGAACATAAACATGCACACAATAACGACGTAACACCTTTGGAGTTAATCGTTTACAAAACCCCTACTTGTGGGTGTTGTAAAAAATGGGTAACTCATATTGAAGACGAAGGAATCGTTGCACACTCCAAAGATTTCCGAAACATCAGCAATATCAAAACTAAGTATGGGATCGAACCTAATTACCGTTCATGTCATACAGCGGTTAGTCGAAATGGCTTTGCCTTTGAAGGACATGTCCCCGCTAAATTTATTCAGCAGTTCTTGACAGAAGAACATCCAAATGCCATTGGGCTTTCAGTTCCAGCAATGCCAGTTGGCTCTCCCGGTATGGAAGTCGGTGACCGCTTTATGCCATACAACGTGTTAATTCTATTTAAAGATGGAACGAGTAAAGTCTATGCAAAAGTTAAGACATACGAGGAGCAATTCTAATGAAATTGAACGCTTCAAACCTTACTTCACTTTCAACTGCACTAATACTCGGCTTATCTGTATTCTCAGCTCAAGCTGAGAAAGTAGTGTCGCTTGAACAAGCTATCACCTTAGCTCAGCAAAATGATCCTTGGCTTCATGGTAGCCGATTGAAACAAAGTGCAGTTGAAAATAGAAGTATTGCTTCAGGTACTTTGCCTGACCCGAAAGTATCACTGGGGATAATGAATTTACCAACAGATACTTGGGATTTAGATCAGGAGGGAATGACTCAGCTAAAGGTTGGTGTTTCTCAAATGTTTCCGAGAGGAGATAGTCTAGAGATAAAAAAAGATCAGTTAAAGATTGAGTCCACGAAATTTCCATTGCTACGTGAGGATCGTAAAGCGAAGTTGAAAAGCCAAGTGTCACAGCTTTGGCTAGATGCTTACTTAGCCCAACAGACCATTAAATTGATAGAAGAAGATTGGGCGCTTTTTGAGCAGATGGCAGAAGTGGCTAAAGCTAGCTACTCAAACGTTGTTGGTAAAACCAGACAGCAAGATGTTATTCGTGCTCAATTGGAAATCGTGCAGTTAGATGACAGGTTAACTTCGCAAAAGCAGAAACTAGAAACGACAATCGCTCGCCTTAATGAGTGGCTTCATATTTACGATGCTGCTCGCTTAAATGAATCATTCAACTTTGACGCGCAACCACTAGAGTTTAGCGTCTCAAAAGAATTGCCTTCGATTCGATTGAACAATCCAACAGTCCTAACAGCATCTAATTACTCAAGAAATCTATTGGCTCAGGAACTTGCTAATCATCCAGCCATACTTGCAATTGATGTAAAACGCAAAGCTTCAGAAAAAGGAGTTGAGTTAGCCAAACAGCAATATGAGCCGCAATGGGGTGTCAATGCGAGCTATGCCTATCGTGACAATATGCCTTCTGGTGATAGCCGAGCTGATTTATTTTCTGTTGGGGTAACGTTTGATTTGCCTTTGTTCACTGAGAATAGACAAGATAAGCAAGTTGCAGCTTCTATTGCTGATTCAGAAGCTATAAAAACCGAGAAATTATTGCTGACAAAACAAATGATCAGTGCGGTGGAAAAGGAGCTTAGACAGCTTAAACGTTTATCTGACAGGCAGTCTATTTATCAAAAACAACTTCTCAAACAAACGCATGACCAAGCTGAAGCGTCATTGACGGCTTACACCAACGATGATGGCGATTTTGCCGAAGTTGTTCGAGCAAGAATTGCCGAATTAAATGCCAGAATATCAGCCTTAAAAATTGATGTTGACGCACTTAAAACAGTTGCTCGCATTAACTATTTCTTTTCGTACTCTCAAACTAACTCAAATGCTGAGCATAAGCCAATGCACACTTCGCACAGAATGAATCAGCACTTATCCAATCAGCAATTTGGAGAAAAATAATGTCAACGAATACTAAAACACCAAATTTGAAACTAGTAGCCGCCATCATCATTGGGGCAGCACTAGGTGCTGGAGCATTAAGTTTATATCAAGGTACAGGTTCAAGCGGTAATGGCAATGAAGCTACATCAGGAGAGAAAAAACCGCTGTATTGGGTTGCACCGATGGATTCTAATTACCGCCGTGACAAGCCCGGTAAGTCGCCTATGGGGATGGATTTAATTCCTGTGTATGAGGAAGGATCATCTGGTGATGACTTTGGCCCCGGAGCAGTAAAAATTGCGCCTCATGTAGTGAATAACCTTGGGGTTCGCACTGCACCTGTTGAACTGAAAAATATGCATACTGAAATCTCAACGGTAGGTTACGTTCAATATGATGAAGATAAGCTAATTCATATCCACCCACGGGTTGATGGCTGGATTGATAAACTTTACATCAAAGCAGCAGGTAACCCTGTAGAGAAAGGGCAGCCTCTTTATACACTATATTCTCCTCAGTTAGTTAATGCTCAGGAAGAGCTGTTAATAGCGTTAAAGCGCAACAATAGTTCTTTAATTTCAGCAGCCAAAGATCGCCTAAAAGCGTTACAGCTTTCAGCAGACTTTATTAAAGAATTAGAGCAAACACGAAAGGTTCAGCAAACCATCACCTTCTACTCCCCTCAGGCAGGTGTTGTTGATGGTTTGAAGGTTAGAGAAGGTTTTTATGTAAAGCCGGGAAACACCTTATTAAGCATTGGTCAGCTAGATCAAGTTTGGGTTGAAGCAGAAGTGTTTGAACGTGACGCAGCCTTAATTAAAAAAGGACTTCCTGTATCAATGACACTGGATTATTTACCAGGTGAGGACTGGGCTGGTGTCGTTGATTATGTTTATCCAACATTGAACAGTAAAACACGCACACTCCGAGTGCGACTGAAATTTGATAACCCAGACTATCAATTAAAACCAAACATGTTTGCCCAAGTCTCTATTCACGCTAATCAAGCTGATAGCACGATACTCGTACCTAAAGAAGCCGTCATTCGCACTGGGAAACAAGACAGAGTTGTACTTGCCTTGGGTGATGGGCAATTTAAATCTATTGAAGTGACTATTGGCCGGGTTGATATCGACAGCATCGAAATATTAGACGGCTTAAATGAAGATGACGTTGTGGTGACATCTGCCCAATTCTTGATTGATTCTGAATCAAGTAAAAGCTCTGACTTTAAACGAATGACTCATGATGAAGTGCCTAACTCTGTTTGGATGGAAGGCGAAATCAACAGCGTCATGGCGGGACATCGTATGGTTAATATTACTCATGGTCCTGCTGAGGCTTGGGATTGGCCTGAAATGACAATGGACTTCGATGTAGGTGAAAAGGTAGATATTGATTCACTGAAGTCTGGTCAATCTTTGCACTTTCAAGTGAGAAAAACCGAAGACGGTGGATATGAAGTTACTGGAATTCATATCATGAGTGAGCCTGAAGCATCATCAGCAACAGTATCAGGTTTAATTAATGCGATTGATATTGATACACGGATTCTAAATATTAGCCGAGGCCCAATAGAGAAATGGGATAGACCTGCTGCGACGATGGATTTTATCGTCGCGGAAAATATAGAAATAGTTGATTTCAATGTTGGTGATAATGTCACTTTCACTTTTGAGGTTAGAGATGACTTAGTTATCACTGAAATCTCTCTTGAATCAGATGAACAACACGGCAAGGAAAATAAAGCTGCTGTTGATCATTCTAATCATTAAGTGGGAGAAAAATAATGATTGAATCAATTATTAGATGGTCTATCGGCAATCGTTTCTTTGTTTTGTTGATTACCTTAATTGTCGCGTTTGGTGGTTTGTACTCATTACAAAAAACGCCAGTAGATGCACTCCCCGATCTTTCTGATGTGCAGGTGATAATTAAGACGAGCTATCCGGGACAGGCACCACAAGTAGTGCAAGATCAAGTGACGTTTCCCCTTACTACAGCGATGTTGTCAGTACCGGGAGCGCAAACTGTTCGTGGTTACTCATTTTTTGGTGATTCCTACGTCTATATCATTTTTGATGATGATACTGATTTGTATTGGGCTAGAAGCAGAGTACTTGAATACTTAAGCCAAGTAGCATCAAGCCTGCCTGATTCGGCAAAACCTCAATTAGGACCTGATGCAACAGGTGTGGGTTGGGTATACATTTACGCTTTAACAGATAAGTCTGGAAACCATGATCTAAGCCAATTAAGAAGCATTCAAGACTGGTTCTTAAAGTATGAACTACAAACTGTTCCGGGCGTGTCCGAAGTTGCCGCCGTTGGTGGTATGGTTAAGCAATATCAGGTGCAGGTCGATCCCGACAAGCTCAGAGCTTATAACGTGCCGTTAAGTCATATTCAAATGGCACTTAAGCGAGGCAATAAAGAAACTGGGGCATCCGTTGTGGAAATGGCTGAAGCTGAATATATGGTTACCGCAACGGGGTATATTCAATCAGTTAGTGATATAGAGAAAATTCCACTTGGTATTAACGAACAAGGCACGCCGTTGCGTATTGGTGATGTTGCCAACGTTAACCTTGGTCCTCAAATGCGTCGTGGTATCGCAGAACTTAATGGCGAAGGCGAAGTTGTTGGTGGTGTTGTCGTTATGCGCTTTGGTGAAAACGCTCAACAAACCATAAACGGGGTAAAAGAAAAGCTAGAGTCGTTGAAATCTTCTCTACCAGATGGGGTGGAGATTGTCCCAGTTTATGACAGATCGAAGTTAATAGATCGTGCTGTTGATAATCTTTGGACCAAGTTGCTTGAGGAGCTTGCAGTCGTTGCTATTGTCTGTGTTGCATTCCTATTTCATCTTCGCTCATCAATTGTGGCAGTTGTTACTCTACCATTAGGTATATTGGTGTCATTCATCATCATGTATATGCAAGGCATCAATGCCAATATTATGTCGTTAGGCGGTATCGCTATTGCTATTGGTGCGATGACTGATGGCGCAATAGTGATGATTGAAAATATGCATAAACATATGGAGAAAACACCACTAACAGATGAAAACCGTTGGCAAATTGTAGCTAAGGCTGCGAGTGAGGTAGGCCCTGCATTATTTTTTAGCTTGCTGATTATAACAGTCTCATTCTTACCTGTGTTTATCTTAGAAGCGCAAGAAGGAAGAATGTTTTCACCGCTCGCCTATACAAAAACCTATGCAATGGCTGCATCAGCAGGCTTGGCAATAACATTGGTTCCTGTTTTGATGGGCTACTTTATTCGAGGCAAAGTCGTCTCTGAAAAGAAAAACCCGTTAAACCGATTATTGATTGCTATCTACATGCCTGTTTTAAAGCAAGTCATGAAGTTTCCAAAATCGACAATAGTCGCAGCAGTATTAGTGACTATCGTTGGTTTTTGGCCTGTCGATAAAATTGGTAGTGAATTCATTCCGCCATTGGATGAAGGCGACCTTATGTATATGCCTACTACCTACCCCGGTATTTCAATTGGTAAAGCAAGGGAGATATTGCAGCAAACAGACAAGCTTATTCGCACTGTGCCAGAAGTTGAAACAGTGTTTGGTAAAGTAGGAAGAGCTGAAACTGCAACCGATCCTGCACCTTTAACCATGATTGAAACCTTTATTCAGTTGAAGCCTCAAGAAGAGTGGCGTGAGGGAGTTACAACAGAATCGTTAAAAGCTGAGTTTGATAAATTGGTTAAGTTTCCGGGCTTAACGAATGCTTGGGTTATGCCAATCAAGACCCGCATTGACATGTTAGCTACAGGTATAAAAACGCCTGTCGGTATTAAAGTCGCCGGACCAGAACTTGATGTAATTCAGGATATCGGCCAACAAATAGAACAACTCTTGCCAGAAGTGACAGGCACAGCGTCAGTTTACTCTGAACGAGTTGCAGGTGGACGATATATCAAGGTTGATATTTCACGAGATAAATCAAGTCGCTTTGGGTTAAATATCGAAGATGTCCAACAAGTAGTTTCTACTGCGATTGGCGGTATGAATGTGACACAAACGATAGAAGGTCAAGAGCGTTACCCTGTTAATCTGCGCTATCCGCAAGATTATCGAGATTCTCCTGAGCAGCTAGCACGGTTACCTGTTGTAACACCAAGTGGTCAACGCATTGCACTAGGTGATGTTGCTGATATTCGAATAGAGAATGGCCCGCCGGGTATTAAAAGTGAGAATGCCAGAATCAATGGTTGGACTTTCATTGATATTGATAGCGTTGATGTAGGTACTTATGTTGAAAATGCTAAAGAACACTTAGCAAATAACCTGACATTACCAGCAGGCTATTCAATTACTTGGGCCGGACAATACGAATATATGGAAAGAGCGAAAGAAAAGCTCACCTATGTATTGCCTTTAACACTCGCCATTATTGTTATTCTGCTTTACCTGAATTTCAGAGCGTTTAGTGAAGTGGCTATCATTATCGTTACCTTGCCGATGGCAATGATCGGTGGCTTATGGTTGATGTATCTAGAAGGGTTTAATTTCTCAGTAGCTGTTGGTGTGGGCTTTATCGCTCTAGCTGGTGTTGCGGTTGAGATTGGCGTGATAATGCTGGTTTATCTTAATCAAGCACTTGCTGAGCTTAAGGAAAAAGCGGTGGAGCGAGCAGAACTCATCTCAGATGATGCATATCAAGATGCATTATTGCACGGTGCTGGCTTACGAGTTCGTCCAGTAATGATGACGGTAGCTACAATCATTATAGGTTTAATGCCTATTTTATATGGTACTGGTACAGGTTCTGAGGTCATGAGCCGCATTGCTGCTCCTATGGTAGGCGGAATGACAAGTGCTGTGCTGCTCACGCTTATTGTACTCCCTGCAATTTACTCAATCATTAAAAAGCCTGAAGTAAATGCCTTTAACAAAGAGCTTTCTAAGGCGGAGCTAAAAAGTAATGCTTAGCGAAGTTAAGAAACCATAAATAGCAATTTCAATAAACTAAAATAGAGGTAAATATGAAAAAACTAATTAAATTTTTAACCGTAATCAGTGTCGTTTTTAGTAGTGCGGCATTTGCGCATGTGCATCTTGAAAAAAGTGTGCCTGCTGATAATGCAATGCTAATGAATCCTCCAGAAGAGTTAACTTTGGTGTTCACCAAAGAGGTACGGGTTGTAAAAGTTTCATTGGCCAATAAACAAGGCGAAGAATTTAAATTTGGATTCGAGCCTTCTAAAGTCGCTACTAGCAAATTTACATGGAAACTACCTAAATTAGCTCCTGCAAACTACGCTGTGGATGTAACCTTCTTAGGTAACGATGGTCATAAAATGAAACATAGCTTCGGCTTTATGGTTCACTAAAATAGGCGGTGTGATTGATATGGAAATGTATATCTGGAATACAGTCATTGTACTGTCAAAAATTGTATTTTACGTCGGCTTTGCCTGTATTGCAGGTTATACATTTTTCAGGCAAATATTTGAGAATAATGAATCTCATACTAATGCTGTAATAGCGAATTTAACGTGGACAAGAACTTATATAGTTATGGCTTTGATCGCTAATATTACTTGGTTCTTTGCCAGTACTGGTGCAATGGCAGAAGAGGGAATTCAGGGGGCGATAGACGCTGATATATTGGCTATTATGTGGGACTCCTCTGTCGGTACTGGAGCTTTGCTTCGAGCGCTTGGGCTGGTTACCGCAATAATCGCTTTAGCTTTAAGGTTCAAACTCGCTGTGAACTCGTACTTAAAACAAAGCGCTTTAATGTTGAGTTTATTAATCCTTGCATACTCATTCACGTTACTGGGTCATATTTCTGAGTTAGGCACAATTGAAAAAGGCTTGCTTATTTTGCATGTGCTCGTTATGGCATGGTGGTTTGGGGCGTTATTGCCACTAAAACAGGCTTGCCATCAGCTAAGTTATGCAGAACTTCATTTGCTGATGGAAAGCTTTGGCAAACAAGCAAGTTTTACATTGAGCCTATTGTTGGTAGCAGGCCTCTGGCTCGTGATTCAATTGGTCGGAAGTCTTGATGCACTAATAAGCTCAAGTTACGGACAAACACTGTTGTTTAAATTGGCCCTTGTAGTGTCTATTTTGGCACTTGCTGCTAAACATAAACTAATACTCGTTCCACAACTTAAAAATAGTCAAGGCAGAGAGGCTTTATCTAAATCTATCTCGATAGAAATGGTAGTAGCTTTTGCCATTTTATCTGTAACGGCTGGGCTTACTAGTGTTGTTGGCCCTGCAAATTAAAACCTAAAAGAGAGAATGAAAATGAAAACAATAAATATATTACTCGTTTTATTAATGACGTTTAGTTTCGCAGCAAACGCTCATGGTGATAAGAACAAAGACAAAGGTTTGTTTAAAGGTATAGATGCCGTTCTAAAAGACCTACTCAAACCTGATCATAGGTTTGAGTAGGTCTTTTAGAACGGAGCGAAGCCCTGTTTCCGCTTTTGCAGAAGAGCACATGTGACGCTCAACTTAACAAAAAGCCCTTTATCAGGGCTTTTTTTTGCCTATTGGGAGGATTTTTGTTTTTGACTATTGACTTAAATTGGTTACTTTGTTAGGTTTGCGATCGCAATAATGCCACAGAATGGATTTCACATTTTACCCAAGGAGTAACTATGTCAATGTTAAACATCTGGCTTGTTTTTGGCACACGTCCTGAAGCAATAAAGATGCTTCCTCTCGTACATGCAATGAAACTAGATCCTCGTTTTAATCCTATTGTCTGTGTGACGGGCCAGCACCGGGAAATGTTAGACCAAGTATTACACGTTTTTGATGTTACTCCAGATATAAATTTGAACTTAATGAAGCCAGGGCAGACATTAACGTCACTTTCATCTGATATCCTAACTTCGCTATCTGCCTTTATAGCATCTCCACCAAGCGGCATCCCAAAACCAGACCGAATATTGGTCCATGGCGACACGACCACTACCTTTGTCAGTTCTCTTGCGGCCTTTTATCACCAAATTCCAATCGGACATGTGGAGGCGGGGCTTAGAACATACGATCTTTCAAGTCCGTTTCCTGAAGAAGCAAACCGGCAGCTGACAGGCGTATTGACTGATCTACATTTCCCGCCAACACGAAGAGCAGAAGACGCGTTATTAAAAGAAGGTGTCTCACGGGATAACCTTGTTACGACGGGTAACACTGTGATTGATGCGTTAATGTGGATGTCAGACAAGCTTGACGAAAATCCAGAACTTGCTGGTGACATGGGATCATTTGTTAATGGCATTGACGAGAAGTACGACGGGTACATTTTGGTAACAGGGCATCGCAGAGAGAGCCATGGCGGCGGCTTTGATCGTATCTGCAACGCGCTTCGACGTATAGCAGAAGATTACCCTCATCTCGCTATTGTCTATCCGGTGCACCCCAACCCCAATGTTATCAAGCCTGTTACTGATGCATTGGGTGATGTAGAAAATGTCGTATTGATAGACCCGCAAAGCTATGCCCCCTTTGTGCATCTTATGCGAAATGCAAAATTAATATTGACGGATTCTGGTGGCGTCCAGGAAGAGGCTCCATCTCTTGGTGTGCCTGTTCTGGTAATGAGAGATGTTACAGAACGTCAAGAGGCGGTGGATGCAGGCACCGTAAAGCTGGTAGGTACAGATGAAGAGCTTATTGTATCAACCTGCAAGCGTCTGTTAAGTGATGAGGATGCATATAGTGCGATGTCATCAAAATCAAACCCTTACGGCGATGGTCAAGCTTGTAAAAGAATACTGGCTGCGATTTTAAGAAAACACCAAATTAAATAAAAGGAAAATAGTATGTCATCTATGACAGTTAACATGATTGGTTTAGGCTATATTGGCTTACCTACCGCCGCCGTCATGGCACTCAAAGGAATGAACGTTATTGGGACGGACATTAACAAAAATGCCTGTGAGCTTATTAATGACGGCAAAATTCACATTGTTGAGCCAGGCTTGCAGAAGTTGGTGTCATCGGTTGTGTCAGCAGGTTTGCTAAAAGCGCAAACGGTGCCTGCCGAAAGTGCAGATGTGTTTGTTATTGCTGTCCCTACACCTTTTAGAGACGGCTATTCTCCCAATTTAGATTACATAGAAGCTGCCGCAAAAAGTTTAGCGCCTTCACTAAAAAAAGGCGATCTTGTTATTCTTGAGTCAACCTCCCCCGTTGGTACCACGGAAAAACTATCTCAATGGCTTGCTGAGCATAGGCCAGATCTTGCGTTCCCCGTTTTTGAAGATAAAAACGATGGGGCGGACATCGATGTCAATGTGGCTTATTGCCCTGAGCGTGTTCTCCCAGGGCAGGTGATCCGAGAGTTAAGAGAAAATGATCGCGTTGTTGGTGGGATCACTGAGGCTTGCTCTGAAAAAGCCAAAGCATTCTATGCTAATTTTGTTGATGGTGAGTGTTGTACAACAAATGCGCGAACCGCAGAAATGACAAAGTTGACGGAAAACTCATTCCGTGATGTCAATATCGCTTTTGCCAATGAGCTTTCTACTATTTGTGATGAATTGCAAATTAACGTATGGGAGCTTATTAGTATGGCGAATCGCCATCCTCGCGTAAACATACTTCAACCTGGCTGTGGTGTGGGCGGCCACTGCATTGCTGTTGATCCTTGGTTTATTGTTGACAAGTCTCCTGAACGAGCACGGCTAATAAAGATGGCGCGTGAAGTTAATGACGGCAAACCTATTTTTGTTGCTCAGAAGTTATCGGAGATGCTTTTTGCCTATTTGAATAAAAATCCAAGTGCCTCTATGTCCAGTGTCAAAGTTGCCTGTTATGGTATGGCGTTTAAGCCAAACATTGATGACATGAGAGAAAGCCCTGCCGTTGACGCAATCAAGGCAATTTGTCGTGCACACAAAGGTATTACGCTGAATGTTGTAGAGCCTCATCTTGAAGGCGACTTGCCACCGGCGCTTTCTCAAGAAAACATTGTTATCTCAACACTTGAAGAAAGTATGGATGCTGATATAAAAGTTGTCCTTGTCGCTCATGACTACTTTAAGCGTGTCGATGAACTCAATGTGTCATCGGATTCTGTACTTAATGTTGCATGGCCAACAAAGTAAAAATAATTTGAATAAGTAAAACAACGAAGGCTCACATACAGTGGGCCTTTTTTAACGCAAGGAGCAAATTTTAATGGCCACAATTTTAGTTACAGGTGCAGCGGGATTTATTGGATACCATACGTCAGCAGCGTTGCTTGCGTGTGGGCATAAGGTTATCGGAATAGATAATATTAATGATTACTACGACATATCGCTCAAACATGAAAGGCTAAGTAAACTAAGCAACATGGGTGACTCTTGGGTGTTCCATAAAGTGTGTATAAGCGACAGAGAGGCCGTTTTCTCTTTGCTCGCAGGTGAACCTGTTGATTACATCATTCATTTGGCTGCACAGGCTGGTGTGCGTTATTCTATTGAAGCGCCACAGGCTTATATTGATGCCAACATCACTGGCACAATGACTATGCTTGATGTTGCTCGTGAAAAGAAAGTTAAGCACTTCCTTTTTGCATCATCAAGTTCAGTCTATGGTGAAGAATCTGATGTGCCTTTTAATGCGGGTGTTTCTCTTGCGGCACATCCTATATCTATGTACGCTGCAACAAAAAGATCCAATGAAATGATGGCACACGTTTACGCTCATTTACATGGATTGCCTTGTACGGGACTTCGATTCTTTACTGTCTATGGGCCTTTGGGTCGCCCTGATATGGCACCTATGAAGTTTGCTAAGGCGCTGTTGGATGGTGAACCTATTGATGTTTACAATCACGGCGAGCAATATAGAGATTTCACTTATGTCGGTGACATTGTCGAAGGCATATTGGGTTTACTCGATGCGATGCCAGAGCCGCTTAATCAAGAAGGCTGCCTTCCTCCCGACCGTGGAAATGCGCCTTACCGCGTATTTAACATAGGGGCGCAGAACCCGGTTCATCTTATGGATTTCATTCGGACCTTAGAACGCACTTTAGGTGTTAAGGCTAAGTTGAATATGCTAGCAGCCCAACCCGGTGATGTGCCGTACACAGGTGCCGATGTTTCACCCCTGAATACTTTGACGGGTTACACGCCTAAAACCTCTCTTCAAGAAGGCCTTGCGCGTTTCGGTGAATGGTATCGCTCTTATAGAGGTAAATAATGGAAGCCGGCGCATTCTTTGCTTTTAAAAAAATCATCGCTCTTGTGGCCACGCCGTTATCTGCTACCTTTTTGGCGGTAGCGTCGTTAACTATTGTGTCGAGACTTTACAAAGGGCGATGGTTTGCACGGTTTGGTATTGGAGGGCTACTTGCTCTTTATGTAATGGCAACCCCTCTGTTCAGTGTTAATCTGATGCTGCCTCTTGAAAATAAAGCAGGATCAGTGTGGTCTTATTCAGGTGATGATGAAGGTATTGCGGGCATTGTTTCACTTGCATGCTACCATATAGAATCAGGAAGGCTTCCGTTTTCAAGCCAGTCAGCTGAATGTAGTTTGCGGCGAAATGTGCATGCTGTCTTGTTGCACAAGGAAACAGGAATACCGCTTTATTTCTCTGGTGGGAAAGCGCCCGGGTGGAAAGAAAGCGAGGCAGAATTTAATCGTCGCTTTGCGCTTAGCATGGGTGTGTCTCCAGAGGAGATTACGATAATCCCCGAGGGCTTCGACACGCATTCTGAGTCTAAGGCGATAAGAGAAGTAATAGAAGGCGATAAAATATTGCTTGTGACGACCGCTAGCCATATGTTGAGAGCAAAGCGCTATTTTGAGATGCTTGGGTTCGACGTAATTACTTCCCCCACTCACCATAAAAGTCACTTTAGCGCAGTAGACTACAGTAATCCACTTGCATACTTCCCTGACGTTCGTAGCTTAAAACGAACCGAGTCTGCGATCTATGAGTATTTAGGGTTATTGTCTCAAATGTTTATTGAGGGAAGAGATGCGTAATGCATCTCTTCTTTTTGATGATTCGTTGTGACTAAATTTGATCTGCAAACTATATGGCGGCGTTATAAAACGCATTGTAGCGCTGCACCATTTTTTCAATGCTGTATTCCCGTGAAACCTTGTCGTATGCGGCGTTGACTTTGCCGATATAACTGTCTGAAGAGGTGAGCGCCAGCTCGATGATTTTGCATGCTAATGAGTTTGTGTCTTTACCTAGAGTAAGGTAAACGTCCTCTGGAGTAATGAAGTCAGAAACGCCGCCTACGTTAGGGCATATGACCGGACGGCATAACGCCATCGCTTCTAGAACGGTCATAGGCATTGCCTCATAATCTGAAGACAAAACAAACACATCAGCCTTTGAGATGTATTCCGCCACATTGTTTTGATGCCCAACCATCGTCACCACGTTCTGAAGGCCAAGATCTTGTATGGTGTTCTGGATGTTTTTATCTTCACTGCCCCCGCCAACAACGGTTAAGCTAAGAGACAAGTCGGGGTATGATGTTATTGCTGTCGAGATAGCATTAAGTAACCTTATGTGATTTTTAACAGGGTGAAGTCGACCAACAATAACCATATTCAATGAACCCAAAGGCTTGTAGGGCAGAATGGATCTTTCTGGAATGCTAACTCCATTGAAAACAAAATTGACTTTTTTCGATGGGACCCCAACACAGTCAACAACCCATGATTTGAGATCGTTTGAAACAACAACATAATCATCAATAAGGTGAGCCATTATTTTTCGGAAGATGTTATGTTTCTTGTTTTTGCCTTCCGGGTGATCGCCACCAAGTCCATGATCAGCGTGCACGTGACGTTTAACTCCAGCCATTTTGGCAATAGCATGGTATTCTAGTGTTGCGAAATTATAAGTATGTATTACATCGGCTCGCCATTTTTTAAGCTGTTGAAACAGCTTTATATGTACTCCCCAATCGTGACCTGGCTTCTTATCTAAGCTGATTAGGTTAATGCCTTCAGGTAAGGCGTAGCGAAAAGACAAATCGTTCGTAAGAGAGATGATGCTGTGTTTGTGTGTCTTTGGATCACTGTGGCTGATAAGGTTGGCTATCACCCTCTCTAAGCCGCCACATCCGAAAGACGCAACTACGTGGACGATATGAATGGGTGATGTCATGAGATCTTATCCTTAATGTGTGCTCATTTGTTTATAGTGGGGGCATTATATGTTAAGCAGACGGTTTTTGACAAGCTTTCATTTCTTTGTAATGTTGTTAATCTTGGCTTGTTGTGGTATGTTCATTACACATGATCATAACTGAGCTCAAATCTGCATGGAAGACCGCATTAAAATAAAGACATATTCAACAAACCCTCTAGCGTGCATGCAGAAATTGTCACTTCCAACGGATGAATGGTCTGCTTTTATTATGAGAAACAGTCGCCATGCTTTTCAGTCACGTGCATTCTGGCGTGCCTACTTTTACGGCATGCCTGATGACTTGCCTCTTTTTGTTTGTGAAGCGCGAGACGATGCTGGGCATCTGGTGGCGTTACTTTGGGGTGGTGTTGTTGTGCGAAAAGCCCATCGTTTCATTAAAGAGCGGCGACTTGTGGCTTATCGCAGTGGTATTGATAGCGTAGATAAGGTTTGGCCCGAAATGAACGCTGTCCTTAAAGATGAAAAATGTGAAGTTGAAGACGCTGTCTTGCTTAAACATTGGCATAAACAAGCTAAGCTTTCTGTTAGCGAGTGGCACGCCATTATAAAAGGAAGTATTAGTCATAATGGTCAAGTTGAATTGATTGAAAAAGGCGGCATTGTTGATTTGACCAACAGCATCACTCCTAAAGGTTCGATTGGCCGAGCGATTAGGCAAACAGAGAAATATAGCCGCCAACATTTTAAAAGTGCGCTCAGCATAAAGAGAAATACCGGTGAGAATGCATGGCATACGCTAAACAAGCATGCCGTTCACCACGTGGAAAAGTGGAAAGAGACATCGACGCCTTCTGGATTTAGCGTTTTTGAATTTCGCGCCATATTGAGGCGTTGGATATGTGCCATTGACTCCAATGTTGCCGTCTATGAGGTTGCTGCTGGAGAGAAAAGCTTAGGTGTTGTCGTTATCATTGAAGATGTAAACGAATGGCGCTTTTACTTATCCTCTTTTGAGGAAGCCAAAAAAGGGAGTAATCCAAATCACTACCATGTGGGATATTGGGCTCATCAAAAAATCATGGAAATGGCTAAAGACAAAGGGGTTAAGGGGTATGATTTTATGGCTGGTGATGAACGCTATAAAGTGCAGTTCTCTAAAGGGGTAACGCCCGAATATTGTAGAGAGGTTCACCGTACATCATGTCGCCCAACGTTTTACCAGCTATCACAAACCGTCTATGATTTATGGAAAGCAATAAGTTCGCGAAATAAAAAGTAAGTATCATTGTTCTTTAAATTAACCGGTGCGCAAAAGAATGGCGTACACGGCAACGGAGTAAAACATGCGTTATGGTATAACACTCATACTACTGCTAGCAGTGTCATCAGCATTTGCTGCACGCCACAGTCAGGTTGAGATTGAAACAAGCGAAACACGGCATCTTGCCGTAGATAGCTTGACGGGCAGCGAGTATCTTCTTGGTGGTGTAACAGATGATAACGCATTAGTTTTTCAGCAAGTCCGTTTTTCAAACTCTCAGTGGCGCGCATTACAGGAAAAGAAGATCCCTTTAGATAGAGATGGTGAGTGGCGTGTGCAATCAATCAAAGCACTGCCGCCAGGCCAGGGTGCTTTTATATTAATGGAGGCTATCGATTGTGATGTAGAGGGTGAATGTGTCGTCGCTCAGCGAGAGTTAGGCAAGGTCAGTGCGAATTTTTCAGATTATGAGAAGTGGGCAACAATGCCCATTTGTGATGGGGAACCTGTCATCAACACGAATTTGTCATGGCCTGCTGTTATGGATGGGTGTGGTGCGATAAGTTTATACAGTGAACCAAACGTCATTATTTCAGATGCCACACTGCCTTCATTGCCTGACGACGCTATAGCGTTACCTTTGATTGTTGGTGGTGAGGTTGGTGAGGTTCGGTTTGGTGTTCTAATGAGCGGCACCTACACCTCCTATTCACTAAGATTAAACAACGAGCAGTCGGCGTTAATATGGGAGCAAGAGTCCACGCTATTTGAGGTGCCAGATGGCCAATGCGAGCTTACCGGTAATGACAACTATCCTTTGTGGTGCATTACGGAAACTAAAACCGTTTATCTTTTTGCCGATGATGGCAGCATAAAACAATCAGATTATTTTGAGGGCTCGTCGTCTGAATTGGATTTAGGGTTTGCTCACAATGGTCGCGCCTTTGTGTGGGAGAAATCTGAGGTCAATGACGAGGATGGTAATTTTGGCGTGACGTTGGCTGTCAATAATATTGATGTCAGTAACGGATGGCTTAACTCGCACTCTATTAATGACAGAACGACCGTTGATATGAGCACACTCTCCTCTGACGCGGGGCATGCCGCGTCTTTACTATCAAATGGCGAGGGGCAATTTACACTTTCTATTTACTCTCAACTAGACGTAAACCACCCACCTTTATTTAATCAACTCAATGGCGTCGCAGTTGCGACGGAGATGAGTGAAAGTGTCATTTTAGATGTGCGTGATGAGGAGTCAACGTCTCAGGATTTGGGGGTTACCGCAGAAGACACATTGCCTTTTGTTGTTTTCGATGCTGATTCTCGCACGCTGACAGTATCGCCGAAGCACAGTGATGCCGGGCAATATTCTGTTGCCGTTGACGCGATTGATCCTCAAGGTAATACACAGGACGTGTCATTGCCATTAAATGTTGTTCTTACCCCCTATGTGTGGCAAGTTTTTGAACCTACGTTATTTGAGCAGATTGAAGTTGAAGAGCCTGTTTCTGTGACGGCGCTTTTTTCTTCATTAGGTCGTTGGCCATTACTTGAAGATGACTCTGTGACGATTACGTTCACTTGGTTGAATCGAGAAAGTGATGACGTTACGGTTGTGTTTGATACCCTACCTGACTTTTTCGTTTATGATGATGATAGTGACACACTCACCGCATTGCCTCTTCAAGAGCACGTAGGTCAACACGTTTTGAATGCGAGGTTATTTGATCGCTTCGACAGTGATCAACCACCAGAAGAAGTGCGCCTTACATTTAATGTATTGGAAGTCGATGACCCACTCGTCGTAACCAGTGATGGAAGTGAACGCGTTAATGTTGGGGAGCTGTATAGCTATACATTAACTGTTAAAGATGAGGAGACGGCATTATCCCAGATGAGGATAGACGTTTTAGAAGCACCTGATTTTGTTACGTTTGACCGTGATAGTGCCACTTTGTCAGGGACGCCCTCTCAAGAT
>Ga0208764_10000889_pt1 | contig 19332 bp, 18 predicted proteins | sample ETNtaG_18_FD_185762 | JGI IMG/M metagenome (GOLD analysis project Ga0208764, IMG submission 185762) | Marine microbial and viral communities from oxygen minimum zone, Eastern Pacific Ocean - ETNP201302SV91 (SPAdes) (version 2) | ecosystem: Environmental > Aquatic > Marine > Oceanic ... | reverse complement strand
AGAAAAAGATACTTAAAATTAAGTAAAGAACACCATCCTGATTTGTTAATGAGCAGAGGAGTTCCTCAAGAAGTTATAGAAGAAAGTAAAGCGAAAATGAGAGCAATTAACTCTGCATGGAATCAGATTCAAAAACTTAAATCAAATTAAAATTGTTCTGACTCAGTTGAGCCCTTCATTGCTGTAGTAGAACTTTTTCCTGAGCTAATTGTGTTTGATACCGCATCAAAATATGAAGTTCCAACTTCTCTTTGATGTTTTACACTAGTGTATCCGTCTTTTTCTCTTGAAAATTCATGTTGTTGAATTTTTGAGTAAGCCGTCATTCCTTCAGTTTTATATTTTTCTGCCAATTCAAATATTGCAATGTTTTGCGTGTGAAAACCTGCTAAAGTAATAAATTGAAACTTGTAACCCATTTCTCCAATTTTTTTTTGAAAAGATGCTATCTCATCATCAGATAAATGTTTTTTCCAATTAAAAGAAGGAGAACAATTATAAGCTAATAATTTACCTGGAAATTTTTCATGAATTGCATCTGCAAATTTTTTTGCTTCTTCTAAATTAGGAGTAGCAGTCTCACACCAAATTAAATCGGCATAAGGTGCATAAGCAAGACCCCTAGATATAGCTTGATCAATTCCATCTTTTACATAGAAAAAACCTTCTGGAGATCTTTTTCCAGTTAAAAAAGGTTTGTCATTTTCATCAAAGTCGTTTGTAATTAATTTTGCAGCGTTGGCATCTGTTCTTGCAAGAATTATTAAAGGTACATCTGCAATATCTGCTGCTAACCTTGCTGCTTTAAGATTTCTAACCATAGTTCCTGTTGGAACTAAAACTTTACCACCCATATGACCACATTTTTTTTCACTAGCAAGCTGATCTTCAAAGTGTACGCCAGCTGCACCTGCTTTAATAAATTTTTTTGCTAATTCAAATACATTTAAAGGTCCTCCAAAACCAGCTTCTCCATCAGCAATAATAGGCAGCATGTAATCTACGCTTTTACTTTTTTCCATATCGCCATCTATTATTTCCATATGTTGAATTTGATCAGCTCTAGTTAAGGAATTATTCATTGCTTCAACTAATTTTGGAGCACTGTCGTAAGGATACAATGATTGATCGGGGTACATTTCTCCTGCGCTATTTGCATCTGCAGCTACTTGCCAGCCACTAAGATATATGGCTTTCAAACCGGCTTTTGCATGTTGAACAGCATGGTTCCCTGAAAGTGAACCAAGTGTATTTATATAGGGTTCGGTATTTAATAGTTTCCATAATTTTTGAGACTGTTGTTTACACATTGAATACTCAATTTTAATCGATCCTCTTAGCCTTTCTACTTCTTCTGGAGAATAATCTCTTTTAATTCCTGCAAATCTTTTTAAATCATATGATACATTTTCTGCTGACATGCTGTTCTTCCCTCTTGATTATTTATTGAAATATAAGCTTATTTATGAACTAGTTATTTTGAGTAAATTCTTCTGTAAACTCGTTCATACCACTAGAACCCCAATCACAATGATCATCTCTTAAATAAACGCCTCTAGATTGATGCTCTGATTGTTCTTGGTGATTAGTGATTTGTTGGCTATTTTCAGTACTTTTAATTTTGTTTTTCTCCATGATGTAAATTATATAATTTACATAATTTACAAAATCTAGTTAAATATCGATTTTCCTTGTAAATTAGATAAATTTTTTGTAAAAATAAATTTACAAAATTTACAAATAGTAAAATGAGTAAATTAGATAGCAAAATTGGACCAAAAATAAAGGCATTTAGAAGACAAATGGGTATGCAGGCTAACAAGCTTGCAGAAGAAATCAATATATCTCCTAGTTATTTAAATTTAATTGAAAAGGGTAAAAGAAAAATAGACGGAGATCTGCTTTTAAAAGTTTGTGAAAAATTGAGAATAGAACTTTCTGATTTAACAAGCAAAACAGATATAAATCTTGAAAATAATATTTCAGAGTTATTGGACGATGAATTGTTTGAAGATTTAGACATTCTTGGTCCTGAAGTAAAAGATTTAGTTAATACAAATCCAAAAATCGCAAAGGCTTTGATAAAGTTGGGTGATAATTTTAAGCAAAAAGATCATGAAATTGTAAATAAACTTGAAAATATATCTGGGAAAATAATTGATAGCAGAAAAGCTGCTTTTCCGGGAGAAGTTATTTCTGATTTTCTACAAGAAAATAAAAATTTTTTTCCTAAATTAGAAAATTTTGCAAATATTATTTTTGAAAAAGTTAAACAAAATAATAGAACAAGATATATTGCCCTTTGTGATTTTTTAAAAAATGAATATGGCATAACTGTAAAAGATGTTATTCCAGAAGAAGGAAAACCTTTTTCAAAAATATATAAATCAAAACAGAAAGAATTATTTTTATCTGACTATCTTTCTCTAGAAACAAAAAAACTACACGCTGCAGCACAAATTTCACAGCAAGGTGCTTCGAAAGAAATAGATGAATATTTATCAACTTTTAATTTTCCTTCAGAAGAAGCAAAGAAGTTAACAAGAGTTGCACTGTTAAACTATTGTGGAGCTGCAATTTTAATGCCATACAAACTTTTTCATAAAGGATGCAAAGAATTAAAATATGATTTAGAACTTTTACAAAATACATTTGCTACTTCTTTCGAACAAGTCGCTCATAGAGTTACTTGCTTGCAAGATCCTAGTCTTCCTGGCATTCCTTTTCATTTTTTAAGAGTAGATGTTGCGGGCAACATTTCAAAAAGATTTTCATTATCAGGAATTGAAATACCTCGTTATGGTGGAGCTTGTCCAAGATGGAATGTTTATTCGGCTTTTTCAAGACCAGGTGTAATTCAAGCTGCTGTTAGCAAAATGACTAATGGTGAAAAATATGTATGCATCGCAAGAACTGTAGAAAAAGGAATAGGTAGATATGGTCAGAAAAAAAGCATGTTATCAATTGGACTTGGGTGTGAAGCTAAATATGCAAAAGAATTTGTCTATACAGAAAATTTAGATTTAAATGATAAAAAATCTGAATTACCAATTGGCGTATCTTGTAGAACTTGCGATAGATTGGATTGCTCTCAAAGAGCCTTTCCTCCGTTACACAAAAAATTTGATGTTGATATAAATTCTAGAGGAGTGTCTGTTTATGTTAGCGAATAAAAAAGGCTTTATTTTACTTAATAATTCTATTCCTTTTTATTTCTTTTTCTTGAGATAAGTTGTGTCAAAGCATCAACCATCAAGTCTGAGGCTTTAAATATTTCACTAGGTTTAAACTCATGCGATATACTTTTTTCTTCATTGGACTTGTCTTCAATAACTATTCCTTCATCTGGTGAATTGTCTTTTATATAAATTAATATTAACCATTCTTCATCGGAAGATTCATCCCATCTAATAAAAATTTCTCCTGTTTCAAATCTTCTATCAATACATTTTAGGATCGACATATATCTTGTAATATATCTTTTATTTAATTGAAAAACTAAGCTGTTAGCACTTCTATAAAAACTTTCTAAAGCTAATTCTATTTTTTGTCTTGCTAAATAGTGTTCTCTTTCCTTTTGCAAAAGAGATTCCCTATCATCACCTTCTCTTATTTTAACCCCAAGAGCTTCTACTCTTTCTCTAATTTTTTGATCTCTTATTAGTCTATATTTATTTTTTAATTTTTCTATTCTTTCTTGAAGTCCAGAATAATCTTCTCTTTTTTCCCTTAACGATATTTTCTCTAATTTTTCTAACTCTTTAACTTCTCTAACTCTAAATTTTTCAATTTGTTTATCTAGTTTAAGTTCTTCTAAAAATTGTCTTTGTCTTTCCGCTTGTTCTTTTCTTAAAATTGCCTGTTCTTTTCTTAAAAATAATTTTATATCTTTATTTCTTTCTCTTTCTAATCTCTGTTCATCTTTTAATTGTTTTTCTTTTAATTTAAATTGAAGTGCTTCTTCTTCTTTTTTTTCATTCTCCAATTCTAGTTTTTCTTTTTCTGCATTTTCAATAGCTTCTAATTTTAATCTTCTTTTCTCTTCAAATCTTAGTAATTTAAATTCCTTTATTTTGTTTTCTATTTTTTGAAAAAATTTTGCTATAAATCTGTCTACAGCTAAAAAATCAATTCTAAATTTAAAACTAAAATTTGATTTGATACTTTCTTCAAATCTTACGGTTTTAGAAATTAAATTATATGATTTTTTTTTTAAAGACTTTTTTGAAGTTATTTTTTTTGATTTAATTTTTGAATTTTTTTTTTTCTTAAATTTTTTTTTATTTTTTTTTTTTTTTTTTTTTTTTTTTTTTTTTTTTTTTTTTTTCATTTATGTAATTTAACGATTTATCAGTAAAAAATTAATAAATATAGTCTCTAGTAGCTGGTACAGATTTGTTATCTTTTGTTAACTGTAACTGAAATACAACCTGATCTCCCCACTTAAATGCCATTTCACAACTTGCAAGATAAAATTCCCACATCCTGAAAAATTTTTCATCAAACATTTCTAAAACTGTCTCTTTTTTTGATAAAAACCTTTCCTTCCAATGCTTTAGTGTATGAGCATAATGCATTCTTAATACTTCTATATCGGAAATAATTAATCCAGAATCTTCTATTGGCCTTGCTATTTGGCTCAAACTTGGAGTATAGCCACCAGGAAAAATATACTTGGTAATCCATGGATGAGGGTCTCTTGGTGGATTAGATGAGCCAATTGTATGAATAACTGAAACTCCTTTATTATTTAATATTTTTGACACAGTATTAAAATAATTTTTATAAAATTTTCTTCCTACATGTTCAAACATTCCAACACTTACTATTCTATCAAATTTTTCATTAATTTCTCTATAATCGACTAATTTAAATTCAACCTGATTTTCTAAATTAAGTTCTTTAGCTTTATTTTTGCTAAACTCTAATTGGTTTTTTGAAAGTGTAATTCCAGTAACTATAGCTTGAGTTTTTTGTGCTATGTTAATTGCAAGAGTCCCCCATCCCGACCCTATATCTAAAACTTTTTGATTTGGTTTAATATTTAGCTTCTTTATAATATGATCAATTTTATTTTGTTGGGCTTCTTCTAAAGTATCTTTTTCATTTTTAAAATATGCACAAGAATATTGTCTACTAGAGTCTAAAAATAAATCATAAAGGTTTTCTGATATATCATAATGGTGACTAACATTTTTTTTTGACTTTACCCCTTTATTGAAATTTGTTAAATATCTGTAAGTTCCTTTTAGTTTATTAAATATTTTTCCATAAATATTTATATCATTTCTGCCAATATTTTTTAAAGCTATTTCTAAAAATTCTGTAACCGTACCATTTTCAATTAACAACGATCCATTCGTATAAGCTTCTCCAAAATAAAGATCTGGATTCAAAAGCAATTTATGATTTAAATTTTTATCAAGTAATTTTATGATTATGGGATTTTCTTTAATAGGTTTGCCAATTACAAACTTTTTAGAATTAGAATCAATTAATACAAATCCATCAAGTTTAAATAAATTATTAAGAAAATTTACTAAATTCATTTTATGCAGTTTTAAAATTTTCAATATTAAAATCTAATTTATTTAAATTTGAAAGTAATTCTTTTTTATCATTTTCAGATAAAAGCTTTAATGGAGGTAAAACATTCTTGTATATTTCATCTTTATCAGACATAAAAGAGTGTAGACCAGATATTAAATTATATTTCTCAAAAATCGATCTCACATCGCATAATTTTTTATTTAAATCTTTTGAAGATTTACTAAAAAAATTATCATACACTCCCTTGGCTAAAGCGGCTGTTACATTTGTAGTTGCGGTTATTACACCTGAGCATCCTAATTCAAGTCCTTTTAATAATTTAGACTCAGAACCTGGCATTACCGAGAAGTTATTTATTTTTAAATTTTCATAAAGATTATATGAACTGTCTTTAACACCAATTATTTGTTGTGGAAATTTATCTACTAATTTTTCAACACAATCAACGCTAAACTTATAGCCTGAAAGTTTTTCAAAGTTATATAAAATAATTTTACAATCATTAACTTCGCTAATTAACCTTGAATAAAAATTTATTACATCTTCATCTTCATATTTATAATAGGCTGGAGGCATTACTAAGAATTTATCAAAATTTAATGTTTTAGATATTTTCATCAAATTAATTGTATCAGACAAAGAATTTAGCCCAGTACCAATAATAAATTTTTCTTTATATTTGCTATTGGGCAAATGATTAATTAATTGAATTTTCTCACTTAAAGATATTAGTTGTGATTGACCGGTACTTCCAAAAAAAACAACTCCATGACAGCCATTATCAATTACATTTTCTGCATGTTTGATGGTATTTTTTATATCTAAAGCCAAATTTTTATCTAATAAAGACAAAGTTGCTGCAAATACCCCTTTAACTTGTTCCATATCTAAAATTTATATAAAAAAATAAATTAGTAAAGGTTATAAAAGAGCATGAAGATATTGGCGATTCAAAACCGAATGGGAATTGGTGATATGGTAATTTTTTTGCCATTCGTTGAAGCTATCTCTAAACATTATAATTCTCCTATAACACTTTTAGTAAAAGAGAATTCAAAAGCAAACCAATATATAAACAAAAATAGTAAAATAGATGAAATAATAACCCTTAAAAGGGATAACAAAAATAATGGGCATCATGATGGATTTTTGGGTTTTTTTAGATTAGCACAAGAGCTGAAAAAACTTTCATTTGATAAAGTATTTATTTTTAATTCATCTTTAAGATATAATTTAGTTTGTAGGTTTGCTGGGATTCCAAAAATATATCAATACCCATTATTTAAAAAAAAAAAACAACATATAGTTGACGCTGCAAAAAATTTATTATTTAGTAAATTGAACTTAAATGTAGAAAGCAATCCAGAAATTTTTATCGATAATAATTTAACAAAGAAGGCAAATGAAGAATTTAATATCGATAATACAAAAGTAAATGTTTTGCTTGGGATTGGAGGATCGGGTCCAACAAAGAGAATACCTTCAAATAAATTTATAGAATTTATTAAATTAACTTCAAAAGAATATGATTGTAAATTTTTTCTTGCAACTGGGCAAAATCATGAAGAACAAAAAATTTTAAAAGAAATAATTTCATCTTGTAAAGAAAATTGCGTTTCACTCGACAAGTTAAGTATATCAGAAATTCTTCCTGTTATTAAGAATTGTAGACTAGCTATATGTAACGATTCTAGTTTTAGCCATCTTTCAGCAAGTTTGGGTTTGCCTACAATAGTCTTAATGTGTGATACACCTTTGTTGTATGGAAATTATAGTCCTAAAATGTTTCCAATTTTACCTGAAGGTGTACAAACTGTTTCTCATGGAACTAATGGGAAAGAAAAAATAAATCCCAATGATATATTTGATAAATTTAAAAATATTGTTAATTAATATTTTTAACCAATAAATCTTTTGCTTCATTAACAATAGAGGCTAATCTATTTAATTCTGGGCTTACATCAGGATGTATTTTTTTCATAATTTTTTTGTAAGAATTCAAAACTTCTTCTTTCGTATATTTTTTATTTGGATCCAGGTTTAATATTTTATAAGCTTCTTCGGTTGACATGCTTTGACTATTGATGTTTTGATTAAAGTTATTAAAATTAAATCTTCCTGAATTTTTTAATACTTTGAATAGCCCCCATAGCCTTAAAAGTTGGAATAAAGAAATCCCAGCTTTTGTTTTAATTAATGGCAAAATTGCCAAAACAAATGGAAGAGAAAATACATATCTTCCCGCATAAGCCATGATAAATGCTAAAAAAATTGACAAAATTATTATCAATATCCTTATAAATTTTGAAACTTTCTTCGCAGAAGTTTTTGCAAACCAGCTAAGAAAAATATAAACAAGGGCAAAAATGATCAGTGTTATAAAAAAAATGTTCATATATTATTTTAAATATTTATGAAAGTACCACAGCTTGAAAAAAAACCAGAACTAAAATCTTGTCACAATAGGACTTGGGAAGATAATTATAGTTGGATACATCAATCAAATATATTGGATGTTTTAAAAGATAGCTCAAAGCTTTTACCAGAAACAAGAAAATATTTAGAAGAAGAAAATAACTACTTTGAACATGAAATGAAGAACACGAAGGACATTCAAAAAAAAGTTTTTAATGAAATTAAAGGAAGAATAAAATTAGATGATGAGTCATTGCCATTTAAAGATAAAATATATGAATACTGGACCAAAACTACCGCTAAAGGAAATTATTCTATTAAACTTAGAAAAAAAATTGGTTCTGAAAAAATGGAAGAAATCTGGAATGGGGATTTAGAAAAAGAAAAGTTAAAAACTGAGTATTTTGGGATTGGAGATTTAGAAGTAAGTTATAATGACAAATATTTAGGATATTCATTAGATTTAAAAGGATCTGAGTATTATACAATTTACATTAGAGATATTAAATCTAATGAGCTTGTTACTGAAAAAATTCAAGAAACGAGTGGAAGTATAACTTTTAGTTTAGATGATAAATTCATTTACTATTCAAAACTAGATGAGCACCACAGACCAAGAAAAATATTTAGACATAAATTGGGAACATCTACTAAAGATGATCAGTTAATATTTGAAGAAAAAAGTGAAGCCTTTACGGTTAGTATAGGTCTAAGTTCAGATGAAAAATATTATTTTATCTCTACATCTGATCATAATACCTCTGAACAATATTACTTTAATGCGCATGAAGAAAATCCAAAACCTAAAATTGTTAAAAAAAGAAAAAGAGGAATAATATATTCTGTAAATTCTTGGGATGGTTGTTTTTATAATCATACCAACGAAGACGCAGAAGATTTTAAAATTGAATTTTGTAAAGATCTATCAAATCAAAATTGGAAATCATTTATTCCAGCTAGAGATGAAGTATTGATTGGTGGTCTTGTATTTTTAAATGATTGGATTATTAGATCTGAAACTTCAAATGCTTTAAGTAAATTAATTATAAGAAATCCTAAAACAGGTGAAGAAAATGAATTAAATTTTGTTGATGAACAAGTAATCGTTCCGGGAATATCTTTAAAACAAAGAGATAAAAATACAGATGAAATTTATCTCTCATATTCTTCTCCAAAAACTCCGGGTAAATCATTTTTGTATAATTTAAAAACTAACGAAAAAAAACTTGTAAAAGAGCAAGAAATTCCATCTGGTCATAATCCTGAGGATTATATTGTCGAGAGACTAGAGTGTCCCTCTCACGATGGAAGAATGGTTCCATTAACAATTACAAGACATAAAAAAACAAAAATAGATGGAAGTGCGAATTTACTTTTATATGGCTATGGATCTTATGGAAATTCAATGTCTCCTGGTTTTTCGTCTACCAGATTAAGTTTAATCGATAGAAATATTATTTGGGTAACAGCTCATATAAGAGGCGGAATGGAAAGAGGTATGAAATGGTGGAAAGAAGGAAAATTATTAAATAAAAAAAATACCTTTGAAGACTATATTGCAGTTGGAAAATTTTTAATTGAAAAAAAATACACTTCTAAGGGAAAAATAATTGGAATGGGTGGTTCTGCTGGTGGATTATTAATGGGAGCAGTCGTTAATCAATCACCTGAATTATTTTTAGGTATGGTTATGGCCGTTCCTTTTGTTGACTCGTTAACTACAAATTTGGATCATTCATTACCTTTAACAGTTGGAGAATTTGATGAATTTGGGAATGCAAAAGACAATGAAGAGCACTTTGAATATATTTATTCATATGCTCCCTATAACAATATAAAAAAAATGGATTATCCAAATATATTAATTACAACTAGTCTAAGTGATAACAGAGTTCTATTTGATGAACCTGCAAAATTTACCGCAAAACTTAGAGACTATAAAACAGACAATAATTTATTATTATTAAAAACAGAAATGAATGCTGGACATGGTGGAAAATCTGGTAGAGATGGAGCAATTGAAGAAATAGCAATTGACTACGCATTTATTATAAAAATTACAAAAGAATCTTAATTCAACTTATTGAAAAATTAAAAATAATAACTACATGAAGTTCATAGGTTGCCATTTGGGGCCTATATAAAAATAAACTTGCTAACAAAGGAGGTTATTATGACAAGTAAGGATCTATCAATTTTTAACTCATTACGACCCTTTTCAATTGGTTTTGACGATATGTTTGACCAATTTGAAAGTATGTTGGGCAATGGTAGTTTGAGCATGCAATCAAATTATCCGCCATACAACATAAGAAAAACTGGAAAAGATGCATACTCTATTGAGGTTGCTCTTGCTGGTTTTAACAAAAAAGATGTCGAAGTTGAGTTTGAAGATAATTTATTAACTGTAAGAACAAAACAGATAGATAAATCTAATGAAAATGAAGATGGTGAAATTATTCACAAAGGTATATCTCAAAGACAATTTGCAAGATCGTTTACAATTGCAGATGATGTAAAAGTAGGTAATGCCGAGTTAAAAGATGGTCTTTTAACTATAGCTTGTGAAAGAATATTACCAGATCATAAGAAAAAAAGACTTATTGAAATAAAATAAGTATTAACCTTGCTTGTGGGGATTTCTCCCCACAAGTATTAAATCAAATTATTTTTTTGGTAGTGTCGCATTTAGAATGAATGCTAATAGACCCGCAGGTATTAAGCCAGTCGTAAGCAATAATCCTAATTTAATCCCTAAATCTGGCACATGTGCAACAAACTCAGGAAATGCATACAGCCCTATTCCAAAAGATAAAGATAATGCCAAAATTAAAACATTTCTTTGGGTCATTTCTGACTTTGAAATTAATTTAATTCCTGCACCAGCAATTAATCCAAACATGATGATAGCTGCTCCACCTATTACTGAATCAGGCATAGCTGCAATTATTCCACCAAGCTTTGGAAACAAGCCTAATAAAATTAAAATAATACCGGCAACTGTACCAACATGTCTACTAATTACTCCAGTGAATGCAACCAAACCTGCATTTTGTGAATAAGAGGTATTGGGCATAGCATTAAAAATTGATGCAAAAGCTGTTCCAACTCCATCCGCCATTATACCACCCGAAAGTTCTTTGTTAGTAGCCTCTCTATTTGCTCCACCCATTGTTGTAGCACTAATGTCTCCGATAGTTTCAATAGTTGTAACTATGGACATAAACAACATAAGTATTACTGCACCCCAAACAAAATCAATTCCATATTGTAAAGGCATAGGCACCGCAAACCAGTCAGCAGCAGCAATTTTATCCCATCTCACTTCTCCAAGCATAGCTGCAACTATGAACCCAGCCACTATTCCAATTAGAATAGAAGCCGCAGATGCCATTCCTTTTCCTTTAAGATTTGCCAAAAGTGCAACTATTAAAACTGTGCCGGCTATTGTTAAATGATGCCAGTTCGCAAAAATTTCTGGTTTATTATTCATCAACCATACTCCACCACCAGCATACTTAAATCCAACTTTAAGAAGACTAATTCCAATCATTAACACAACTATTCCTGTTACTAACGGAGGAAACATATGACGAATTGGTTTTAACATTTTTCCAATCCATATTTGAAAAATTCCTCCTATAAATGCAGCTGTAAATATTGCTCCTAAGCCAAAAGCTTTGAAAGGTAGCATTATTGGAATGAAAGCAAAACTTGTGCCTTGTATTATTGGTAGTCTTGAACCTATATCTTTATAACCTACTGTTTGTATTATTGTTGCAACACCTGCCGCAAACAATGCCATTTGAATTAAAAAAATCTTTTCTCCAGTCGTTACTCCAAAAACACCCGCTACAATCAATGGAACAGTAATGTTTCCAGCAAACATAGCAAAAACATGCTGAATGCCCAATGGTACAGATTGATTGAGTGGAAGTTTCTTATTCGTAGCTACTGAAGTTGTTTTTCTTTTTTTAGCCATTTATCCTCCGATGTTATGGCTAAATTATATTTATTAATTACTAAAGTAAATTTAAATAAGTTAAGATTAAAAAAGCCCTTGTTTAATCAGTATTATTTTACCCAAAATGATCATCTTTTTATAAAAAGATAATTATATACAGCCGCTTGAAGAAAAACCGACTATTACACCAATTGAATTGACCTCAAATTTTCTCTCACAAGGAATTCCATATTTTTTTGTTTTGTAAACCAAAATTTCGTTACCATTTTCAGCAATATAATCTTCTTTTGGTGAACCTAACTCCATTTGCATTTCATTTACATTCTTGCCAACAAAAAGTCCAAACTTTTCATTTTCTCTTTCAGCTACTTCATCTGATTTTTTTTTTATAGTCTGGCATCCAGAAAATAAAATCAAGACAAAGAGTAGACAAAATACAGTTTTAAATATTTTCATTTTAGAATCATAACATTTATTGTAATTATCAAATATTAACTTTTAAGTTGTATTACTTCATCTGTTAAATAGATGATAATTAAGTTTTATTATACTAACAAATGTGGTTTTTATTTGATATTTCAACAAAATGAATGAAATGCTCTTAGATAAATTTTTAGATATCTTTAAAAATAATATTTTACCTTTAACAATTAAAGGAGTTGAAGCTGGTAATAAAATTTTTGGAGCGGCAATAATAAATAAGGAAGATTATTCAATGGTAATTGCTGGATCAAATAATGAAACAGAAAACCCAATATGGCATGGAGAAATTTATACTTTAAAAAAATTTTATGAATTAGACAACAAATTAAGACCTAAAGAAAAAAATTGTATCTTTTTAAGTTCACATGAGCCTTGCAGTCTTTGCCTAAGTGCAATTACATTTTCTGGGTTTAATAATTTTTATTATCTTTTCCCTTACGAATCGACTTTCGATGAATTTAAAATTCCACATGATTTAAATATTCTTAAAGAAGTTTTTAATATTTCTGATGGTAAATATATAAAAGAAAATTCCTACTGGAAAAGTTATAATATCAATAACCTGATTGATGAATTAAAAAACTCAAATAAAAAAAAAATATTAAATTCATTCAATGAAATCAAAAAAATATATATTGATTTATCTAAAAAATATCAGTCATCAAAAGAAAAAAATTTTATACCTTTAAAATAATTTATGAAAACTAATCTAAAAATATCAAACGTAAGCAAAATTTATCCTGGATGTATTGCAAATGACAATGTTTCGTTGGAATTTGAAAGTGGAAAAATTTATGCACTCCTGGGAGAAAATGGAGCTGGCAAATCTACATTGGTTAAAGTTTTATCTGGCGTAATCATACCTGATGAGGGTGAAATATTTTTGAATAAAAAAATTCTAAAATTAAACTCTCCTATTGATGCAAAAAAAAATGATATTGGAATGGTTTTTCAACATTTTAATCTTTTTGAAACTTTATCTGTATTTGAAAATCTAATTATCGACTCAGATGAAACAGAGAAAGATTTAAAAGAAAAAATTAAATCAATTATGAAAAAGTATAACTTTTCAATTAATCTTGATATTCCAGTACTGAATCTATCTGCTGGCCAGAAACAAAAAGTTGAAATAATTAGATGTCTAATAAGAAATCCTAAAGTCCTTATTATGGATGAACCTACATCTGTATTGACAGAACAAGAAACAAGTGAATTATTTTTATCATTAAAGAAATTTTCAGAAGAAGAAATTTTAATTATTTATATAACTCATAAACTTAAAGAAGTAATGCAACTTTGCGATGAAGTGGCAGTTATGAGGAAAGGCAAGCTTGTTTCTGTAACTCAAATTAAAGATGAAAACATTGAATCACTTGCAAATAAAATGGTGGGTCAAAATTTAAAAACTGTTAAGAAAAAAAAATCAAGCGTACACTCTTCGAGTCAATTAATCAGAATTACCAATCTTAATTTTACTAGTGAAGATCCTTTCGAAACTAATTTAAATAACATTAATTTTTCAGTTAATCGTGGTGAATGTTTGGGAATAGCTGGAATATCAGGAAATGGTCAAAGTGAACTATTTCAAATTTTAAGTGGAGAAATTATTTCAGAGAAAAATTGCATTGAATTCAATAAAAATTTTATTGGGGATCTTAATCCACAAGAAAGAAGGGAGCATTTAATGGCTTTTTCTCCAGAAGATAGACTTGAGCAAGCTGCAATTCCTCAAATGAAAATCTTTGAAAATGTAGCTCTAAACAATTTTAAATCCTCAAATTTTTTTAATAATGGATTAATAAATGAAAGCAAAATTAGAGAGCATTCAAAAAAAATAATTTCAGACTTTAATGTTAATACAGATAATATTGACTTGAAAAGCCAATTTTTATCTGGTGGAAATTTACAGAAATTAATTATTGGAAGAGAGTTAATAACATCGCCTGATTTATTAATTTGTTTTAATCCAACTTGGGGGCTAGATGTTGGAGCTATAAATTATATCCATGAAACATTAATTAAAATCAACGAGCAAAATAAATCAATAATATTAATATCTACAGACACTGATGAGTTATTAAAACTGAGTGATAAAATTTCAGTAATACATAAAGGTAAATTATCAAAAATTATGAATGTTGGTGAGGTTACTTCCGAGAAACTTGGAATACTTATGGGAGGAGCAGAAATTGATTAAAATTGTAAAACGAGACCATCCTTCAAGAGCCATATTTTTTCTTACACCTGTTTTGGCAATTTTTCTTACATTGGTAGCAGGAGGTTTAATTTTTTATATTTTAGGATTTAAGCCTTTTGAAGCTCTTAAGTTTTTTTTCATAGTTCCAATTGCAGACATGTATGGTTTCAGTGAATTACTCTTAAAAGCTACACCGCTTTGTCTAATAGCGATTGGTTTATCTTTTTGTTTTAAAAGTAATAATTGGAACATTGGCGCTGAAGGTCAATTAACTTTTGGGGCTATAGTTTCAGGAGGAGTTGCTTTGCTGTTTTATGAACAAGAGGGATTTTATATTCTTCCAATAGTAATATTAGCTGGTGCAATAGGCGGCATGCTTTATGCATCAATACCTGCTATCCTAAAAACTTACTTTAATACAAACGAAATATTAGTTAGTCTAATGTTGGTATATGTTTCAAAATTAATTTTAGACTATCTTGTTGTTGGGCCATGGAGCAATCCAGAGGGATTTAATTTTCCAGAAACTAGACAATTCAGTGAATCTGCAAGGCTTCCGTTATTGGTTGAGGGGTTAAGAATTCATGCTGGAATATTTTTAGCTTTAGCTGCAGTAGTTATGAGCTGGTTTGTTTTTTATAAGACATATTTAGGATTTCAAATGAAAGTTTCAGGCTTTAGTTTGAAAACAGCTAAATATGCTGGATACAAAGGTAAAAAAATGATCATCCTCGTTTTTTTAATAAGTGGTGCTTGCGCGGGTCTAGCTGGGGTTGGGGAAATAACTGGACCTATCGGACAACTTCATAGAGAAGTATCTCCAGATTATGGTTTTACTGCAATAATTGTTGCATTTTTAGGTCGTTTAAATCCTGTTGGAATAATTTTTGCATCATTAGTTGTTGCAATAACTTATTTAGGTGCAGAAACAGCTCAAATATTTATGCAAATACCAAAATATACTGGTCAAGTTTTTCAAGGAATGATTTTATTTTTTCTTCTTGCTTCAGACTATTTACTCTTTTTCAAAATTAAATTTATAGGTTCAAAAAAATGATAATAGATATAAATTTTGTTGGACTAATAATTACATCAATAATGGCCTCTTCGGTACCTTTGATTTTAGCATCTTGCGGAGAGCTTATTACAGAAAGATCAGGAGTTCTAAACCTTGGCGTTGAAGGAATGATGATCATCGGAGCTATTGCAGGTTTTGCACTAATGACAGTTACTGGGAGTTTGGTTATAGCAGTCTTTGGTGCAATGTTTGCTGGAGTTTTAATTTCAACAATTTTTGCATTTCTTACCCAAACTTTAATAACAAATCACGTAGCTACCGGTTTAGCACTTACTATATTTGGGATTGGAATATCTGCAATGATTGGAAAAAACTTTGTTGGCATTCCTGGAAAAGAGTTTCCTATTTTATTTGGAGGCTTAAAAGATGCAATACCTTTTTTAAGCCCAATATTATTTGGACATTCAATTGTATTTTATTTTGCTTTTGCTTTACCTTTTATAACTAACTATTTTTTAAAAAAAACTAAAATAGGATTGATCGTAAGAGCTGTGGGAGACTCGCCTGATTCAGCATCAAACCAAGGAATAAATGTTAGGTTGGTTCGTTACTTGTGTATTCTTTATGGAGGGTCAATGTGTGGTCTTGCCGGTGCATATTTATCAATGATTTATACCCCACAATGGATTGAAAATATGACCGGTGGAAGAGGTTGGATCGCATTAGCTCTAGTAGTATTCTCTACATGGAACCCAATTAAAATTTTGATTGGCGCAATGATTTTTGGTGGATTGACTATAATTCAATTTCATATGCAGGCAGTTGGGGTGCGAATTCCTGTACAGTTTTTAACAGCCCTTCCTTATATAGTAACAATAATAGTATTAGTTGTAATTTCTCGTGATAGTAGAAAAATAAGACTAAGTACACCAAGTTCTTTGGGTAAATCATTTTATAAAGATCACTAATTTTAAAATAATTATTTTTTTTTACATAATTTACTTTAAGTTTAATTTTTTAAAAAAATCAGAAGGGAATATAAATTTATGCATAAAACATTAATTCGTTCTTTCGTCTCTTCTTTAGTTTTCTTATTTACATTCACAGTTACTGCTGTTGCAAAAGATGTTAAAGCAGCATTTGTCTACATTGGTCCAACGGGTGACCATGGATGGACATATCAACATGATGTAGGAAGAAAAGCTGTAGAAGCTGCCGGATACAAAACAACATATGTGGAAGGTGTCCCAGAAAGTGCTGATGCTGAAAGAGTTCTTCGTCAGCTAGCTAATTCTGGCCATAACATTATCTTTACAACTAGTTTTGGATATATGAATCCTACTAATAAAGTTGCAAAAGAGTTTCCAAATGTAAAATTTGAACACGCCACTGGATATAAAAGAGAACATGCAAATGTTTCAACATATGCAGCTAGATTCTATGAAGGTAGAACTATTCTAGGAACAATAGCTGGATCTATGACAAAATCTAATGTTATTGGATATGTTGCTTCTTTTCCAATTCCAGAAGTAATTAGAGGAATCAACTCATTTACTTTAGCGGCACAGAAAGTAAATCCAAACATCAAAACAAAAATTGTTTGGGCTTTTACATGGTACGATCCAGGTAAGGAAGCTGAAGCAGCTAAAGCATTAATTGATCAAGGTGCTGACATTATTGCTCAACATACTGATAGTACTGCCATAGTTCAAATTGCTGAAAAAGCAGGAATATTTGCTTTTGGACAAGCTAGCGATATGGACAAATTTGCTCCTAAAGCTGTATTGACTTCAGTCGAAAACAACTGGGGTCCTTACTATGTCGATAGAGTTAAAGCTTTAGCAAATGGAACATGGAAACAAAAAGATACTTGGCATGGTATAGGTGATGGTATGGTAGTTATATCTGATCTAGACTCTGCTATTCCAGCTGACGTAAGAACAAAAGTTAATCAACTCAAGAAAGATTTAGCATCTGGTAAAGTTCATTCTTTTACTGGACCAATTTATGACCAACAAGGTAATTTAATGGTAGCTGAAGGTAAAACTGCGGATGATGGAATGCTCGCGGGAATGATGACTTATGTTAAAGGTGTTGAGGGAGATATACCTAAATAGTTTTTACAAAGTAAATCTAAAAAATTTAAAAGGCCGGTTTAAAAACTGGCCTTTTTTATTTCTGGTGTTTTTTTTTTATTTCATCAATTTTTAATTCTTCATAAATTTCAAAAGGCTGTACAATCCAAGGATTATCAGGAAGCTTGTTTGCACAAAAATCTGGCTCAAAAGAAGATTTCTTTTTTTTAAATAAAGTTGCTGTTTTAATTTCTTCTATTTTATCTTTAATTGGTTCATATTTTTTTAACCAATCTATACTTTTGTTAAATGTAATTCCTGTATCTGATAAATCATCACACAAAAGTATTTTACCACCCATGTTTGGTGCTATTGAACTCATTTCTCTAGAGAAAACAATATCGCCTTGTTCGTCCTCTACTCCTTTTCCACTATATGATTCGACGGCAAGGTATGCACATTTTAATTTAAAAATTCTACTCAGTACATCAATCATTGGTGCTGCCCCTCGCATAATACCAATCAATATTGTTGGTTTATAGCCGCTATCATGGATCTGTATTGCTAGTTTTTCAACTGTCTTATTATATTCATCCCAGCTAATAATTAATTTTTCAGACATAATTCTTTTATTAATTATTTAAATAATAAAACTAAAACTGCAAGAACGATAAGTGCTATTATTGAAGATATCAAAATATACAACCTATGAATGTTTCTTCCTCTTAAATTAAAATAATGTCTTGCCACTCCAGAAATAACAGCAATCGCACATAAAATTAACCAGTTGTATTGATGATAAACTAAAAAACTAGAATGCCCCGAAAGCATTATAAATAGTACCAAAAAAGTAGAATAGTTATTATGAATTGAGCGTTGTTTGGCCGCTAAGGATAAGCTCATATCAAATTTTTCACCTCTTTCGCTACTACTAATTATATTCATTTGATTAGGTATAATTACTGTAAAAACATTACCAAACATATTAGTGCCTATAATCAATCCAACACTTAAAATTGCAAATTTTGCTCCGAATAATTTAGTCAGACTAAAAGAAACAAGTGCTAGCAAAATGATTGCTGTAGAAATAAATAATATATTATTTTCAATCAATTTAGATTTACATAAAAGATCATAAACAAACCAAAAAATAATTAATGATAAAAGTGAGATAATAATGGCATAACTAGGAGGTATTAACAAAACGCGTTTATCAACCATTAATACACCAGCGTTATAATAATAAATTACAACTAAGAGCAACATTCCAGTTACAAAAGTTAAATAACTTTGCCATTTAAAAATTACTAATCTATTTAAATAATCCTGGGGTGGTGATGTTTTTAACCTTGATAATTTATAGAAAAAACCAGAATGCATTAGATATCCTTCGCCATCAATATCATCACTTGTTATATTTTTATTTAAATTGTTGTCTAAGTAATTAAATAAAAAACTATTACCTACCCATAATATTGCAAATAGTACATGGCCCCATCTCAGAATAACTTCTAACCATTTTATTGTATAAGGTAAAAATTCCATCAATATTTTATTTTATCTACTTTTTTATCCCAAATTTCAAATGCTTTTAAAGCATCATCTCTAAGCATTTGTATCATTTTAATTT
>Ga0208764_10000888_pt1 | contig 19343 bp, 24 predicted proteins | sample ETNtaG_18_FD_185762 | JGI IMG/M metagenome (GOLD analysis project Ga0208764, IMG submission 185762) | Marine microbial and viral communities from oxygen minimum zone, Eastern Pacific Ocean - ETNP201302SV91 (SPAdes) (version 2) | ecosystem: Environmental > Aquatic > Marine > Oceanic ... | reverse complement strand
CAGCTCCATTTCCCAGATTTGTCTCAGATAAAATTACTTTTACATTTCTATATTTTTTTTCTAATGATTCTTTACATTCTGATGAATTAGAATTCTCTACAACAATAATTTCTATTTCTTTATCGATAAAATTAATTGTTTTCTCAATTAAGTTTTGAGAATGAAAAGAAACCATAATTATAGTTGTTTCGGGTTTATTCATCGACATACAGTCTTGATTTAATTAAGCAGTTTTTTTAAATACATAGAATAACTGCAATTACCATAGAATTTAATTCTATTTATAATATTTTTCTTATTTATCCATTTTTTTGATAGAGCTATTTCTTCCAAGCAAGCTATCTTATATTTTTGTCTTTCTTCAACAACTTGAACATAAGTGCTCGCAGCCAATAGACTTTCTATTGTTCCAGTATCAAGCCACGTGCTTCCTCTTCCAAGATCAGTAATTTTTAGTTTATTTTTCCTATTATAAATATTTATTAAATCAACAATTTCGGTCTCTTTTCTTTTGGATAATTTTATTTTTTTGGAATAATCAGAAACATTTTTATCAAAAAGATAAAGTCCGGTTATAGCTAAATTAGATTTACTTTTTTTTGGCTTTTCAACGATTCTTACCTTTTTTCCTCTAGTAGGTTTTTCTACAATACCAAAATTGTGCGGATCTTTAATTGGATAAGTAAATATACGTGATCCATTTTTTAGAGTAAAATTTCTTTTTAATATTTCAGTAAGCCCTTGACCATAAAAGAAATTGTCTCCAAGTATTAACGCTACGCTATTACGATTTATAAACTTTTCGCCAATGATAAATGCTTCTGGTATGCCCGTAGGTTTTATCTGTTCCTTAAACTCCAAATTTATCCCCAGGTCTCTACTATCTCCTAAAGCTGCTTGAAAATTTTTCTTTTCACCTTTTTTAACTATAATTAAAATATTTTTAATGTTGCACAGCATTAAAACAGACAAAGGATAAAAGATAAGAGGTTTATCGTAAACTGGTAAAAGTTGTTTGCTTACAGATTTCGTAATAGGACTTAAACGAGTTCCTAAACCTCCAGCTAAAATAATTCCTTTTTTAATCATTTAAACCCAATCTTTGTCCTTTATATTTTTTTGAACAATATTTTAACCATCGTATATTTGAAATATACCAATTTATAGTATCTTGAATACCCTTATTAAAACTAATTTTTGGTTTCCACTTTAGTTGTGTCCTAATTTTATTAGAATTAATTGCGTATCTAAAATCATGGCCAGGCCTATCAGCAATTTTCTTATTAATTTTTTTATTTAATTTTAAACTAGGAAACAGTTTTTTTATTTCTTTATATATCATCTTTGATAAATTAATATTTGTGATTCTAAATCCAGTTCCAACGTTATAGCTTTGACCAGGATTTCCTTTTTTCATTATTTTATCTAGAGCTGAACAATAGTCGTTAACATGAATCCATTCTCTAATATTTTTTCCACTTCCATATATAGGAACACTTTTCTTCTTAAGTATATTAATAATTACAGTTGGAATAAATTTTTCTGGAAATTGATATGGTCCATAATTATTGCAGCAATTAACTATAGTTAAAGGAATATTATAAGTCACTCCATAGGATCTTAGTATATGGTCAGCTGAAGCTTTCGATGCAGCGTAAGGAGAGTTAGGATCATATGCCTTATCCTCGTTGCTAGTTTTTCTTAAAACATTTCCATACACTTCATCTGTGGAAATATGAATTAATTTTATTTTTTTTATTTCACTTTTAAAATAACAATTCTTTATATTTTCAATTAAATTTAATGATGCTAATATATTATTCTTTATAAAACTCGACGGCGAATCTATAGATCGATCAACATGAGTTTCTGCGGCAAGATTAAAAATTACTTTTGGTTTATTTCTCTTTAATATTTTATAGATTTTTTTACTATTTAATAAATCTGCATTTATAAATTTATAGCTCTTATTTCTAGTAAAATTTTTATATATATCAGGCGTAGAAGAATAGTTTAATTTATCTACATTAATTACTTTATATTTTTTTTCTAATAGATATTTAATTAAGTTTGATCCTATAAAACCTGATCCTCCAGTAACCAAAATTTTATTTAACATATAAATTATATGAGAGATATTTATGTCTTATTTATGTCTTATTACTATTAGTAATTGTAAAAATCAAATTGATATGCTAGTTAAAATTAATGTCTTTTAAGGAATTGCCTTTAATGTCTGATAAAAAAGGAACTGTTCTTTTTTATCCTTATATACCAAAAAATAGTGCTTCCGCTATTAAAAAAGTTTTGTCAGGCCGCTGGATAGGACAAGGACCTATGGTTGACAAATTTGAAAAAAAATTTTCAAGAATGTTTGCAAAAAATAATCCTTGTGTAGCCACTGGAGCAGGAACTGATTCTTTGCATCTTGCTTATATATTGTCTGGTTTAAAATTTGGAGATGAAGTAATAACTCCGGTATATACATGTACCGCTACAAACATTCCTTTTTTATACATGGGGGTTAAAATTAAATTTGCTGATGTAGATCCAATAACAATGAACATTTCTGTCGAAAGTGTAAAGAAACTTATAACTTCTAAAACTAAAGCTATAGTTTGTACACATTATGGTGGATTACCATGTGACATGGATGAATTAAAAAAAATAGCTTCTCAGAAAAAAATTCCCATTATAGAAGATGCTGCTCATGCTCTGGGCGCGACATATAGAAATAAACCTATAGGCAGCTTAAGTGAATTTACAATGTTCAGTTTCCAAGCAATCAAACATATTACTACCGGTGATGGAGGTATGCTTTGTATAAAAAATAAAAAACTATTACATAAGGCACGTAGAATTAGATGGTTTGGAATAGATCGAGAAGGAAAACAGAAAGGTACTTGGAAAAATGATATTTTCGAAGTTGGTTACAAATACCAAATGACTGATATTGGAGCTTCTATAGGAATTGAATCTCTAAAGGATTTTAATAAAATTATTAACCATAGAAGAAAAATATATGAAATTTACCTAAATGAACTATCAAAAAATAATAATATCACTTGTGTAAATGATGAAGATAAAAGAAAAAAACACGCAGCGTGGTTATTTACTATCCTTCTAGAAAAAAAAGATTTTCTACAAAAAAAACTTAGAGAAAAGGGCATTGAAACAAATCAAGTTCATTTTAGAAATGATAAATATTCAGTTTTTAAAAAGTTTGTTAAAAATTATAAATTTCCGAATATGGATTATATTGAAGATAAATATTTAGTTTTGCCTATTCACTTAAAAGTCAAAATTTCTGACGCAAAATACATTTGCCAATTAATAAACAGGTATATTTAGTTATAATTTGTTTGGTAGCGGGAGCTGGAGTCGAACCAGCGACCTTTGGCTTATGAGTCCAACGCTCTAACCAACTGAGCTATCCCGCCATTTACATCAATGTTGACTTATAATACTTTTAAAAATTTCTTCAATCGGTTTTAAGAGCTGGAAAAACAGGACTCATTTTTAAAAATAATCTTTGATATTCCTGTTTTATGCATTTGTTTGCAATATAAGTAATATTATTTAATTCAGAAATCTTCCTAGCTTCTTCATTTTGAATTCCGTACTGTAACCACAAAACTTTTGTTCCAATTTTAGCTGCTTGATTTGCTATTTCTGGAATTTCCTTCGATGGACGAAAAACATTAACTATATCAATTGGATCAGTAATATCTTCTAATTTCTCTACAACTTTTTCATTGTTTATTGTTTTGCCAACAGAAAATGGATTTACTGGTATTACTTTATAACCAAATTCCTGTAAATAATTCATAACAATAATTGAAGGTCTTCTAACAATATTTGATCCGCTTTCTTTTTTTACAGAACTAACCCCCACCATTGCTATAATTTTTGATTCTGTAAGAGATTTTTTAATTAACTGATCATTAACTACCTTTTGGTTCATCTATTTATTTTTCCAGCTTGGGGATCTTTTTTCTATAAAAGCAGAGATGCCTTCTTTGGCATCGAATGACATCATATTCTCAGTCATTACTTTGCTAGTATAATTGTAAGCCTTTTTCAAAGGCATTTCTAACTGTTTATAAAAGGCTTTTTTGCCAATTTTAATTGTGAGATTTGACTTAGAAGCAATTTTTTTTGCAAGTTTTAAAACTTCTATCTCTAATTCTGATTTAGAATAGTAATCATTTATTAATCCAATTTCTTTTGCACATTCAGCATTTATTGGGTCTCCTGTAAGCAACATTTTCATCATCTTTTTTCTTCCAACTTTTCTACTTACGGCTACCATGGGTGTACTGCAAAACAATCCAATGTTGACTCCTGGTGTAGCGAACATTGCATCGTTAGAACTTATCGCTAAATCGCAACTAGCCACCAATTGACATCCCGCTGCAAAGGCAGCTCCATGAACTTTCGCAATAACGGGTTTTTTTCCTTCTACAATTTCTAACATCAATTTAGAACATAAATTAAATAATTTATTATATTTTGATTTTTTTTTTAAAGAACGCACTTCTCTTAAATCGTGACCAGCGCTAAATCCTTTTCCAGATCCTTCTATAATAATAACTTTTGTCTTATCATTATTGTTTAAATTCGTGAAAATATTGATTAATGATTTAAGAGTTTTTGAAGAAAGAGCATTATAAGTAGCGGGATCATTTATAATAATTCTCGAAATGCCGAACTCATAATTGCAAATTACAGTGCTATTTATTTCATTCATTAATACTCTTATAAAAAAAATTTATAGGAATGTATTGTAAATAATTATTGGGAAATTATAAAACCTGAAAGCGCCAAAACTGATATCGCTGCTGCAGCCATATAAATATTTTTTCTTTTTTCGCCGCTCTCTTGTTTTTTTACTCTTTTTATTAATTGGTTAATATTTGTATTTGTTGTTTTGTATTGATTGTCTTCAACGTTTGATAATAGGTGCTTATATTTTTTCATCTCTCTCAATCTATCTCTGTGGATAAGTAAATCAAAGATTCAACCTAAAGTAAACATCTGCTTCTTGGCTAATTTAAACGAGAAATTTTTAAAAAAACCTAAAACCCATTCTAAAAGCAACAAAAAGCACAAGACAAGCGGTAACCAAAGCCAAAAGACGAGTTGGAAAAATTTTAAGGTTTAAAAAATTTCCAATTTGTCCACCAATTAAAACTACAACGAATAAATACCAGTAATTTTGAATTTCTAGCAAAACTGCATTCTTTGTTAATTGTCCAATAATTCCAAAAATTGAATTTATTAAAATAAATAATGAAGCAGCTGTTACAATATGTTTTGGTTTTCCTGCTCTTAAAAGAAACAAAATTGGACTTAGAAAAATTCCTCCTCCTATTCCTACTACCCCAGAAATAAATCCTAATATCGATCCTATTAAAACAGAATTAACAACAGAAACTTTTCTATAATCTTCCTCTTTATCTTCGTAAGATTGAAATTTAAACAATAATAAAGTTCCTGCTACTAGCAAAACTATAAATAATAGTATCTCAAATATTTTTTTTTCTATACTAAGTGAGCCTCCTATGAAGGCTAAAGGAATAGAACCAAATAGATAGGGCGTTAAAAATTTTATATTTAAATTTCCAGCTTTTATATAGTTAAAGCTATTTCCCAATACGACTATAATATTGCAAAATAGTGCAACAACAGGAAAAACAAAATAAGGAACCTTCCATATTAAAAGCAAAGCTAAATAAGTTGATCCTCCTCCAAAACCAACGCTGGAATACAATACAGCTGTGACTAAAAATAATATTGCTAATAGGACCATGCTTATTTATTCTATACTTAAATTATGCAAGTGAACATAGCTCTATTAACTGTTACTGATACAAGAACTCTTGAAACAGATAAGTCTGGCGCAATTTTAGTGAAGAAAATAAAAGAATGTAATCATAATTTAGTTGATAGAAAAATAGTTAGAGATGACAAAAATGAAATTAAAAAAATTTTATCTGATTGGATAAATAAAGATAATTTGGATGTTATTATTACTACAGGAGGTACTGGATTAACAGGCAGAGATATAACTCCAGAAGCAATAAAAGAAATCTCTGATAAAGAAATTCCTGGTTTTGGAGAATTGTTTAGAGAATTAAGTTATAAAAATATAGGAACTTCAGCTATGCAATCAAGAGCTTGTGCTGTTCTTGCTAATGGTAAATATATATTTGCATTACCAGGTTCTTCTGGTGGAGTTACTGATGCTTGGGACGGAATATTAAAATACCAATTAGACATAAACCACAAACCTTGTAATTTTGTTGAGTTGTTTCCTAGGTTAAAAGAAAAATAATTTATATGAAAATTAATGCAGTAAAAGCGATGATAATAGCTTCTTTGATTATTATTTGTTTATATGTTTTGGGATTGTTTCTACCAATAATACTCTCCTCTTAAAATACTTTTTTTTAATTTTATTTTTGAAATTTTTTCTTCCATTCTTCATATGGCATTCCATAAACATGTTTCCTTGAATCGGAATCTGAAATTTCTATGCCTATTTTTTGAGCTTCCTCTCTATACCATTTAGATAAACAATTTCTGCAAAATCCTGTCAAATTCATTAGATCTATATTTTGAACATCTTTTCTTTCTCGTAAATGTTGAATTAATCTTTCAAAAACACTTGATTGTAATTGATTTTTTGTATCATCATTCATATTAAAATTTATTTATATACTATATCTTACAAAAAAAAATGAAACTCGTTGGATCTTACAAATTAAAAGTGAAAAAGGAAATTGTGTGGAATGCTTTAAATGATCCAGAAATTTTAAAAAAATGTATTCCTGGATGTGATTCTTTTGAAAGAGAAAATAATAACACGTTTAATGCAAGCGCAACAAATCAAATAGGACCCATGAATGCAACATTTTCTGGAAATGTTAAGTTGTCAAATATAGAAGAAAATGTGAGCTACACTCTATCAGGAGAAGGTCAATCTTCGGTTGGTTTTGCTAATGGAAGTGCAAATGTAAAACTTACCGAGACTAATGGTGTTACTACATTAGCTTATGAAGTAAATATTGATGTGGGTGGAAAAATAGCTCAACTAGGATCAAGATTAATTGATGGTGTTGGAAAAAAAATGTCAGATTATTTTTTTGGTAGGTTTGCAGATTTGATTTCTCCTATTACAAAGAAAGATGAAAATAATAATCATGAGATCGAAATAAAAAGAGTTAAAGTACTTAAGTCTAATTTTATAAATAAGTATATTTATTCAGCTGTGCTTATTTTAATTCTACTTTCAGTTGCAATTTTTTATTTTGTTTCATCTTAAATTCTGGTTGAAGTATTGTCTTTATTAAGTTCTAATAAATAAAACGATCAGCATTATTTTGAGGGGTAATAATGATCAGTATAAATATTAAAATTAATGGCAAAAAGATTTCTAAGGAAATCAATGATAATATTCTACTTTCAGATTTTTTAAGAGACAGTTTATCTCTAACAGGAACTCACATTGGTTGTGATACTTCCCAATGTGGAGCTTGCACAGTACACCTAAATGGAAATTCTATAAAAAGCTGCACAATACTCGTTGGGGATTGCGACGGTGCAGAAATAACAACTATTGAAGGTTTGGAAAGTAACGGAAAAATGCATCCAATGCAGGAATCTTTTAAAAAACATCATGGTCTACAATGCGGTTTTTGTACACCGGGTATGGTTATGAGTGCGGTCGATTTATTACAAAAAAATAAAAATCCAAGTGAAAAAGAAATAAGAGATTGGTTAGAAGGCAATATATGTCGTTGCACAGGTTACCAAGGAATTGTAGCTGCTGTGAAAGATGCAGCTTCAAAAACTTAAGGAAAAAATATGACGAATTTAATTGGAGCAAGAATAGAACGTAAGGAAGATAAAAAATTTCTAACTGGTAAGGGTAAATATACAGCAGATATAAACTTAACTAACCAAACTTATGCTTATTTTGTTCGCTCTCCACACGCAAGAGCAAAAATCATTAAAGTTGATAACTCTAAAGCGATGAAAGCCCCCGGAGTTATAGATGTTTTTACTGGAGAATGTGTTGTTAAAGATAAAATTGGAGGATTAATCTGTGGGTGGAAAATTGTAAGTCAAGACGGAAAAGATATGAAATGCCCTCCTCATCCTGTTTTGGCAAAAGATTCTGTAAATTTTGTAGGAGATCATGTAGCTGTCGTTGTTGCTGAAACGCTTGAGCAAGCCAAAAATGCTGCTGAACTAGTAAATGTAAGTTATAAAATACAAAAAGCAGTCGTAAATTCTACTGAGGCCACTAGTTTTGAAAATATACATGAAGGAATTGATAATAATTTATCTTTTGACTTCTTGTTAGGAGATAAAGGAAAAACCAATGATGCTTTTTCGAAAGCTGACAAGATTGTCAAGCTTGATTTAATAAATAATAGGTTAATACCAAACGCAATGGAGCCAAGAGCTGCTATTGGTGACTACAATGCATCTTCAGATCTATTAACTTTATATACAGCAAGTCAAAACCCACACTTGGATAGATTAATTATGTCAGCTTTTAATGCTGTTCATCCAGAACATAAATTTAGAATTGTAGCTCCTGATGTAGGTGGAGGTTTTGGATCAAAAATTAACGTTTATGCAGAAGATGTGGTAGTTGCCTATGCATCAAAAAAAATTGGAAGACCAGTTAAATGGGTAGCTGAAAGAAGTGAATCATTTATGTCAGACAATCATGGTAGAGATCATGTTACCCATGCTGAGTTAGCCTTAAGCTCTGATGGAAAGATAACGGGTTTAAAAGTTGACACAATTGCAAATTTAGGAGCTTATTCCTTGGTGCTAGCTGCAGTGACTCCAACATATTTGTATGCACCATTAATTTTAGGAATTTACGATATCCCAACAGCATGCTGTACTGTCAAAGGCGTTTATACAAATACAGCTCCAACCGATGCTTATAGAGGAGCGGGAAGGCCAGAAGCAACATATGTGATAGAAAGAATTGTTACTCAGGCTGCAAAAGAAATTGGGATGGATCAAGCAGAATTTAGAAAGAAAAACTTTATTAAAAAATTTCCACATCAACAATGTTTAGTACACAATATAGATTCAGGTAATTATGATGCTCATTTAGACAAAGCGTTAGAGTTAGCAGATTACAAAAATTTTGAAAACAGAAGATCACAGTCATCAAAAAAAGGAAAGTTGAGAGGCATAGGATTCTCTACTTATTTTGAAGCATGCGGAGTTGCTCCTTCAGCTGTAGTAATGTCAATTGGTGCTGGAGTAGGTTTGTGGGAATCTGCTGAAATAAGATTTAATCCTACGGGAAATGTCTCTGTTTTTACTGGAACTCATAGTCATGGACAAGGCCACGATACAACGTTTGCTCAAATAGTTGCTGATAAACTCGGTGTTTCTATTGAAAATATCGACATTGTTCACGGAGACACTGATAAAGGACCTTTTGGAATGGGAACATACGGATCAAGATCCCTTGCAGTTGGAGGAACAGCAATTGTTAAAGCTTGTGATAAAATTATTTCAAAAGGTAAAAAAGTTGCTGCAAAAATGCTTGAGGGAAAACCAGAAGATATAGATTTCAAAGCTGGAGAATTTATATTAAAAAATTCAAATAAAAAGAAAACAATTGGTGAAATAGCGTTTGCTTGTTACCTACCAGGAACATTTGGAGATATTAAATCCCCTCTTCCTGAAGGAGTAGAACCAGGTTTGATAGAAAGTTCTTTTTTTGATCCTTCTAATTTTTCATTTCCTTCAGGCTCTCATATTTGTGAGGTTGAGATTGACGAAGAAACAGGAGAAACAAAATTAGTTAAATATACTGTGGTAGATGATTTTGGAACAGTTATAAATCCTTTGGTTGTTGAAGGTCAAGTGTATGGTGGTGTTGCTCAAGGGGTTGGGCAAGCTTTATATGAAAATGCACATTATGATGAATCGGGCCAATTAACATCTGCCTCGTACATGGATTATACTATGCCAAGAGCAGATAATTTTCCTCAAATTACAATTGATTATACTTGTACTCCAGCTACTTCTAACCCATTGGGAGCTAAAGGATGTGGTGAAGCTGGAACTATTGCGGCACCCGCGGCTGTAATGAATGCAGTAATTGATGCGGTTGGTAGTGATATATCTATGCCAGCAACAGCAGAAAAAGTTTGGAAAGTTTTGAAAAAAAATGGATCAAAGAAAACGGCAGCTTAAAATATGAAAAATTTTAATTTTAAATCTCCAACAAACACAAAAGAAGCAGTTAAATTAGCAACTGGCAGAGCTACTTATCTGGCTGGAGGAATGTCTCTTATACCAGCAATGAAACTAAGATTAGCAGCATATTCAGATCTTATTAACATAAAAAAAATTAAGGGACTTTCTGGTATTAAAGTGTCTAGTAAATCTTTAAAGATTGGTGCCACCACAACCCATGCAGAAGTCGCCTCTTCGAAAGAAGTAGGAAAATCAATTTCTTCACTTGCTATACTTGCCGATGGTATTGGAGATCCTCAAGTTAGAAACAGAGGAACAATTGGTGGTTCGATTGCAAACAACGATCCTGCAGCGGATTACCCTTCTGCTTGTTTGGCTTTAAATGCAATAATTCATACATCTAAAAGAAAAATTCCTGCAGATAAATTTTTTAAAGGAATTTTTGAAACTGATTTAAAAAAAGGAGAGTTAATAGAAGCTGTTGAATTTGAAGTTCCAGAAAAATCAGGTTATGCAAAATTTCCAAATCCAGCATCAAGATATGCCATAGTAGGTGTTTATGTTGCAAAATTAAAAAAAGGTGTCAGAGTTGCTGTAACAGGTGTTGAAAGTTGTGTATTTAGATGTAAAAAACTTGAAGATGCTTTATCGAGCAACTTTTCAAGTTCATCAATTGATAGTGTCAATATATCAAGCAAAGGATTTAATGTTGATATCCATGCTTCAGCTGAATATAGAGCTCATATCATCAAAGTAATGGCTAAAAAAGCAGTTTCAAGCTGCTAAGAGTTCAAAATCATCTAAATTTATTTTACACTTAGGTGAATGAAAAATTCATTTGATGAAAAAATATTAGATGAAGCTAAAGACTGGCTAAACTCAAACCAAGCTGTTGTTCTTGCAACCGTTATACAAACTTGGGGATCTTCTCCTAGAGCTGTTGGCAGCAGAATGATTGTAAATGATAAGGGAGATTTTTCTGGTTCTGTTTCAGGAGGATGCATCGAGACAGCGGTAGTACGTGAGTGTATAAATTTAATAAAAGAAAATAAATTATTCAAAAAGATAGAATTTAAAGTTTCAAATAAAAGTGCATGGGAAGTTGGATTAGCCTGTGGTGGCGAGATAGCAATTTTTATTGAGGAAATTAAGTAAATGAAAAAAGAACTATTAAACACAATTATTGAAAAAAAAAGAAAAAAAATTGAATTTTCTATCATTACAAATCTTGAAAATGGAGAGGTGTGTATTTTTGAGAAAAATAAGTCAATAAGTAAAAATTTTGAAAAATATAAAGAAAAAATCAACTTTTGTTTTGATAAAAAAAAGAATGGTATAATTGAAGGAACCAACATTTTTATTGAAAACTATATCCTCCCAATTAAAGTTTTTATAGTTGGGGCTGTTCATATTGCTCAATATTTAATTAATTTTGCAAAAGATCTTAATTTTGAAATAACTGTAATTGACCCTAGGGGATACTTCGCTTCTAAACAAAGATTTCCCAATATAAAAATTGTCAATAAATGGCCAAAGGAAGCCTTTGAAGAACTCAAAGCAGATAAGAATTCTGCTTTAATAGCTTTGACTCATGACCCAAAAATTGATGATCCGGCTCTACAATATGGCTTAAAAAATAATTTTTTCTATATAGGAGCTTTAGGTAGTAAAAAGACTCACGAAAATAGATGTCAAAGACTTAAAGAAGCAAAATTTTCTGACGAACAAATTAATAAAATTTTTGGTCCTATTGGAATCAAACTAGGAGGAAGATCTGCCCCAGAAATTGCTTTATCTATTATTTCTCAACTTGTTTCAGAGGTTTATAAAAAATAATGATTTCTTCTATTTTATTAGCAGCAGGACAATCTAAAAGAATGTCTGGAGAAAATAAATTAATCAAGAGTGTAAAAGGAATCCCTTTAATAAAATGTGCATTAAATAATATTTTAAAAAGTCATGTAAATGAAATAATTATAGTATTAGGCTATCAAAATGAAACAATAGAAAAACTTATTGACAAAACTAGTAGAATTAAATTTGTATTTAATTCTAACTTTGAATCGGGTATGGCCTCATCAATAATAAAAGGTATAAAAAAATTATCCAAAAAAACAGACTCATTTTTTATAAGTTTGGGAGATATGCCTTCAATAAATTACGATACTTACAATCAACTGATTAAATGTAATAAAAATAAAAAAGCAATCGTTCCAATGTTTAAAGGACAACAAGGCAATCCAGTCCTTTTTCCAAAATCATTTGAAGAAAAATTATTATCCATTCAAGGAGATTCTGGAGCAAAAAAAATATTAGAAATTAATAAAAAAGAAGTATTGTATTTAGAAATAAATGATCCTGGTATAATAAGAGATTTAGATGTTCCAAATGATTTTAACAATCTAAGTAAAATAGAAATATAATTATTTATAATTTTTCTTTTTATTTATCTTAAATTTTATAACTTCAATTTTGTATCTCATTAAAAATATAACTAAAGTATAGAATATCATTGCTAAGCACATGATTAATAGAGGAATTAACATTGTGTAATGAATAGTGGGAGCTGAAGTAAGAGTAATACTTGATGGTTGATGAAGAGTATTCCACCAATCAACCGAGTATTTTATTATTGGTAAGTTAAATAATCCAATGCAAGCAATTATTGAAGTTGTTCTATTGGCTTTGTCAAAATTATCTATAACTTTCCACGCAAAAATATATGCAAAGTAAAAAATAATTAATACTATCATTGAGGTTAATCTTGCATCCCATGCCCACCAAACTCCCCATGTGGGTTTTCCCCAGAGCGATCCTGTTACGACTGAAATTATCGAAAAAATAAATCCTACTGGAGCTAAACTTTTAGCTATCAGAGATATAAATTTAATTTTAAAAATTAAATTACAAATCGATGCTATTCCTAAGAAGGAAAAACAACCTAATGCTAAAAATGATGCAGGCACATGTACATACATAATTCGCACAGAATCTCCCTGGATATAATCAGGAGGAGATAAAAATAATGCATAAGATAAGCCAAAGGCTAATATTAATAAAAGCAATATAACGAGAATGTTTATGGTTTCATGTTTCAATGAAAGAATTTTATTTGGAAAAAAATTTTTAAGCATTATTTATATATTATCTAATAATTTGTTTTATCCAAAGCCTTCTTGACCTCTGGAGGCATATAATTTTCATCGTGCTTCGCTAGAATAGTGTCAGCAATAAAATATTTTTTATCTTTCAGCTTTCCTTCAGCGACAACACCTTTTTCTTCGGAAAATAAATTTGGAATTATTCCAGTATAGGAAACTATAATTTCTTTTTTTAAATCAGTAATAATAAAATTAATTTTATCTCCATCTTTAATTATTGAATTTTTTTTTACTAGACCCCCTACTCTAATTTTTTTATCTGAAGAAATATTTGTTTGATTATAAATTTCTGTTGGAGAAAGAAAGTAGACAATATTTTTTTCTAAAGATTTAAATATAAAAAGAATTAATAATGTTAGTGAAATTATTAAAATTAAAAATAAAAAAAATCTTGATTTTACTTTTTTACTCAACATTTATTTTCTTTTAAATATTTGTAGAAACTAAAATGATCTAGCGGGCAAAGCTTCTTTTGTAACTTTTTTTTCTTTAAATGTATTAGTCTTTGTAACATTTGAATATTTAAATTCACTTATAAATAGTTTTTCCTGTTTTTTTAGTTCCTTTTTAGTTTTCATATAATATAGAAAACAAGTAACTAGAGTAAAAACAAAAGAAGGCCATACGAAATAACCATAGCCACCTAAAATAAAAAGTTCTTGATACATTTTTTTTACTATCCTAAAGATTCTTTAAAAATACAAGGACAAAATTGTCACAAAGTTATGTTAAAATGTATCAATTGTTACTATAACGCTCTTCTTTATAAACGCTAAATTCCCTTTATTTTAATTAAAATGTCTATGTAAGTAAAATTATTTTAGGAGCTGCACAAGAACCATTGTGTATTTCTTTGAAAGCTAAAGAGCCATCTTGAAGTTTTCTGTATTCAATCCAATCTAAGCTTCCAATTTCTTTCTTGTTTAAAATATTTAATGTTTTTTCAAAATCTTTATTTGTATAACAGTAAGTTCCGATAAATGTAATTTCTTGAAGTGTTGTTTTTCTAAAATCAAAAGTTCCGCTAGGTTCAGTAAGACCAATATGTATGATGATTCCTCCTGGTTTAACACAATTAATAGCTTGTTTTCTTGTAACTTCCAAACCTACAGTATCAAAAACAATATCGAAAGAATCGCTAGGTAAACTTTTGTTATTTGGCTTAAATCCATCTGCATCTAAATATTTTAGAGATTCTTTAAGTCTTTTGTCATTTGGTTCTATAATTGTTAGATCTTTACAATTTTTTAATTTTGATAAAATTAAACCAGATAATAATCCAATGGCTCCCGCTCCTATTACTAATGCTTTGGAATCGTTTATAGATTTAAACAGATTTTCTTCTCCAAGTTTGACTGCATGCAAAGCCACGGCACAAGGTTCTGCTATTGGAGCTTCCTTTATATTAAGATTTTCTGGCAACTCATATATATTTTTGTCAGGAATAGAAACATATTCCGCTAAACCTCCTTGTCTTTCAGTAGGTCGATTCATTCCTAAAATAATTCTTTTCGAACACAGATGTTCTCTTTCACTTTTACAATAATCACATGAGCCGCAAGTAATTAATGGGTTAAGAACTACTTTCTTTCCAATTTCTTTCCCTTTATCTATAGTGCCGCTTATTTCATGTCCTAATATTAAAGGAGGAATTCTTCTATTGTCTTTACCATGATAAGCGTGCATATCAGAACCACAAATACCTGAAGCAGAAACTTTTATTATACTTTCTCCATTTACCAAATTTGGATTTTTTTCTTCTTTATAAATTAATGTCTGAGTGTCTGTATAAACTAAAGCTTGCATGCTTAACTAATGTGACCATATTTTTTTAATCTTATATCGCCAGTTCTAGCATGAGCTTCCATTCCTTCGGCTCTACCCAGTCTCGCTGCTGCTGCGCCAACTACTTTATTAGCTTCTTTTGTCATTCTTTGAAACGTTAATGTTTTTATAAACTTTCCAACAAATAAACCTCCTGTATATCTACCTCCGCCTTTTGTAGGTAAAATATGATTTGTTCCCGAACATTTATCTCCATAAGCTACTGTTGTTTCCTCGCCTAAAAATAAAGATCCATAATTTTTTAATCTCTTCAACCACCAATCTAAATTTTCAGCATGTACTTCTAAATGTTCGGCTGCGTATTGATCACTTATTTTTGCCATTTCTTCATTTGAATCACAAAGTATTACTTCTCCATAATCTCTCCATGCTGCTTCTGCACTTGTTCTTGGTAGCTCCGGTAATTCTTTAATCAATTCTGGTATTCTCTTCATTACATAATCAGCTAAGGATTTATCCGTTGTAAACAACCACCCAGGAGAATTGTAACCATGTTCAGCTTGACCAACTATATCTACCGCAACAATTTCTTTATCTGCAGATTTATCAGCAATAATTGCTATCTCAGTCGGGCCTGCGAATTGATCAATTCCTACCTGACCATAAACAATTCTTTTAGCTTCTGATACATACTGGTTTCCAGCGCCAACTAAAAAATCAACTGGAGGATTACCAAAACATCCGTATGTCATTGAACCTATAGCAGCTATTCCTCCTAAATTTAATATGATGTCAGCTCCACAAAGGTTAGCTGCATAAATAATTCCAGGATGAGCTCCATTCTTATCCTTTGGTGGACTTGCGCAAATTATAGTTTTAACACCTGCTACCTTGGCTGGAGTAATAGCCATTGTTGCTGAAGAAATATGTGCATAACGACCTCCAGGTATATAACAACCGGCTGTACTAATTGGTATAAGTCTTTGGCCCGCAAACAATCCCTTTGAAAGCTCTACCTCAAATTCATTATTCATACTTTTAAGTTGATGCTCAGCAAATTTTTTTATTCTTTCATATGCAAACTGGACATCATCTTTTGTTTTTTGATCAACTTTTTTAACAGCCTCTTCAATCTTTTCTTTTGATACAATTATCTCTCCTTCATATTTATCAAATTTTTTAGTAATCTCTTTAATGCTTTCTTCTCTTCTTTTTTCAATATCGTTAAGAATGCTTTGAACGGTAGTTCTAGTCTTGTTATCGTCAGATGATGGAGTTTTAATTGCTTTTTTTAAATATTTTATAGCCATATATGAATTGTTATGAATGTATTTTTAATTTAATATACAAATATTTTATTCTATGAAAAAGAATTATCCAAGAGATATGATTGGTTATGGGTCAAAAACACCAGCTATAAAATGGCCAAATGATGCAAAATTGGCTCTTCAAATAGTTTTAAATTATGAAGAAGGTTCTGAAAACTCTGTTTTACATGGAGATAAAAATTCAGAAACGTTTTTATCAGAAATAATTGGGGCTCAACCCATAAAAGGTAGACATATCAATATGGAATCTTTTTACGAATTTGGGTCAAGAAGAGGCTTTTGGAGGCTACATGAACTTTTTCAGGAAAAAAAAATCCCAATAACAATTTTTGGCGTGGGGATGGCTTTGGAGAGAAATAAAGATGTATGTGATGCAATGAAAGAAGCTAATTACGAAATTGCTTCACATGGTTGGAGATGGATAGATTATCAAAATATACCTAAAGCTACTGAAAAAAAACATATGCAACTTGCTATACAGTCTATTAAAAAAAAATTTGGAAAAAGACCTTTAGGATGGTACACGGGTCGATGCAGTCCTAATACCAGAGATTTGGTTATGGAAGAAGGAGGTTTTCTTTATGATAGCGATTCATACAGTGACGATCTTCCGTATTGGGAAACTAGAGGTAAAAAAAAACAATTAATAATTCCGTACACTCTTGATAATAATGATATGAGATTTGCAACTAATCAAGGTTTTAATAGTGGAGATCAATTCTTTACTTATCTCAAAGATAGTTTTGATGCTTTGTATGAAGAAGGAAATAAAAATCCTAAAATGATGTCCGTAGGACTGCACTGTAGATTGATAGGACGACCTGGAAGAATTCAATCTTTAAAAAAATTCTTAGATTATGTTTTAAAACATGAAGACGTATGGATTTGTAAAAGAATAGACATTGCAGAACATTGGATCAAAAATTATCAAAATATATAATTTTCTTAATGAATAAAAATAAAAATATTTTTTTAAATGGACTAATTGATTTAGCTCAATCACGTTTGGGTTCAAAAATAGTATATAAAACTGACGAATTTTTTGCTCCAGCGAAAAGAATTATTAATCCTTGGCCTCCAATTTTTAAAGAAGGAGTTTTTGACAAGCATGGAAAATGGATGGATGGGTGGGAAACAAGAAGAAAAAGAAACAAAGGGCATGACTATTTAATTTTAAAATTGGGCAGGCCTGGAAAAATACATAAAGTAGATATTGATACGTCTTATTTTAACGGAAATCAGCCAAGTAAAGTTTCTCTCGATGCTTGTTACAGTAAAAATAAATTACCTAACAAAAATTCAAGATGGATAAATATTTTAAAGAAAAGTACAACCAAACCTAACAGTCATCACTTTTTTAATATAGAAAATAAATCTATCTTTACTCATGTAAAATTAAACATCTATCCTGACGGTGGTGTTGCAAGAATTAGAATTTATGGTGTAATGAAGATTAATAAAAAATTTGGAAAAAAAATAACAAATCTTACATCCGTATTAAGTGGAGCCACACCAATCGCTTGTAATAATGAACATTTTGGAAGAGCAGAAAATATCCTTGCTCCTGGTGCCGGAAAAAATATGGGTGATGGATGGGAAACAAGAAGAAGCAGAGGTAAAAATTTTGATTGGTTGATTTTAAAATGTGCAACAGCTGGTAAAGTAAATAAAATTCAAATTGACACTCATCACTTCAAAGGTAACTATCCTGATAAATGTTCTGTTCAGGCTGCTTATTTAAATACCCAAAGCTCATCTAAAAGTATTGTTAATAAATCCAAAAATTGGAAATTGCTATTAGGTAAAGTTAAACTCCACGCCCATAAAAAACATAATTTTAATAATAAACTAATGAAAAATAAAAAAATTAATTATATAAGAATAAATATTTACCCTGATGGAGGTATTTCAAGAATCAGGTTATTAGGTAGAGCCGAATAATGGAAAAAATCATCAAACCTATAAAGATAAGTAGATCAAACTTTAATATGTATGGCGATTTAATATCAACTAAAGATATTGACCCTATAGATATAAACGCAGGGTATGCAAAACGCTTTGATAATTTAGCTAGCCTAAATACTTCAAAAGAAGGAGGAGAAGCTATAGTAAGCATCTTTTCTGCTTTAAAGAGAAATTTCCCAATGAAAATTAATATGATGGAAAAACATCCTTTGGGTAGTCAAGCATTTATACCAATGAAAGAAACAACATTTTTGTGTTTTGTGGCGCCGCAAGGAGAATCTCCCAAAATAGATAAAATCCAGTCTTTTATTGTCCCTCCTAAAACAGGAATAAATTATAAGCCTGGTATTTGGCATTTTCCTTTAATTTCAACAGAAGATACAAATTTTCTTGTGATAGATAGAAAAGGTAAAGGCGAAAACCTAATTATTCATAAGTTTGAAAAAGAAAAAATATTTCTTAGTTATTAGAACAAAAAAAACCCGCTGTATTTCTACAGCGGGTTTAATTTTTAAAGTTTAAATATTATCTTCTAGACTTTTGGCCTGACATCATAAGATGTAATACTGTTCCTAAAGCCGCACCAATTATCCATGCATATCCACCTAAACCTGATAATGCAGGGTGCCATACTGTTAGTACCGAGAACACACCAGCTATTGCCCAAGCAACAAAAGCTTTTTGGTTCCATCCATCATTGTAGTAATACTTGCCACCTTTTTTAGAAGAGAATAATTGATTAACATCAAGTCTTTGTTTCTTGATTACATAATAATCAACAATCATTATTCCATAAACTGGCGCTAGTATTGCTCCAAGTGTATTTACAAATGGAAACATTCCAACTTGACTAATGAAA